>ENA-OQCS01000618-OQCS01000618.1-human-gut-metagenome-genome-assembly--contig:-NODE-618-length-19900-cov-2.832347_pt1 | contig 19900 bp, 18 predicted proteins | sample MGYA00242757_ERZ504575 | MGnify/ENA primary metagenome ERZ504575 (study PRJEB26092, sample SAMD00036297) | human gut metagenome | host: Homo sapiens | study: EMG produced TPA metagenomics assembly of... | reverse complement strand
ATTTTGCCAAGTTGCACTCCATTGCTGAAACTGCTATGAAGAACGGAAATTCTAAATTCAATGCAATTCTTGCTGTAGTACAACAGTAAGACGATTACTCATGCCCATAGGGGTGCTGAGTAGTTACTTGGCATCGGGGTTCACCCTTCACCGACTTCATTGCCAAGTGTTCACCCTCACTCTTATTTGGAGAGCATTGCAAACAACAGCAAGCCCCAGCAGAATACCGCCCCCGACTACTTCTAGGGGTGGGTAGGGTAAGTCTGGCGTAAACAAGATAGTTACGATAGCTAAGTATCATGTTATGATGGCTAAGTATCATACTTATGGAGCATAACCCTAATAGATATTTCTCTTGACACGAATTCTTATCGTTTTTTTGAACACGAATTGCACGAATTACACGAATAAGGGGCTTGAGAACGAAAAAATCGCAAGTCTCAAAAGATTCGTGAGATTCGAGAGATTCGTGTTCGTTCAATCCCCTGCAAGTATCCTATATTTTCTTCCATTTGGGAGAACCCTGATATTTATCAGTGATAATCGATGAGTATCGTGGAGCAACATTGAGAATCGGTGAGTTGGGAATGAGAAATGTTGTATCTTTGCATTGTGATTCCGAAAGAGAAGTCCCACACGGATCTCATGGATCCCACGGATTCTCTTCGTTGCAAGCTACGGTCTTATACACATCAACTCTCACAAAGAAAATCTGTGATAATCTGTGTTATCTGTGGGAAAATTAAACATTCAACATCATTAGTGTCCAATAAAAATTGGACACGTTAATTAATTAATCAAATAGCCAGCTCAAAATCATATTTAAGAAATATTTCTCTTTCATGAAAGTTTTTGGGGGATTTCTTTTGTGTTTTCGTGAGAAAAGATTAATTTTGTATCGATTGGGGGGATTAGATTAGAAAAAAGATGTCTTAATAAATAAAGCGCATGCCAGATAAAATGACCATAGAACAGCGCCACCATAACATGGCGGCAATCAGAGGCAAGGATACCAAACCGGAGATTCTTGTTAGGAAGTTCCTGTGGACTAGGGGATTCAGGTATCGGCTCAATCATCCACGGTTGCCGGGAAAACCGGATATTGTGCTCAGAAGTATCGTACCTGCATTCTGGTGAATGGATGCTTCTGGCATGGACATGAAGGATGCAAGTATTATGTGGTGCCGAAATCGAATATCCAGTTCTGGCAGAATAAAATCAGGAGGAACCGGGAGAGGGACCATGAGGTGCTGCATCGGTTGGCAGAAATGGATGGCATACCATCGTCATCTGGGAATGCGAGCTGAAACCGGCTGTCAGGGAGAAGACGCTGGAGTCGCTTGCCTTTACGCTGAACCATATCTTCCTGGAAGATCATCATATCAGAAGATATGAATTGCCGGAAGAAAAACCGGCAATGGTGGCGGAGCCGGATCCAAGGCTTCGTGAATAGTACCATCTCTGCTTTTGCTTCGATAGCATAAAAAATCCCCTGATGGATTCTCTGAAGAGAAGCATCAGGGGATAGGCGTTTTACTTTATCTGTCTTTTACTTAATAGCCTTGCTTGTCTGGCTGTAACCGTCCAGCTGCTTGGCATTGCTGATTGCCTTGCGCGAACAGTAGTTGAAATCTACCTTCTTGTCACCATTGCTCGACTTCCAGCGGATGGTGAGCTTCACAGTCTTGCCATTGGTATCTGGCAGGGCATCGTTGAGGTTGAAGCTACCAGCATCGCCTACACGGTACTTGGCATCACCATTCTGATTGTGACGAAGCTCTACCTCGTATGGATCTCTGGGTTTACACCGGTGAGAAGGTTGATGATGTGTGGCTTCTGACCGCCCCATAGAGCACGGAAGCGGAGAGTGAGATAACCATCCTCGGCTACTGTTACCCAATCGCGAACGATATCTACCTCATCATTGCCATACTTCGCATCGTTCTCTGCCGGAGTAGAGAGATAAGGTGCTGGCTTCTTGGTGAGAATGCTGTCAATCCAGTTGACATATACTACCTGAGAATACTTGTCGCTCTTCTCATCGGTAGCTGTATAGTTGACGAGTGCTCTAACTTCCTTGCCATCAAAGACTGGAGTCTTGAGGTTCTTGGCGAGCAATGTGGTGTTGTCATCCAACTGCAGGTAGCAGGCATCTGCATTCTGCTTGACAGTTACTAGGGCATTAGGTAAAACCTGATCCCAGTTGGTATCATCATCAGTATCACATGACTGGAAGGTGAATGCTGACATCAGCAGGGCTACTGCGAGCCCGATTTTCTTAAAATTGATCTTTCTCATAACTTTTTCTTTTTAAATCTTTCTGTCTATAAAATGCCCGAAGATGCGAAATCTTGCTTCTGATTTGGCAAAAGAAAGTTAAATGTAATTTTGAGATTCCCATTTATTTTGTAGTGTCTTCAATTTACACTACCTTTGCAGAAAGTTGTTGCGCCTGACTGGGGATGCAGCGAATAGCTTAATAGAAATAGGTAGATGAATAAGGTTATCAAGAAGTTTTTCAGATCACTTATGTATATAGTAGCATCGGAGCTATGACACTGGTGCCCGATGCCTGGCTGTGGCATATCGGAGTGGGAGAGTGGCCTCTGCCGCTAACCATCCTCTGGTGTATTCCCTCTCTGCTCATCATCCTGGCTGAGGTGGGACTGCAGTTGGGCAAGTTTCATCGCATATCGGTGAGAGTGCTTTTCTCTCTCATCCTTTTCTCTGTGATGCCGAAGGTGGTATTCATTCTCTTCGAATTCCTCATGCCTTGGTTCTTCGCCATTCTGCCTGCCCTGGCGGTGATGGGATGGTTCCTCTATGGATTCGTGGAGGGATGGAAGCGACTGGAGGTGAAATACGTGACTTATTCTTCTGCCGACCTGCTCCCTACTTCGATGGCTATAAGATTCTGCATTTTACGGATCTGCATCTCGGTACCTTTCCGAAGGGTGCCGACTTTGTGAGAAAGGTGGTGGAGAGAGCCAATGCCGAGGGGGTGGAGATGATGCTCTTTACCGGCGACCTGGTGAACAATGCTGCCGATGAGGTGGAACCTTATGTGGAAGATCTGAAGAAGCTGCATGCTCCTGATGGTATCTTCTCGGTTTGGGGTAACCACGATTACTGCGAATATAATACCAACCACAGTCTGAGTGCCTTGAGAAAGAACCGCCGACTCCTCTTCCAGTTGCAGAATGAGATGGGATGGCATCAGCTGATGAACGAGCATTTTACGGTATCGCACGGTATGGCTTCGATAGAATCATCGGTGTGGAGAATGCCGGACAGCCTCCGTTTACCAATCGCAGTAACCTGAAGAAGGCGATGAAGGGAGTGGCGAAGGATGCTTTCAAGATAGTGCTTACCCACGATCCGCACCATTGGAGAAGGGAAGTACAGAAGACCGGAGTTCATCTGACCCTGGCGGGACATACCCATGCCGGACAGTTGAAGATAGGTAACTTCACTCCTGCCCACATGGCTTTCAAGGAGTGGGGTGGAGAATACTGGCTGGGCAGGCAGCTGCTCTATGTTTCTGCCGGATTGGGCGGATCATTCCCTTTCCGACTAGGTGCCTGGCCGGAGATGACGGTCATCACCCTGAAACGTGATTTGGGTTAGAAAACAGACTGGTAGTCAGACATCTCACAGTTCCCGAAGAATTGAATAAAAACGTTAATTTGCTGATGCAAACTGTTAAGTTTTGGTTAAAAAATCGATATTTATTCATTTTGATGAAAAATTATCGCTTAAAAATTTGGTAACTCAAAAATTAATCGTATCTTTGCATCAGTTTTCGCATATATTTGGGCAAATGGGGGGTGTCGAGAGACTGTACTCCATTTGTTTTTTTTACCCAAAAAGCGAAATCCCGCTTTTTCCGCTCACTTTATCATAAGAAATAAGCAAGGTATTCGCCAAGAATACTCACCATAAAGTTTAAAGTTCAAAGTAAAATGAAGATTCCCGTAGAAGAACAATATAAATTCGTGAAACTTACTCTCCCGGATGGAAGCAAGGCTGAAGGAATGTCGGTGTTGCTGCATGCCTGTTGTGCACCCTGTTCATCGGCTATCGTAGAGTGTATGCTTCGCAATGGCATGAAGCCAACCGTGTATTTCAGCAACAGCAATATCTATCCGCAGCAGGAGTTCGATATCCGCAAGCACGAGCTGATGAGATTCCTGGAGGTGCAGCAGGTGCCTTATGTAGAGGATGAGTATGACCATGAGGAGTGGCTGGCTACCATCAGGGGATTGGAGAAGGAACCGGAGCGGGGAAGCCGCTGCTCGGTGTGTTTCCAATATCGTCTGACCCATGCTGCCAGGTATGCCCAGGAACATGGATTCCATCTGCTTACCACCACGCTGGCTTCATCGAGATGGAAGAACATCAAGCAGATAGATGCCGCAGGACATATTGCGGTAGAAGGATGCCCGGATGTAGAGTGGTGGGATATGAACTGGAGAAAGGGCGGTTTGCAGAACCGGCGAGGAGAATTGCTGAAACAGAATGAATTCTATAACCAGCTATATTGCGGTTGTGAATTCAGCATGAGATAAGATTATAAAAGGCTGCTTCCCGCTTCGGGAAGAGCCTTTTATCGTATTTATGAAAGACCTGTAATCTCACCATTCACCACATCGATGTGCTCAGCCTGTGGGCTCTTTGGCAAACCTGGCATACGCATGATAGGACCTGCGATGACTACGATCATCTCGGCACCCATATTCACGGTGATGTCGCGAACGTGGAGCTCGAAACCTTCTGTAGGACCGTATGCCTTGCATCGGTAGAGAAGCTATACTGAGTCTTGGCGATACAGATAGGGAACTTCTCGGCACCCAACTTCTTGATTTCCTCGATCATAGACTTGGCAGAATCGCTCAAGGTTACGCTGCCGGCACCATAGAGGTTGAAGGCAACATCCTCGATCTTCTTCTCTACAGGCTCATCGTCATCATAAGTGAAGTAGAGAGGAGCAGATGGATGCTCATCAATGGTCTTCACAACGAGCTCTGCCAACTCCATTGCACCTTGCCACCTTCGGCGAAGGCACTGTTGACAGCGAATCCGCAGCCCATCTCCTCGCAGTGCTTGCGCAATACCTCGATTTCCTCATCGGTATCAGTAGCAAACTTATTGAAGGCGATGACTACAGTCTGACCAAAGCTCTGGAGATTCTTCACATGCTTGTCGAGGTTCCAATAGCCAGCTTCCATACCAGCAACGTTTGGCTTCTTGATGTCTTCCTGAGCTACGCCACCATGCATCTTCAATGCCTGGAGAGTAACGACGAGAACAGTAAGGTCTGGCTGCAAACCAGTCTTGCGGCACTTGATGTTGTAGAACTTCTCTGCGCCGAGATCAGCACCGAATCCAGCCTCAGTGATGGCATAGTCGCCATATTCGAGAGCTGCTGCTGTAGCCATCACAGAGTTACAGCCATGAGCGATGTTGGCGAAAGGACCGCAGTGAACGAAAGCAGGAGTTCCCTCTGTGGTCTGAACCAGGTTTGGCTTCAGGGCATCGAGGAGGAGGGCAACAATACTGCCACCTACACCCATATCCTTGACGGTGAATGGCTTGTCATCCTCAGTGATACCCAGGAGAATATTGTCGATGCGACGGCGGAGGTCGTCAACACTTGTTGCAAAACACATGATAGCCATGATTTCTGAAGCTGGAGTGATATCGAATCCTGCCTCTGTCTCGATACCGTTCTTATCACCGATACCGGTGATGATGCGGCGGAGACCACGGTCATTCACATCCATCACGCGGCGCCAGAGAATCTTCTTGAGCTTGAAGCCTTCAGCTTCGTGCTGGAAACGGTAGTTATCGAGCAGGGCAGCAATCATGTTGTTAGCCTCTGTGATAGCGTGGAAGTCGCCAGTGAAGTGAAGATTGATCTTATCCATAGGCAATACCTGGCATAACCGCCGCCGGCAGCACCACCCTTCATGCCGAAGCAAGGTCCGAGAGATGGTTCACGCAGGCAACGACAGCTTTCTTGCCAATCTTCTGCATACCGAGGGCGAGACCTACAGATACGGTGTCTTGCCATTGCCTGCCTTGGTAGGGCTGATAGCAGTGACGAGGATGAGATGATGGTTCTTAAACTTGTTGGTGTCGATCTTGTCCGTAGTAATCTTAGCGATGTAACGGCCGTAGTTCTCTACTTGGTCTTCATGGATTCCAAGTTCAGCTGCAACCTCATTGATGGGGCGCAATTTTACTGATTTAGCTATTTCAATATCTGTCAACATAAAAAAATGTATTTGTATTTTGCTGCAAAGGTACGCAAAAGTATTCACATAATGGCATATCAATGTATAAAAAAACAAAAAGTCATTCTATTTTCTAACGTAGAGCTTAAAGCCCTTGATGCTGCCCGGTGCCCCCTGCTCGGCACGTGGCAAGTACTCGAAAGCTGAATGGTAACCTCCTTACCCATATCCACGATTCCCAGATGTGGGAAGTTGGCGCCCTTCTCGGTCTGCCAGTAGGTGCTTTCCTGGAGGTCGAACATCTTGTCGAGAGTTGAGTTACCCTTCTCGCTGTCTGCGTAGTAAGCCACCCAGTTGTTGCGGTCGATGCGGTTGCCCTGTGCGTCCTGGAGATAAACCTCGGCGATGGCAATCTGGCTGTCACCACTCTGGCTGCTCTCTGCCTGGATGGCGAAGTAGCGACCGGTTACAGGCTTGTCGAGCTTGATGGTCTGCCAGCCGTTGCCAGCCTTGAACTCGCCCTTCAATACAGGAGTCTCTGAATTGAGATCCATGCGATGACCTGGTTCGTTGTGCTTGTTGCTCTTTTCGAGATTCAGCTTGTCTAGCTCTGGATGATCCTGGCAGAAAGCGGTAGGAGCCACGGTAGAACCTGGCTTTCCTGCTTCGCCCTTAGGACCTACAACGTCGAGAACAATCACCTCGTTCTTGCCCTTCTTCAACCAGCAACCCGGGAGATACAGGGTCTGCTGAGGACCAATCTGCCAGAAGCGGCCGAGGGCATGCCCGTTGACATAAACCTGACCTTTGCCGAATGCCTCCATATTAATAAAGGTGTCGCCCACCTTCTTCAGGTTGAAGTAGCCGCGATAGTAACCCGCCTTGGTCAGGAGACCACGCATCTTGTTGGTTGGCATGGCGAGTGCATTCACAGCTGTCTGGTAATCATCAGCGATGCTGCTGTTGTTCCATCGGGTAGGGGTGAGGGCAAGTTCGCAATCCTCTTTCTGTGTAGTGAGGGTTACGTTGCCGATGATACCCTTGTAGTCTTTGATGGCACGACCGAAGTTGATTCTTCCCATACCTTCTACCACGATGGTGAGCTGTGCACCCTGTGGCATGGCTGGCAATTCGAGTGATTTCTCATTCTTCACACGGTCTATCTTGCCTACATATTTTCCGTTCACATATACCTGGGCAAAGTCGTGGAACTCGCCGGTCAGGTTGATGTACCTTCGATGGCAGGAACGGTAGTCTCGTAAACCATGGTACCCCATCCCATATCCATATCCTCGAAGCACTGAGGAGCATGGGTTTCCTTCGCCTTTCCGATACCATAGCTCAAAGGCTTGTATTCGGTAAACTTGAACTCTGGCACCTTGATGATCTGCATCGGAGCCTTAGGCACGGCTGGCAACTTCTTGCCGTCGTTGTATTTCGCCATCATCTTCTGGAGTTCATAGAACTTTGGCGTAGCCAATCCCCATTCATTGATAGGGGCATCGTAATCGTAGCTGGTTACGTCTGGCTGGAAACCAGGAGAGTTGGCACCTGCCAATGGCCGAAGCTGGTTCCGCCGTGGGTCATATAGAGAGAGAAGCTGATGCCTTTGCTAAGCATCTCGTCCATTCCTTCTACCATATCCTTGGCAGGACGGGTCTCGTGGCGGGCTCCCCACTTGTCGAACCAGCCGCTCCAGAACTCTGAGCACATCTTAGGAGCATTCGGACGAACCTCACCAAGACGCTTGAACTGCTGGTCGATGTTGGCACCTGTACCGAAGTTCATGGTCCAGGTCAGGTCATCGAGACCATTGTTCAGGAAGTTGGATGACCAGTCGCACTGGAAGAGGCTCACCTTATCAAATCCGCTCTTGCGGACGATGTCGCGGATGGCACTTACGTATGGCTTGTCCTTACCGTAAGAACCATATTCGTTCTCCACTTGAACCATGATGATAGGACCACCATTCTGGATGGTGAGTGGAGCCAGCTGCTTGCCCACTTCCTTCTCGAAGATTTCTACTCGCTGTATGAAGTAAGGATCCTGCTCACGCAGACGGATATCCTTCTTCTTGAGGAGCCACCAAGGCAGACCACCCATTTCCCATTCTGCACAAACGTATGGACCTGGGCGAACGATGACATACATGCCGTTCTTTTGGGCGAGGCGCAGAAAGCAGCCACATCGTTATTGCCTGTGAAATCGAACTTGCCTTCCTCCTGCTCATGGATATTCCAGAATACATAGAGGCAGACGGTATTCATTCCAAGAGCCTTGCACATCTTGATGCGATGCTCCCAGTAGGCACGAGGAATACGAGGGTAGTGCAACTCGGCAGCCTTAACCACGAAAGGTTTGCCATTGAGAAGGAATGTCTTGTCGCCGGTAGTGAAGGTGCACCTTTTTGTGCCGCCATCATCTGAGCCGGTGCCAGTGCCAATAGTGAGGCAAAGGCTAATGTCTTGATTGAAGTTGTTACTGTCATTATACTTATTTTTTTAGTATTCTTGATAAAACATTTGCAAAGATAACGGAAAATCTCCTTTATGAAGGATAAAAATCGTTCAATAAAGGGGATTTTCGTTAAAAAGACACTATTTCAATCATTTTTGCATAAAAGTTGTAATGCTTCGTGGAGCCAACTGCGTAGTTCCATCGCAACTTCCAACAGGCGCTAAACTCTCGGCAGAGATGTCACTGGTACGATACATCTGCCAGTTTTTCTGCTCATGATTATCGAGTTGGAAGTTGACAGGCTTCACATCCTCAGAATAGTTGATTGCCACAATCACCCATTTGCCGTCGGCATCTGATAGGCAGAACACATTACTCCGTAAGGGTCGTTGTAGCCTTCCTCTATCTGCTTTCCGTCGGCAGAAGTTGTAGCGATATCGAAGCGCTGGGCACCTGGACGGATAAAGCGAGAGTAGTTGCCGAGTGCCCACATCAACTTGGAATCTACTGCCCAGCCGCTCTTCCATCCATCCTTGCTGTAGATGCGGATGAGTCCATCGCGGTAGTCACCGCCTGCAGAACGCCACCAGCTCCAGCTCTCGGCATTGGCATATACCAGGTCGTGATGGATGACACGAGCCACATAGAGGCTGTCTTCATCGAGAAGTCGTAAGGAGTTCCGCCACCAATCTCCTCGTCGTTGCCCATGATGCAGAGTTCTGTTTGCCAGAACTTGATGTTCTTCTGCTTACACGCTTCCCTAATCTTCATTCTGATTTCTCTCATGTATGGGATAGGGGTATTAGTCCAGTAGCTATGAGCACCGATGAGAGGGAGGAGTTGCTTGGTCTTGCCCAGATAGGTCTGCGTACTGTCCTTGGTGAAGAAGGAGTTGATTTCGTATCCTCGCTGCCAGTCGGCCATGTGGGTGCCAAGCATGCAGCGATAGTCGCTCGACTCATTGATGAGAATCTCGGTGTTGAGCTTGTTTTTTACCAATGCTTTGCTTACCTCCTTTGCCACCTTGGCAACTCGCGGTTGGTGGCTGGGGTTCCTTCCTGCTTCGGTCCTGTCCAGTTCCAATGTCCATCCGGCTCGTTGATAGGCTGATGTAGTTGAAGTGGATGCCATCGTGCTCTTCGATGCCTTTGAGAGATGTGGCGATGAACTTTCCGAATTTGCCGTAGCATCATCCTTCAGATTGATGGTGCCGCCGCGCCCTGTGTTGGTTGCGAGTCCATTCTTGGTATAGAACACGGGTGCTGAGTTACAGAAGGCGAGGAAATAAGGCACACCTCTCTGCTTGGCGAGCTTGAGGAACTTGCGCTGTCCAGCCTGTTTGCTCCAGTCGTAGGTGCCGTCAGCATTGAGAAAGCATTGGGTTCTTGTGCCCAGCTGAATCTGCGAAGCTCTCCCTGTTCCTCGCTTCCGGCTCCCAGATTGAATCGCCAGATAGACAAGCCGATGCCTTTAGGTTTGCCTAAGGCATCATTCTCGGTAGAGAAGAGCCAGTCGGCAATCTGCTCCTGCTGTTTCTCTGACCATAGACCGAGAAACTGCATACTCCATGCATCGCTGGCACCGAAGTGCTGGATGTGCTGCTCCGGGCTTTGGGTAAGATGGTATAACGGGTTGTTCCTTCCTGTGCTGCCTGCATGTTGATGCTGGCGATGAGCAATGCAGATAAAGCACCGTATTTCATATAATTATGTACCATAATAGAATTTTATGTTTGATGAGTTGTTCAAAAGGCAGATGGATGCCCTTGCTGTTATTTTATCACGAATTTCTTTCCGTTTTGGATATAGATACCCTTGGCGAGTCCTTCTGTAGAATCTGCATGTTTGCGAACCAATTTGCCCTCGATGCTGTAGATGTCATTGCTACCGGCCTTATCTGCCTTGATATGGCTAATGCCAGTATTGATGGCATCTTCGAAATCAATCACGATGGTTACAACGCTCTTGGTAGGGATGGCAATCAGCTTATCCAGACTGAAACTGCTCTTGATGTGCTTCAGGTTTTCTTTCGCAGATGTGCGGTAAACGTTGATATCCTTGGCTGCCTTCTGTCCCTCAATGTTGATGCGTACACTGTTTTGTGATGCCATCATGTTTACATATACCAAAACGATTCGTTTGCCATCTGGAGAAAGATAGGCAGATCCCAGAAGCTTATTGAGATCTTCTTCCTTATTGGTGATATGTCGATACGCTTGTAACCAGGGCGGATGAAACGGCTGTAGTTGCCGAGTACCCAGAGGTTACTGTTGTCAGTGATGGTACCGCCGTTCTGGATATCACCATAGCTCTCGTTGTTGTTATCGCCCTGGGCATTCATTCGCAAGAGATAGAAGCGGTTCTTCTGTCCCCATTTCTCTTGTGCGAAAGAGGTCCAGTAGCTCCATGATGCCATATTGCCGTAGGTGAGATCGCAGTGGATAAGCTTACCCATATAGAGCGAGATGTCCATATAGCTGGCTGCATCGTAACTGGAAGGGAAACCTGCTGAAGTGGATGGCTCCTTATCGAGCATGCTCCATTCGGTTTGATATACATCGAGATTGTATTCCTGAGCCTTGTTCCATACATTCTGACGGATGTCCTTCAGGTCGGCATTCGTGCCGAAGGTCCAGTAGCTATGACCAGCGATGGCTCTTTTCAGGTTTTTCAAGTCGCCGATGTAGGTGCTGCTGTTGCTGGTATTGAAGAAAGCCTCTATCTGGTTGTTGGCTCTCTTCTCGGTTCCGTCTTGATAGAGTGCCTTCCATTGGCAGGCTTCCGGCAGGAGTATCTGGGCAGAGAGTCCCTGGTCGGTAATGCTTTTGTCCAACTCTCGGGCGAGCTTGGCGATGCACTCGTTGGTCCATGGTGAACCTTCCTGACCTTCTGTCCAATCGTATTGTGGCTCGTTTACCGGGTCAATGAGGGTTATGTTGTAGCCTTCGTCGGTGAAGTGCTTGGTTGTGGTCGTGAGGAATTTGGCAAAGTCGGCATAGTGATTGTCTGCGAGATTGCTTCCGCTCACACCCTTGTTGGCGCATGCCTTGCCGTTTTTGGTAAACTGTACTGGGGCTGAATTGGAGAAGAGCAGAAATGATCTACTCCATATTTCTTGGCTTGCTGCATGAAGTATTGTTGACCTGCCGACTTGGTCCAGTCGTAGTTGCATTGGCATCCAGATAGCAGTAGCCGCGTCGGGTGATGTCTTCGATGCCACTTTGGCTACCTTGTTCTGCTGAACCGGCACCCAGGTTTACGCGCCACATCGAGAGGCCGATGCCTTCTGGGTTACCGTCGGCATCCATTTCCTGGCTGAAGAGCCATTTCGCCGATTTCTCTTTTTCTGCATCACTGAAATATTTGCCCACAAAATCGGCTGTCCAGCAGTCGCTTGATCCGAAGTCTGCTATGGTCTGATAGCAGATGTTGGGGTTTATGGTGACCGTATATGATGATTGCGCATATAAGTTGGCAGTCATCATCAAGGCAGCTGTGAGGCTGAAGATGGATGTTTTTTTCATTTGCTGAGGCTTTATATGTAATAAGGTGTATGGATAGCAATATTTTTATGAAAGAAAGGGGGCAGGACAAGAGATTTGTCCTGCCCCCTTTGATATTTTAGTTGTAACCTTCGTTCTGCTTGATGGTTCCGTTACTCATGGTAATTTCTGAGTTAGGGATGGCGAAGAGAAGGTCGCGAGGTGCCTGGAAGTTGATACCCTCGTTGCTGTTCTCCTGCTGGTTGGTGGTCTCGTATGTCGGTAGATTCCTCCATGTTGTACTTCACGAAGTACCGTTAGGACCGAATACGTGTTCCATCATTGTCTTTCCATCATCCATCTTCCAGCGGCGCAGGTCGTCGAGGCGGGTTCCCTCAAGTGCCAGCTCCAGACGGCGCTCGGTGCGGATAGCATCACGAAGGGCTGTGCCTGTGGCGGTAACTTCTGGAAGTTGAACACGCTGGCGTACCTTGTTGAGTGCCCACTGTGCCTCACTGTCGTGATTGAGAGCATTCTCTGTCTCTGCATACATCAGCAATACCTCTGCATAGCGGAGCAAGCGGATGTTTAATGGATTGTGAGGTGCATCGTATGGACTAGGGCGCCTGTTCACTGGATGAAGAGCTTCATGTTGCAACGGCCAGACTTATGCTTGCTGGCTGAAATCACGTAAGGGTTGTCCTCATTCCATGTTGGGTCACCAGGAACATCTGTTTGTCCATCGTGAAGGATGGTATAGCGAAGTCGAATCTCGTCTCCTGCATCCTTGAAAGCCTTTTCCAAGTTGCTGGTAGGAAGACCCCATGACCAACCAGAGTCGTCACGTGAACCAACCAAGACAGAGTATCTCTCACCCAGAGAATACTGGGTATCATCACTGGTCTGAATCTCGAAGAGACTCTCCTTGCCATTGTTGTAGTCGATGTTCCAAACCTGGCTAAAGTCATCCATCAGTTCATATTCCGGTGTTCCGCTGGCATGAGAGCCACGGCAGGTGAGTTCCTGCAGGATAGGCTCAGCTTCAGCATACTTACCTGGTAGAGATATGCCTTTGCCAACATACCCTTGGCAGCACCGCTGGTAGCACGACCGATGTCGTTGGCAGATAACTCTGCCTTCTTTGGAAGATCGGCGAGGGCATCCTTGAAGTCCTGCTCAATCTGAGCGTAGGTTTCTGCTGTGGTAGCTCGGGTGATACCCTGAACCTCAGAAGGCATCTTGAGTGACATTACCAATGGTACACCGCCAAAGTTCTTCACCAGTTCGAAGTAGTAGAAACCGCGGAGGAACTTAGCCTCGGCAATCAGGCGCTTCTGATACTTCTCGTCGTTGAATTTCAGTTGTGCAATCTTTTCGATGGCGATGTTGCACTGGGTGATACCCTTGTAGCGATACTGCCAGAAGTTCTGTACGGCATTACCCAAGTCGATGGTGTTGCCGGTAAACATGGCTGCTGCTCTATATTCACCCGGGTCTGTGTGGTGTTACCCATCCAGCAATCATCGGTGGTAATGTTGCAGAGGTTGTAGAATTTGTAAATCTGCCACCAGTCATCACATGCGATGAAGTTGTAGCAACCGGTAATCTGCTTTTCGCATTCTTCCTCGGTGGTGAAGTAGTTCTCCATATCCTGCTGACCGCGGATAGGCTCCTCAAGGAAGTCGGAGCAAGATGTCAAGCCCATGGTCAAGGCAGAAGCCAAGGTCAAACCTATGATATATCTTTTCATAATCTTGTTTCTTATTTTAATGATTACATATATTATAATAATGTATATTCCCTGCGATTAGAAGCTCATGTTCAAACCGAAGAGGAAGGTACGTGGGTTAGGATAACCTGTGTAGTCGATACCTGCCTCTGTTACACTTTTACCCATTGATGCTGCTTCTGGATCTGCACCAGAGTAGTTGGTGATGGTAAAGAGGTTCTGAGCTGAGAATGACAGACGCAAGTTCAGCTTGTTGTTGAACCACTGCTTAGGCAAGGTGTAACCAATCTGGAGCAACTTGCAGCGGAAGTAAGAACCATCCTCTACGAAGAAGTCGCTTACTCGCTTGTAGTTCATGTTGGAATCGTTGACAGAGAGGCGAGGGAATTCTGCACCTGTGTTGTCGGTTCTCCAGGTCTTGTCGTAAGTGCCGGCATATACATTCTGACCGTCGGTTCCTGCATAGCGACCGATGTTCTTGTTGAAGATGTCGTTGCCGATGGTTCCGTAGAAGTTGGCTACGAGGTCGAAGCCCTTGTATGCCGCATTCAGGTTCAAACCTACCATGAGGTCTGGGAATGGATTACCGATATGAGTCTTATCGTTGCTGTCGATAACGCCATCATTATTCAAATCCACGAAGCGAAGGTCACCTGGCTTGGCATTTGGCTGCAATGACTCGCCATGCTCGTTGGTGTATGACTTCACTTCTGTCTCGTTCTGGAAGATACCTGCTGTCTTGTAACCCCAGAACTGGCTGAGAGATTCGCCCTCGGCATTGCGAACGATGTAGTCGCCACTGAATCCACCTGTCCAGATGTAGTCACCATTCAGTTTCACTGCCTTGTTCTTTACCTGAGAAAGATTCAGACCTACGCCGTAGGTGAAGTCCTGGATTTGGTCGTTCCAGTTGATACCAAGTTCCCAACCAGATGCCTTCATTTTACCTACGTTCTCCCACATCTGTCCGTTCCACATTGGGTAACCGAGGATGAGGAGGTTGTCTTTCTTCATCAGCATATCGTGAGATGTCTTCTCGAAGTAATCCGCTGTAATCTTCAGGCGGCTCTGGAGAAGAGCGAGGTCAAGACCCACGTTCCAGTCCTCCACGGTTTCCCACTTCAGGTTTGAGTTTCCGATACCGCTCACGGTAGAACCGATGATGCGGTTTGGAGTTCCACCGAATACATAGGTTGTTGTACCGATAGAGCTGAGGTATGCCGAGTTGTCGATGTTCTGGTTACCAACTTACCCCAACCAGCACGGATCTTGATGTCATCAAACACCTTCTGGTTCTTCATGAACTCCTCGCCGGTAAGGCGATAAGCTCCAGATACAGATGGGAAGGTAGCCCACTTGTTGTCCTTGGAGAACTTGGAAGAACCATCCACACGGATAGATGCTGTGAGGTAGTACTTCTCTGCGTAGTTGTACATCACACGTCCCAGGTAAGATACCAGCGAAGTGAAGCTGTCGGTACCCGTAGCTGCTGGGTTCTTGGTTCCTGAGCTAGGGTAGCGCAGAGACTCATCATTATTTGGGATGTTCTCTGAGTAAGCATTAGCCCAGTAGTCCTGGAAGCGCTCCATAGTGTAACCGCCCATCAAGTTGATGTTGTGTTTCTTGTTGAGGGTTGTCATGTAGTTCACGGTGTTGGTCCAGTTCCAGTCCACCCAGTTTTCCATCTTTCTGGTAGCGTTGTTGTTCTGGTTCTGCTCCAAGTTGTCGATGAAGAAGTTTACGTTGAATGAATCGGTTCTGCGGAAGCGGGCATTCAAGCCGAATGCTGATTTGATGGTCAATCCCTTGATTGGGGTGAGACTTACGTATGGAGTTGCGAGCAATCCATATTCGCTAGCACCAGAGTCCATACGTGCCATAGAAGCCACTGGGTTCCATTCCTGGTTGTTGTGCGAACGGTCATAGTTGCTGTATGGATTGCTGGTCCATTCGCTTTTTGGTCGCATCACTGGAGTAGTTGGATCCATCGCCATGATGGCACTCATCAGTCCTGGGGTGTCATCCCACTGCTCGTAGCGAGGAGTGAAGTCAACACCAGCCTTGACAATCTTATTGAAATTGTATTCGGTAGAGAAACGTGCAGAGAGTTTCTGCCACTGACCTACCTTGTACTGAGAGTCCTGCTTGTAGTAACCGATGCTTCCAGAGTAATCATCTTGTCGTTACCGCCAGAGAATGAAAGGTCATAGTTCTGCTGTACGGCTACATCATTGATACATTCTTTCCACCAATCGGTATAGGTTTCTGCGCTTCCCTTGAAAGGAGAAACGTTGCCATCATTGGTATAACGAGCATCAAACACTTTCTTGTATTCCTGAGAGTCTGCCATATTCTGCTTCTTCAGGGTCTGGAGGCCTACGGTGGCCGTTACATTGAATTTGGCATCTCCCTTCTTACCTTTCTTGGTGGTGATCAAAATCACACCATTCGAAGCACGGGTACCATAGATAGCTGATGCAGAGGCATCCTTCAATACCTGCATGCTCTCGATGTCGTTCTGGTTGAGGAAGTTGATGTTGGTACCTACAGGCATACCATCTACAACGTAGAGAGGATCTGAACCATTCACGGTAGTGACACCACGGATGATGACACGAGGAGAAGCGCCAGGACCACCGGCGCCACTGATCTGTACACCGTTCACCTGACCCTGGAGGGCGTTCATCACGTTACCGGTAGAGAGCTTTTCCAGCTTGTCGCCCTTGATGGCTGAGATAGACTGGTGAGGTCGCCCTTCTTTACCTGACCGTAACCGATGACAACCACCTCGTTCAAGTCGTTGGCATCGTCCTTCAGTACAAAGTTGATCTGTGAACGGTTGCCGATTTTCTCTTCCTGGTTTGCCATACCTACGTATGAGATAACGAGGGTAGCGTTCTTGTCGGCATCGATGGTATAATGACCATCCAGGTCGTAACAGCACCTTTGCTGCTACCTTTCACCTTGATGTATGCTCCAATAACTGGTTCGTTGTTGCTGTCCACGACAGTACCCGTCACTTTCACGCTCTGAGCTTCATATTGAGGGCAAAACTGGTTGCATGGCTGCTATGATATATTTCTTGTTCATATTACTATGTTTCTAATATTCTAGATGACTGTTCTTTCACACGTGTTATACTATTTGATAGGGATGATGCGAGAACGCAAGAGAGCGTAGTCGAACTCGAAGAGATACTTTCCTGTAGCAGGAACCTTTACCTTCTTCATGTTGTCACCGCCGTTGAGCTTGTTGGCCTCGTTCTCATCGGAACCATCGAAGCGCCAGTAAGCTCTGGCCACCAACCCCACCAGTGAGTCTGGCTGATGGTGAATTCGATTTCATCACCTGCCTTGAGGTTCATTTCGCGATAGAGGCGATATGGGTTGTTCTCGTCCTGATTCAAGATGAATGCACCTGCGTTCTGATTGGTTGTCCATTCGCCGGCTCCCTCTGGCAAGTAACCCTTACCTGCCAGACAAATCTGTGCAGGCTGTGCGCCAGAACCGTCGTTGAAGTCAATCGTGGTAGAACCGTTGAGGATCATCTTCTTGGTTGTAGGGGTATATTCCTCCACCTTGTATTCACCTGTGATGATGTTGAAGTTGATTTCGTAGTAGCCCACCTTTTCCAAGATGATAGGCTTTGCTTCGCTAGCCTTGCGGGTGAGCAAACCTGTCTTCTCGTCAACACCGAAGCAGAGAGGAACGAAATCGGTCTTCTGTGGAATGAAGCGTATGCCTGTGCCTGGCTTCTGGTTGTAGTAGCGGGCACGATACTGGAATTCGCCTACGTGATCAACCAGCATTGGTACACCATAAACATCGCTTGTCAGTTCTGCTGCTGAGTTGACATCTGCAAGATACATCTTCTCAAAGTCAACCAAGTCGCTGACGATGATGGTGCTCTTCTGCTCGGTCATGTTGTCCATACTGTCATACACCTTGATGCTCATCTCGTAATCGGCATCTTCTGATGGGAATGTATATTCCTCGCTGTATTCGTACTCGGTACCAGAGAGTGTTACCTCGTCGTGCTTGTTGATGCCAGGAATATCAATGACCAACTTCTTCAACGACTTGTTGTCGGATACGGCAACATTGAGCAGGAATGTTGGGTCTTCCTTCATCACGTTCACCTTATTAGATGGTGCTACTGTGAATACCGGGAAGGTAAAGTCGCCGTCACCCTTGATGGTGATGTTGGCTGTTGATACTTTTCCCACCACGTCTTCAACGGTCACTTCCAATGGGAAGCTGGAGTTGTCGGTCCAGTCGTCTGCAGGAGTATAAGCATAGTCGAGATTATACTCATGGAGCAGGGAATCTTTGTAGATGTCGAGCAGGTTGATGGTCTTGTCGAGGAGCATTCCCTCGTTCTTGAGTCGGATAGATTGATACCGTCGGCATCGCTAATCTTACCTGTGATGTTGAAGGTACGTCCTGGTTCGGCATGAATCAGGTCTGATGTTAATGAAATCGTTGGATTCTGACCATCCACTGTAGGATAATCATCATCGCTACTGCATGCCTGGAATGTGAATCCACCCAAAGCAATTGCAGCCCATAAAAGGGCATTCTTGAGATTAAATGGTTGATGTGCCATAAGACATTCTTTTTAGTTCTTTATATTTTGTTGTTTTGTTTATTATGCGTTAGTTGAGTAACTTTGCGTTAGTTGAACAACTTTCGTGTTGTTTATTCGGTTGCAAATGTACGGCGATTATTGAGAATCAATGGAGAAAAATCATTCAAATGGGGGTATAAATCATGCACTGAAAGATTTGTGCCGCTGTTTTTGATGTTTTTTAGCTTGTTTCTTGCCTGATTTAAGGAGCTTTTTGCTAATTTTGCAGCAAATTGAAAATTAAAAACCATATACCTTCGATGAATATGATAGAAATAAAAAAGACACTTTGGGTGGTCTTCATCTGTTTGATGGGGCATATTGTTGCCTTGGCTCAGAAGTATCAAGTCAGACCATTGGATTTGGAGCAGGGCTTATCGTGCAATTATGTTGTAAGCATAGCGCAAGATAAATATGGCTTTCTTTGGTTTGCTACCGAAGAAGGCTTGAATCGGTTTGATGGTAATAGCTTCTTTACTTATTACAAGCAAAGAGACAGAAAGGGCATCTCCAGCAGTGAATTGAACTGTGTGATTGATGATGCCAAGGAACCTGTAGTCTGGATTGGAACCAAGAATGATGGTCTCAATTCCTTTAACTATCAAACAGAAGAATGGCATAGCTATAAGCATGACGGCAAGAATCCTTCCAGCATTGCAACGAATGATATTACGCATATCACACCCTCTGCCAATGGTAAACTCTGGATTACCACCTATTGGAAAGGTGTAGAACTGTTTGATCCCGAAACCGGCAGGTTTGTGCATTTTGATAAAGATAGAGTGCAAGGTTTGCCTGATAATCAATTGTGGTGTGTGCTCGATTTGGGAAATGGCAATCTTTTGGTGGGACATGTCAAGAGTGGATTATCCATCATAGATACCCAACATTTAACTGCCCGGAATTTTAAGCACAACGCCCAAGACATCTACTCTATTTCGGGTAATGAGGTGATTTGTCTGTATCGCGACAAAAAAGGAACGATATGGATCGGTACTAATATGGGTATAGATATTTACGACCCACTTAGCCAGCGATTTCTGCATGTGGCGGATCAAACCATCAAGAATCATCGTATTTTTGATTTCTGTGAATTGCCGAATGGTAATATGCTTGTAGCAACCGAGCAGATGGGTATAGCTGTATTGGATGTTGCCAACAAATCATTTATTGCAAGTACTCAGATTCCATGTTCTTTCATCAGCGAGGGGTTGGAAGAATTTAATCTTACGGGTAATAGTGTGCGAAGCCTATTGCTAGATAAATATAATAATGTTTGGGCAGGATTTTATGGTAGCGGCATCAATTTCCTGACTCAATCTGTTGCACCATTCAGTACCATCGGGCTGGTGTTCCTGATCAGCTGGAACG
>ENA-OQCS01000617-OQCS01000617.1-human-gut-metagenome-genome-assembly--contig:-NODE-617-length-19921-cov-2.320400_pt1 | contig 19921 bp, 28 predicted proteins | sample MGYA00242757_ERZ504575 | MGnify/ENA primary metagenome ERZ504575 (study PRJEB26092, sample SAMD00036297) | human gut metagenome | host: Homo sapiens | study: EMG produced TPA metagenomics assembly of... | reverse complement strand
ATCTCTGCCGCAAGGTCAATGCGGACGGTACACAGAATATTGCAAATATCTGCAAAAAGTTAGATTGCAAGATGATTTATATAAGTACTGATTATGTATTTGACGGCGAGGGTACCAGAGCCTGGGAACCCGACGATGAGCGCCATCCGCTGAACATATACGGACAGACCAAATATGAAGGGGAACTGGCAGTGCAGAATACTTTGGAGAAGTATTTTATCGTGAGAATCTCCTGGGTATTCGGTGTCAACGGCAAGAACTTTATCAAGACGATGCTGAATCTGGGCAAGACCCATGATCATCTCACGGTGGTGAATGACCAGTTTGGTTCGCCTACTTATACTTATGATCTGGCAAGGCTTCTGGTGGACATGGTGCAGACTGATAAATACGGCATCTATCATGCGACCAATGAAGGCATCTGCAACTGGTATGAGTTCGCCTGCGAGATCTTCCGCAAGGCAGGCATGAACGTGGATGTGGCTCCCGTGCCCGCCTCCGAGTATCCCACGAAGGCAAAGAGACCGGAGAACAGCCGCATGAGCAAGGAGAAACTGACCGAGAACGGATTTGAGAGACTTCCTTCCTGGCAGGATGCGCTGGAACGCTATCTGCCACAGATACAGTAGCGGTTCCTTATATAAGCAGCCCCTGTATAGGGGGAAATTTATGGGAAATACTTCATGGAGCGGTATCGGAAACGGTACTGCTCCTCTTTTGGTTATAATAATATGAAAAAGTGGTGAAAACCCTGTAAATTTCACGAAAAACCAGTTGACAACGGGAGTTGGAACAAGTATACTATTAAAGCGTGCCAGAAAAGGTGCGTCTATTATACTATTAAGAAAGAGGTGAAACAGAATGCCAACATTTAACCAGTTAGTAAGAAAAGGACGTCAGACCTCTGTCAAGAAGTCTACTGCACCTGCTCTCCAGAAGGGTTACAACTCTCTTCACAAGAAAGCAACAGACGTTTCTGCTCCCCAGAAGCGTGGTGTATGTACTGCTGTTAAGACAGCAACTCCTAAAAAGCCTAACTCTGCTCTTAGAAAGATCGCCAGAGTACGTCTTTCCAACGGAATCGAAGTTACCAGCTACATTCCCGGTGAAGGTCACAATCTGCAGGAGCACAGCGTTGTTTTGATCCGTGGTGGTCGTGTTAAGGACCTGCCCGGTACCAGATACCACATCATCCGTGGTACCCTTGATACCGCCGGTGTCGCTAACAGAAAACAGGCTCGTTCCAAGTACGGCGCTAAGAGACCTAAGGATGCTAAGAAATAAGTAGTATCCGGGGCGTTTTGAACGTCGGACCGAGAGTTCGATGAAAATCCGCAAGGATTTTTGGAGACGATGCGAACATCGTCTTTGTACCACAAAAACGAAACTAAGAAAAGTGTTGGAATTCTGTGATACAGATATAACAGCGCGAACACTTGGGGAAACACATGTGAGTACCTATGATCTAACGTAAACAATTTGTTAAGGAGGGAAGAACCGTGCCACGTAAAGGACATATTCAGAAAAGAGATGTATTAGCAGATCCTTTATACAACAACAAAGTGGTTACCAAGCTTGTCAACAACATCATGTTAGATGGCAAGAAGGGTGTAGCCAGAAGATCGTATACGGAGCATTTGCTAAGGTTGAAGAGAAGAGCGGCAAGCCTGCTCTGGAAGTATTTGAAGAGGCTATGAACAACATCATGCCTGTTCTGGAAGTAAAAGCAAGACGTATCGGTGGTGCTACCTATCAGGTACCTATCGAAGTTAGACCTGAGAGACGTCAGGCTTTGGGCCTTCGTTGGTTGACCATGTTCTCTCGTAAGAGAAGTGAGAAGACCATGGAAGACAGACTTGCTAACGAAATTCTTGACGCAGCCAACAATACCGGATCTGCAGTTAAGAGAAAAGAAGACATGCACAAGATGGCAGAGGCAAACAAGGCTTTTGCTCATTACAGATTCTAGTAGGAGGGAAAAAACTTGGCTGGAAGAGAATATCCGTTAGAGAGAACCAGAAATATCGGAATTATGGCTCATATCGATGCCGGTAAGACCACTACTACCGAGCGTATCCTGTATTACACAGGTGTTAACTATAAGATCGGTGATACTCATGAAGGTACTGCTACCATGGACTGGATGGCTCAGGAGCAGGAGAGAGGTATTACCATTACATCTGCAGCTACTACCTGTCACTGGACTCTTGAAAAAGAGACCAAACCCATGCCCGGTGCTCTGGAGCATCGTATCAATATTATTGATACCCCGGGTCACGTAGACTTCACCGTTGAGGTTGAGCGTTCCCTTCGTGTACTGGATGGCGCTGTCGGCGTCTTCTGTGCAAAGGGTGGTGTAGAGCCTCAGTCCGAGAACGTATGGCGTCAGGCTGACACCTACAATGTACCTCGTATGGCATTCATCAACAAGATGGATATCCTGGGTGCTAATTTCTACGCAGCAGTAGATCAGATCCGTACCAGACTTGGTAAGAACGCTATCTGCCTTCAGTTGCCTATCGGTAAGGAAGATGAGTTCAAGGGAATCATTGATCTGTTCGAGATGAAGGCTTATATCTACAACGATGAGAAGGGTGATGACATCACTGTTACCGATGATCTTGGAGATATGGCTGATGAGGCTGCTTTATATCATGATGAGCTCATTGAAAAGGTTTGCGAGCTGGATGATGATCTGACAATGATGTATCTGGAAGGTGAAATTCCTTCTGTTGAAGAGATGAAGCTGCTTTGAGAAAAGCTACCTGTGAGTGCAGAGCCGTTCCTGTATGCTGCGGTACTGCATACAGAAATAAGGGCGTTCAGAAGCTTTTGGATGCTATTATCGAGTATATGCCTTCTCCTCTGGATGTGCCGGCTATTAAGGGTGTAGACCTTGACGGTAATGAAGTAGAGAGAAAGTCTTCCGATGAAGAGCCTTTCGCTGCACTTGCATTCAAGATCATGACCGACCCGTTCGTAGGTAAGCTTGCTTACTTCCGTGTATATTCCGGTACTTTGAATTCCGGTTCTTATGTGCTCAATGCTACTAAGGACAAGAAGGAACGTGTAGGACGTATCCTGCAGATGCATGCAAACAAGCGTGCAGAGCTGGAAAAGGTTTACTCCGGTGATATCGCAGCAGCAGTTGGTTTCAAGTTCACCACTACCGGTGATACCATCTGTGATGAGCAGCACCCTGTAATCCTGGAGTCCATGGAGTTCCCTGAGCCGTTATCGAGCTGGCTATCGACCTAAGACCAAAGCTGGTCAGGGCAAGATGGGTGAAGCTCTTGCAAAACTGGCAGAAGAAGATCCTACTTTCCGTGCTCATACCAATCAGGAGACAGGTCAGACCATCATCGCCGGTATGGGTGAGTTGCATCTGGAGATCATCGTTGACCGTCTGCTTCGTGAGTTCCATGTAGAAGCTAACGTAGGTGCACCTCAGGTTGCATATAAGGAAGCATTCACCAAGGCTGTTGAAGTGGATTCCAAGTACGCTAAGCAGTCCGGTGGTCGTGGACAGTACGGACATTGTAAAGTTAAGTTTGAGCCCCTGGAGGCTAACTGTGAGAAGTTTGACTTTGATCCGAAGGCAAACATTCTGATCAACGATCCTCCTACCCTGTTATTCGAATCTACTGTAGTCGGTGGTTCCATTCCTAAGGAATACATCCCCGCAGTAGGTGAAGGTATCCAGGAAGCAGCTCAGGCTGGTATTTTGGGTGGATTCCCTGTACTGGGTGTTCATGCGAATGTATATGATGGATCCTATCATGAGGTCGACTCCTCCGAGATGGCATTCCACATTGCAGGTTCCATGGCATTCAAGGAAGCAATGCAGAAGGCAGCTCCTGTACTGCTTGAGCCGATCATGAAGGTTGAGGTTACCATGCCCGAGGAATACATGGGCGATGTAATCGGTGATCTGAACTCCCGTCGTGGTCGTGTAGAAGGTATGGAAGACATCGGCGGTGGTAAGATGGTTAAGGCTTTCGTTCCCCTTGCTGAGATGTTCGGTTACTCCACAGACCTGCGTTCCAAGACCCAGGGTCGTGGTAACTACTCCATGTTCTTCGAAAAGTATGAGCCCGTTCCTAAGAACGTTCAGGACAAGGTTCTTGCTGCAAAAGCAAAATAAGTATTAAATCAATAAAATGACTTGAAAAACCTCTGATTATTTAATATAATCAGAGGTAGCGAGTTAAAAAAATAAAACTACGAAACTGTTTAATTATTTTAAGGAGGACTTAAATAATGGCTAAAGCTAAATTTGACAGAACAAAGCCCCATTGTAACATTGGTACCATCGGCCACGTTGACCATGGTAAAACTACTCTGACCGCTGCAATCTCCAAGGTTCTTTCCGAGAGAGTACCTGGTAACGAGAAGGTTGACTTCGATAACATCGATAAGGCTCCCGAAGAGAGAGAGCGTGGTATTACTATTTCTACCGCTCACATCGAGTACCAGACCGAGAAGAGACACTATGCACACGTTGACTGCCCGGGCCATGCTGACTACGTTAAGAACATGATCACCGGTGCTGCTCAGATGGATGGTGCTATCCTTGTTGTAGCTGCTACTGATGGTGTTATGGCTCAGACCAAGGAGCACATCCTTCTGTCCCGTCAGGTAGGCGTTCCTTACATCATCGTATTCCTGAACAAGTGTGATATGGTTGACGATCCCGAGCTGATCGAGCTGGTTGAGATGGAAGTAACCGAGCAGCTGGAAGAGTACGACTTCAATGACTGCCCTATCATCAAGGGTTCCGCTCTGAAGGCTCTGGAAGATCCCAGCAGCGAGTGGGGCGACAAGATCATGGAACTGATGGATACTGTAGATTCTTATATCCCTGATCCTCAGCGTGATACTGATAAGCCTTTCCTGATGCCCGTCGAGGACGTATTCACCATTACCGGTCGTGGTACCGTTGCTACCGGTCGTGTAGAGCGTGGTGTTCTGCATCTGAATGATGAAGTTGAAATCGTTGGTATCAAGGAAGAGACCAAGAAGACTGTTGTAACCGGTATCGAAATGTTCCGTAAGATGCTGGATGAGGCACAGGCTGGTGATAACATCGGTGCTCTGCTTCGTGGTATCCAGAGAACTGAAATCGAAAGAGGACAGGTTCTGGCTAAGCCCGGTACTGTTACCTGCCACAGAAAGTTTACCGCTCAGGTATACGTTCTGACCAAGGATGAAGGTGGACGTCATACTCCTTTCTTCAACAACTATCGTCCTCAGTTCTACTTCAGAACCACCGACGTTACCGGCGTTTGCGAACTGCCCGCTGGTGTTGAGATGTGCATGCCTGGTGATAACGTAGAGATGACCATCGAACTGATCCATCCTATCGCTATGGAGCAGGGTCTTACCTTCGCTATCCGTGAGGGTGGTAGAACAGTAGGATCAGGACGTGTTGCTACAATCATTGAGTAATTAATAGAATTACACTAAATTTAAGGCTTCCAAGGTTTTCCTTGGGAGCCTTTTTGCGGTGTGCCGAGCATGGCACTAATCTTACTGGTGCAAGTCCAGTGGTGGCAATAGAGGTGGTAGATAGGAAATTATATAATCATATTGACAAGCGAGACCACAGATGATAGTCTGTATATAAGACCATCACCTGTGGTCTGTTGGATTTAGGAGGATACACATATGGAAATTCAATTAGGTGTGATCGAGGCAAGATATGCAGATATGATTTGGGAGCATGAACCGGTTACTTCATCGGAACTGGTAAAGATGACGGCAGTGGAGTTTAACTGGAAGCGTACAACTGCACACAATGTTTTGAGAAGATTGATTGATAAGGGATTGTTTCAGAATGAAAACGGACTGGTAACAGCCGTAATATCCAGAGAGGATTTTTATGCCAGACAGAGCAGACAGTATGTAGAAGACACCTTTGCGGGTTCTCTTCCGGCATTTATTGCAGCATTTACGCAGGATGCAAAACTGACACCGAAAGAAGCTGAGGCAATTCGTAAGATGATTGACCAGGCGGAGGAAAAGTGAGTATGGGAGTAATTTTCTTAAATCTATTGAATATGAGCATCACAGCCAGTTGGTTGATTTTAGCAGTATTAGGTATTCGACTTTTATTCAGGAGAATACCTAAGTGGATTACCTGTTTATTATGGGGTGTGGTAGCAATCAGACTGATATTTCCGTTCTCCATAGAAAGTGTATTTAGTCTGCAACCAAGTGCAGAGCCTATCAGAACCAGTACCATGGTAGAGGGAGAACTGATACCTTATGTGCCGTCCGTAGACAGTAACATAGGTGTTGTAGAAAATACTGTAAATCCCTTATTGGCAGAAGCCTTTGCATATCAGGAAACAGAAAGCGCGGCTCCGTTGCAGGTATTTATAGGAATCGTAGGAAGTGTTTGGCTGTGTGGAATGGTAGTACTTCTTATTTTTGCACTGGTGAGTATGATAAAATTGCGCCTATGTGTAAGGGAAGCGGTGCGCTACAAAGAAAACATCTATATTTGTGATGCAGTAAAGTCCCCATTCATTTTTGGGATTATCAGACCCAGAATATATCTTTCCTCTTCACTATCAGGGGAAGAGATGGAATATATTATAGCGCATGAGAGTGCACATCTTAAAAGAAAAGATCACTTGTGGAAACCTTTTGGGTATTTGCTTCTTTGTATCTATTGGTTCAATCCTCTATGCTGGGTTGCATACATTATGCTATGCAAGGATATTGAGCTTGCCTGTGATGAAAAGGTAATTCGTGATATGAACTTTGAGGATAAGAAAGAATATTCCAGAGTGCTATTGTCTTGTGCAACGCAGAGACGATTAGTAATGGTGTGTCCATTGGCATTTGGAGAAGTGGGAGTAAAGGATAGAGTGAAGTCGGTGCTGAATTACAAAAAGCCATCCTTTTGGATTGTTCTGATATCCATGGTTGCCTGTGTAGTAGTGGCTGTATGCTTTTTGACAGAACCGAAAAGTGATTTTTCGATAGCAGACTACAAGGCAATCAGTTATAGAGAATATCAAAAACTGACAGGATATGACGCTGAATTTTATCATGCCTTATATTATATCGGGAAATTGCCCAAAACAGAATTATCAATCATTTTTGAAGGAGAGTATGATGAAGATTTAGCAGGGGCTGTTCTGTCTGAGGATGCGAAAGCAATAAGGATACAGGGGAGATTATCAGAGTTGTTTGGCAATAATACCAAACAATTAAGTGAGTCTGAACTCCTTAAAAAAATAAGTGAAAATTACGGAAATGTTATTTCCATAGATTATAGGGAGGGGGCGGGAACCGCATATTATGTGGGTGATTATTATGCGCATATAGCAGTTGCTGCTGATACGGATGATAATAGGAATACTGTGTTTGAGATTGCAGTGGAAAATCAGACGGATAACGAAAAATTGTTTTCGGGCAGCAGCTCTTTTTGGCTTATTTGGGAAGAGGAGGAGTCAGTCAAAGAAAACGAGAATGTGGAAAACGCAAAGGAAGACAATGGATACATATGGCTATCCGATACAGTGTTTATAAGTGAACTTAAGGACTTGGATGGTAATGGTACGAAAGAATATGTGGAGGTCGACCTAGGAGATGAATCAAACGACTTCTATTCCCATTTCAAGTTTTATTGGAATGATGAGGTAATTTATGAATATGAGGATCCTTGTAGAATTGAGCCATGTGTAGCAGAATATATAGACTTGGATCGTGATGGGGAAAAAGAGATTTTCTTTTCATTCGTTCCAATAGTAAATTCCATGCCGCTGGAGGAATATATCGTATTAAAGCAGTACAATTCAAGTTGGAAACCGCTGGAGATGATTCATGGCAAAACGATGATGGATAATGCATTTCCATTGTCTGTTACAAAGGGAGACACCAAGTGGCAGGCTGTGATATCCTGTGAAAACCTGGATGAAACAGTTACTTACGATGTGGAATTACATTATTTAGATTTGAAAAGAGAATGTGAATATCTTGCAAACAACGAGGAAGAAACGGAATTTACCAGTCAGTTGGTTGAGCGGTATGAAACAGAATTTGTAGATTACCTTCGGGAGAAATCTGTGGGAATGTGTCAGCGTGGGGAATTTGGAATATAGAAGTAGGAGAATATGAAGGAAAAACCTGCCTGATTGCAACACATGGGATTCAGTGTTATGACAAGTTTGATTTTTGGGGAGAGGCAGATGTCTACTTTGATTATGATGAAAAAGGAAATACAAGATTTTTGAGCATCCAGTTTAGACCACAGTACCAGTATTTGGATCAAAATAAAGAAGCCGAAGAGAGAATTTATGAAGGTGAGACGCCCGGCGTATCTTATGGTGATATTGCAGAAAGGTATTATACTGTAGGTCAATATATGAAAGAGGTAAAGGATGTATCAAAGGCTATGGCCGCAGCAGGGGATTCGTATATATGTGATGAGTACCTAAATGCGATGGGAAGCCCGGAGGCTGAACCGGTATATGTATTGCATGATTTAAATAATGACGGTATAGAGGAATTTTTTATAGGTCTTAAATTTAATTATGATATACCTTACTATGTAATTTATGATGTATATACGTGGAAAGACGGAAGAGCGTATCAGTTAATGAGAGGTATCGGATATCGTAATGGCTCGTGTAAGATATGTGAAAATGGAGTAATAGAGGATAATTATTCAGGGTCGGCATGGGACGGGCAAACATTATACCATATTTTACCTGAGGGAGGAATTGAACTTGAGACAATAGACAGTGTTTCTTCAAGGCGAGACGGCACAGTTCAATCCTATTATCACTGGAATGAATTGATAGATGAAAATTCGCTACAAACGATATTGGAGCAATATCAACCGGAGTCTGTCACATATGTCGATTGTAATAGGGAGACAATTGAGCAACTACGTCTGAGTGGAATAAGAAAATAACTTACCGATTGACTTATAACTGATATTAAGGACAAGATGCATATTAGCTGATCAGGAGCAAGTATTCCGGTGCCAAAACGGTGCCACGAAACCATGCAAATAAAAATAGACCATGTAAAATCAACGAAACTATGCAGATTTCAGCCATAAAAAGCATAGAAAATATGTTGAAAAACGCTATTCAGATACCGTGAGGGTGGTAGAACCGTTGGTTCCGGCCGTGTAGCTACCATCATTGAGTAATTGTGCGTTAGCATGAGAAGCATTAAATAAGTGTAAAATAGTCCAGAGCAAGCTTGCTTGCTTCTGGGCTTTTTTATGCTTATGGGAATGCGGCGAATGCCGCATTCATCGAGGAAACACGCAGTGTTTTCGAGATATGCTTCTCATAAATTTACAGCCCTTTGTATACAAGGGGTTGAGCCTTTTTGCTTGTGGTGATGTTATATGCGTTTGGAATGAGTAAGTTCTTTTATAGAGTGTTACATATAAGTGGTTGTATCTTCAAGTAAATTGGTTGACAAAAATGACTACTGACAGTAGACTATACATAAACGACTACACCCAGTAGACGAAAGGAGTGATCATATGAGTGAAATAAGATTAGGAGCAGTAGAGTCCAAGTTTGCAGATATCATATGGAATAATGAACCATTGCGACCAGTAGAATTGGAGAAACTCGCGGAAGCTGAATTGAATTGGAAGCGGACGACTACTTTAACCATTTTAAAAAGGTTATGTGAAAGAGGAATTTTTCAAAACAAGGACCGAATGATTACTTCCTTAATCAGTAGGGAAGAGTTTTATGCTCTCCAAAGTGAAAAGTTTGTGAATGACACTTTTGAAGGTTCGTTACCGGCTTTTTTGACTGCATTCGGTTCCAGAAAGAAGTTATCGGATAAGGAAGTGGAAGAATTGAAAAGGTGATAGATAGTATGAGGAGGTGAGTGGATGGATTGGTATGAATTATTACCTAAGATTTTGAATATGAGTCTTACGGCAAGTGTTATCATTGTTACGGTGCTTATACTCAGAGTGTTGCTGAGACGGCACCCAGGATATATTCCTATATGTTATGGACAGTTGTATTGTTTCGTCTGCTTTGCCCTATCACTATAAATACTCCCTTATCGGTATTGGTTTATTTGATCCCCCAATTGTGGAAACACTGATAGTGTGAGTCAGGTTGCATATATTCCGAACAATATCGTTCATACAGAGAATCCAGAAGTGACATTACCAGTTCCGGTATTGGACAATGCTATAAATAATGCGTTGCCACAAGGGGCGGAACAGCTTGTAGCAGATCCTTTGGAGGCGCCTGTCAGCATTGCAACCTATATATGGCTGGCTGGAATCGTGGCTATGATAGGCGTTAGCATGATTCTTATGTTAAGTTACGAAAGAGTCTGGTTGGAGCAGTGCGGGTAAGGGGTAATATTTATGTTGCGGACTACATTACTACTCCTTTTGTACTTGGCATATTCAGACCGCGTATCTATTTGTTATCTTCATTAAGCGAACAGGAACAGGAGTATATTCTAAGGCATGAGCAATATCATATTTGCAGAGGGGATCATATTTTTAAGTTACTTGCCTATGTAGCCCTTTGCATCCATTGGTTTAATCCACTTGTTTGGCTGGCCTTTCTATTATTTAGCAAGGACATGGAAATGAGTTGTGATGAGGCGGTTATCAAAAAACTTGGGGAAGATGTACGAGCAGATTATTCTGCTTCTTTACTGAATTTAGCAACAAATAATGCTATTATGTTTGGAATGCCACTTGCATTGGTGAGGTGGACACCAAAGGACGCATCAAAAACCTGGCAGCGTGGAAGAAACCTACTTTCTGGGTGACCATAGGGGCAATTTTGATATGCATTGTTGGAATTGTGATATGCATATCCAATCCAAAGGAAGAAAATTTGTATGCACCGGAACCTTTGGTCACAGCTACAGGGTGGAAGAGATTTTCTTCATAGATGCCCGTTATTTCTCCGCAATCACACCGGAAACAGCGCCCAGATATCAATTTACTTCAGATTATGCTATGTTTGTATCCGGAGATGTATTGGATGATAAGAGTACAACGGAGTGGGTGCAACAGTTGGGGAATTTTGAAGAGGTAGAGATTACAGCTGAAAATTTTGATAACCATTTTAATATGACAGGGTTCACTATTTCAAATGATACCTGGTCCAAATTCAGAAGTGAAATAAATAAGGCATGGCGGATAAATACGGATAATAGTTTTTACTATTTTCTGCAGAACCAAGATGGCAGTGTATATCTGACTTACGGATATGATATAGATAATAGTACGAATATATTGGAGGAAGGCTCACACATCCGTTTCCTGTTTAGATTGGAACGTACAGATATTTTAAGTTGCAATGCCGTTAGTGCAGATTACAATGCTTATATTGAGCCTGCCTATTATTCAAGTAGCTATGAAGGGGAGTATGATGATTTATATTCCAATCCTATAAATAATTCCGGTAAGCTGATATTTACAGTGGATGGTGGTAAAGATACGGATATTTTGGTTGTTAATGAGGAGTATCATAAATACACATCGGAAGAAGTAATTGTAGAAAGAGAAACTTATGAGCTGGAATGTAATCCACAGGGAAAGTTTGAGTTGGAGGTTTCTGTTCGAGGCGATGAACGTGATGAGGCAATCTATTCCATTTATGTTCGTGGAAAATCCGGATTCTATGTAATGAAGATAGATTTTCAGACAAGTGAAGGCGCAGTGGAAAATGATAGGTCGGAAACGCCGGAAGTTGAAAATATAGTGGACAAGACGGATTTCTTAGATACAGCCATATTAAACGCTATTGTTGAACATACTGCATCCGATTATCCGGTTGGTGCCTATCATTGTGCCAGCTTTGTAGAGTTGCATAGGGAGGAATTATGCGGAGTGTCTATTGCTGATGGGAATGTGTCGAAAGAGTTGATAACGGTATACGGAATGGCATTGGAACAGTCATTTTCTTATTCGGAAGGTAAGTTAAATCAAGTCGGTGGAAGTCATATGCCGGTGGTCATTACTTTTGAAGTGGCAGATAACACATATATGGTGACTGATTTTTGGGTTCCCGGAGATGGAAGTTATTATGTATCGGATATTAGGGACAAATTTCCGGATGAAATTGAAGAAGATGCTCTGGATACGCAGAAATATGTAGTGGCTCAAATACAAGAGTGTTATAGTAGAGCAGTTCGGTATTATCAGATAGATACAGAAGCCGTTATAGACGAATTATTTGATACAATTGAATCATCTCCGGCAACCTCATCGAATCCGGCAGATTATATTGATGCACATTCTCTGGAATATAGAGAGCTTACGTATTATGGACAATACAGTTTAAACTATATCTTTCATAAATTTATGGAAGGAGAGCAGAACGGATTGCGTGGTCAATTGATGAGGATACTTTTAGATGATTTGGCACCGGAAGCAAAGCTTCGATTATATGCAGAAACCGGACAAGAGTACTTTGATGAATGGGCAAAGGGTGCAGTGCAGGTATTGGAACAACATGATATGGATTGGATAAAAGAAGATCAACCCGCAATGTGGATTTATTTGCAGATGGTTGAGTAAAAGATGAAGAGAACAGCTTCGTTACAGTGTGACGAGGCTGTTTTTGTTAGTTGTGGTCGTTTTTTGTAGATGTTATAATTAGAAAGTATGAAATATAGAAGAAAACTACGATATAAAATGGAGAGTTTGGGATATAAATGGTAGAAATATATTTTAGTGGCACTGGCAATTCCAGATATGCAGCAGAATTGTTTTGCAAGGAATATGATGAAGCGACTAAAGCATTTTCATTAGAAGACGATAATATTACCCGGGTTGTGAAAAACGAAGAAATGCTTGTATTTGCCTGTCCGGTGCAATATAGTACTGTGCCGAAGATACTGCGTGATTATATAATTGAAAATAAAGAACTGTGGAAGAATAAGAAGGTTTTTGTTATTGCCACAATGGGATTGTTTAGTGGTGATGGAGCAGGAATCCTTGGACGACTTTTGCAGCAATACGGGGCAGAACTAATAGGTGGTTTGCATCTGAAAATGCCGGACAGTATAGGTGACGAAAAAGTGTTGAAGCGTCCGCTGGAGAAGAACAAGGAGCTTGTAAAGAAAGCGGAGCAAAAGATTAGCAAGGCGGTTCAGTTTTTGAAATCAGGGAAACCAACCCAGGAGGGAATTGGCATATTATATCGCATGGCTGGTTTCTTTGGGCAAAGATTGTATTTTGGACATAAGATAAAGAATTATTCTGATAAACTGCGTGTGGATGAAGATAAATGCATAGGGTGTGGCAAATGTGAAAAGTTGTGTCCGATGAATAATATCAAGATTGTTGATAAGAAAGTGGTACAGAATAACCAGTGTACCATGTGTTATAGGTGCATCAATAATTGCCCGAAGCAAGCCATGACGTTGCTTGGGAAAAAGGTTGTGGAGCAGAGTGTGATAGAGAAATATTTATGATGTGGAGAGCGTAAATGGTACTTTTAGTAGTCGATACACAGAAATTAATAACGACACCAGATTTATATAATTTCAATGCGTTCGAATGTGCTGTTAAATCGTTAATTGCTACAGCCAGAGAGAATAATGTTGAGGTTATTTATGTAAGACACGATGATGGAGCTGGTGCGGAATTGACAAAGGGAACACCGGGTTTTGAGATATATGAAGGTTTTGGTCCACAGCCGCGTGAGAAGATTTTCGATAAAACGGTAAATAGTTCTTTTAAGGGGACGGGGCTGTTGGAGTATTTGGCGGAAAAGAATGTCCACACAGTAGCTGTTGTTGGATTGCAAACGGATTATTGTATTGATGCAACAATCAAGTGTGGCTTTGAACATGGTTTTAAAATGATTGTACCGGAGAATGCAAATTCTACATTTGATAATGCTTTTATGACAGGAGAGCAGAGTTATAAGTATTATAACGAGTTTATGTGGAAGAGCAGATATGCGGAGTGTATTTCTGTGGATGAGACGATTGAGAGGATGAAGGGTTAAGTGCAGAATGAAGAAGTTATTAGAAAATATTTTCAATGCTGGCTGGATAAAGATATTGATGCTGTAAAGGAGATTTTCAGCGACGATATTATTTACAGCGAGTGTTATGGTCCGGTGTATAAAGGAATTGGACAGATAATCAGATGGTATGAGGATTGGAATCAGAAAGGTACTGTTTTGCAGTGGGATATAAAACGTGTGGTTGTTTCTGGGAATACGGCTGTTGTGGAATGGTTTTTCCAGTGTGACTACGAGGGCAATGTGGATGGCTTTGATGGAGTGACCATTGCTGAGTTTGATGCGGATATGAAGATTTGTAATTTGAAGGAGTTTCAGTCGAAGACAGAGCATTATTATCCGTATGGGGAATAATATATAAATATTTTGCAATCAAATCTTATATAATTTTAGTAAAGTTAATTTGAAGGAGTCAGTTAATAGCTGATTCCTTCTTTGTTTTCTGCCCATTACAATTGTGAAATAGAAGTTTTAAGTATAAAAGGTAAAAACATTGCATAAAATGATATAAAAAATAACAAGAAATAAAAACTTATTGACTTTGGCTTGGAAAGGTGGTAGTATGACCGTGGAGGTGCATGAAATGATTACTTATGTGAAGATGAAAAATTTTATGTCATTCAAGGATGTAATGTTTGATTTCAGAAACGGAAGCAAAGGTGCCAAGAAATTTATCTCCATTTATGGTGAAAATGGTAGCGGAAAATCCAATTTTGTTACATGCATTGATTTGTTAAGAAAGTCTATTGAATCGTTTCAGATGGTAGGAGAAACGGAAAGAATAATGGAAATTGCTAAGGAAAAAGATATTCCGCAGGAACTTTTGGAGATGTTGTTGAATAGCACAAGCATCTTAAAATACAAAGAAAACTGCAGAATGATTGAGTGTGAGGAAGCAACTACCATTGAATATGGATTTCAAACAAACGGGCATGAAGGTTATTATGTAATGTCCTTTGAAGACCGTTTTTTGTATGAAAAGCTTTATTATTTTACAGGAAAGCAACGTGGTGTATTGTATGAAATCGATTATACAAAGGAAAATTCAAAAATAGAATTTTCAAACAAGCTTTTTAAAAATAAGAAGGTTGAATTAGAACTTAGGGATGAAATAAGTAAATATTGGGGCAAACATACCTTGTTGAGTATCTTTAATAAGGAAAGAGAAGATAAGAACGAGGAGTATATAAAAGAAAGTTATTTAGAGTATGTGTTTGACATAATTGATATGTTGAAGGATACTACAATCCATTGTAAAAAAACATCCTCTTCGGGTAGTGAAATAAATGCCGGTAAACCTAGAAATGTGCTGAGAGATTTGAAGGATGGAAAAATAAAAAAAGATAAAGAAGGCTTGTTGGACCGTTCGGAAAGAATTATTCGCGATTTCTTTACCCAAGCGTATGCTGATATTAAAGATGTATACTATGAAAGAGAAATCGAGAATGATGTGATTTTGTATAAATTATATGTTAGAAAAATGAATTGGCGGAAAATTAAGGACAATACCTTTTTTCCAGAGAGTCAGCAGGTACGCAGCATATTATTGACATTATTCGTTCGTTGCTTGGTGCATTTTGTGGGGTTACGGTTGTCTATGATGAAATAGATGACGGAATACATGACTTGCTTTTAAAAAAATGTATTGGAATCAATGATAGAGGATATCACGGGTCAGCTTATTATTACAACGCACAATACGTACATGTTGGAGACTATTGATATTAAATCTGTGTATTTGATTAATGTCGATTATCAAGGTAATAAAGAAGCCAAGTGCTTAGATAAGTATCCAAGAATTCAAGGGACAAATAATCCAAGAATTATGTACTTAAAAGGATTGTTTGGTGGTGTACCAATTGTAGATATATTGGACTATGATACAATATTGCAGGAGTTGGATGATTTGTCAGATGTAGAAGGAGGCGAGTAGTATTGCCTCATAATGCATTAAATTATACAAAATGTGCGGTCATTGTTCATGGAAAATCGGAGTTTGTATTAGTAAAGTACATTTATACGAACTTGCATTTGCCTGTAAAGATTATCGCGAAAGATAAAGGACGTGGAAGTATTCAGATAAATGGATTATCAGAATATTTAAGAAAAAAGCAGTTCAGAACGCTTAAGGAATTTGCTAATGAGTATTCCGTAGAATATGACAGAAAACAAAAGGTCTCAAAAATTTTAAACTCTTTATCATAATGGATACAGATGATTGTGATGAGATTACAAAGTCTAAATATATTTCCGGAGAACTATTTGAAGGGCATCCATTAAAAGAGTATATTGTGCCAGTCTATAATGTTTCCAATCTTGAGGATGTAATGATAAAGGCTGGAATAATGGTTAAAAGGATATCTGATGCGCAAAAAGGTTCATATTATACAAAAGATCTTTCCGATTAATACTGGACCATTAAGTGTTGATACGGTCAATCAAGTAAGGACATTTGCCAAGAAAATAGAAGGTATTACAGAGACAAACATGCTGACATTTGTTGAGTATTGTTTTCAGCAAATGCCGGGAGAAAAATTATGGGAGGAAAGAGGTGAGAAATAAAAGTATAAGTGGACAAAGTAAAAAGGCTGAAGTTGCAGCTTCAGCCTAGGCTTGAATGACCAACAGATGATCAAACGAATTCGAATCTATTTTATCATCTGGAAGTCTGCTTTACAACCCCCCAAAAAATAAAAATGATATTTTACAAGGATTTGGTCATTATCCTTTTAACATAAAAACTGGTGAATGCACTAGGTTTATTAAGTGCACCTTAAAATGGAGGACAAATTATGAAATTAAAAGTATCTAAGGAATCCGCAAGCGGATTAAATACAGAATTTGTAAATGTAGAAACTGGTAGACGCATCCCGTTAGAGCAGGCTGTTGCGCAGATAAGTAAGGGTAATAAGAATTATGAAAATTATCAAGTGGTAAACAAATCTGATGGAACAACCTATATTCGTTCAAAGGCGGACGGGATAAAGAAAAATAATATTGAGGAGTAGATAAGATGAAAAAAGAATATATATCTGATGTGTGGCAATTAAAGCAAAAGGGCCATGAAAACTTTGAATTCGTAGATGTAGCAGTCAATGATGACAATTTGCTTTTTATTGATCCGTGTTTAATTGAGAGATGGAATAATGCATGGGCTATCAAAGCAATGAAGCATATCAATTCATATTTTGACAAATTGTTCAAAGCATATAATACATGTAATAGAAAAGATATGAAATGCCTGCTGTCTCATGCTGGGGAGCAAAATGCAACCAGATTGGGATATGGTAATGGCGATAATGGCAAAGGTAATACAGCCGATGGTTTGTTGGAAATATTTCAACCACTGGAGCAATTAATAAGTTCAATTAGGACAATAGGAAAAGCGGAAGATTTACCTTTGTTGATACCAGGATTTGCAGAAGATGGTATGTCGGATTTACTTACAAACATTCTTCATGAATGCTTGAATGAATTTACAATGGAGCAAATGCATAAATATGGCATTCTAAGTAATGGCACGAAAACGTTTATACCTGGACATGCATGCTGGTGAATGGAAGAAGGTTGAGAAACCTGTTTATTTTGTCAACGGCAAAGAACTGCTTCTTGTTCCTAAAAATATTGTTAGAAAGAACTATTTGTTTGGAGTGAGTCAGTATTTTACAAGAATTATTTTGGAGAGAATGATTGATGAAGGTGGTTATCGAGATGCTGACGGAAAGGCAATACCTAAGAAAGAGATTGTAAAATCCAAAAGATATTCTGGTGAACATTGGCAATACGATGAGGCAATCAAGTATACGGTAGAGAATAATGATGCTTTATACGAGTATCATCGTAACTGCGGGATTCTACATGGAACATGGGAAATCCATGACAGATGAGGATATTGATTTTGTAATTTATGGATATGTAGTTGCTAAAAGTGCATAACTAAAAGTGTGGCACTGTAGTTTTCCTAACTTACAGTGCCACAGAAATAGCAGGAGGAAAAAATAATATATGAAAGAAAAGAAAACTTTTGCAGAGAAACATCCCAAAATTAACTTTTTAATAGGATTACTGTTATTGATAGGAATGGTGATAGCAGCGGTATTACTTGTTAAATGGGTTTTTGGCGTGGTGGGAAGTTGGATTGTAAGTGTAGTTAATTTTGTAGAAAACTTTGTAAACACATCTGATCAAGTTATTGTGGTAGCTATGATAACAGGTGCTGTTTCTATCACCGGTGTAGTCATCAGTCAATCGTAGCCAAGATAGTGGAATATAAGTACAACGTAAAAAGTACTTATATGATAAGCGTGAAGAACCATATAAGCAATTTGTAGAAATGATTTATAAAATAATGGAAGATTCCCCAAAAAAGGATGGAGAGAAGATGACAGAGGAAGAAATGACTAAAATGGTTTCGGAATTTTCTATAGGTCTTACTTTATGGGGATCAAACAGAGTTGTGAAAAAATGGCTGAAATATAGAAAATCATCGATAAAAAGGTGATAAAAATATCTTGTGGGAAATGGAAGATATAATTTATGAAATAAGGAAGGATGTGGGACTCGGAAGAAGACTTAAAAAGGGTGATATGTTATCATTTTTTGTTAATGATATAGAAAATTTGAAGTAATTTCGGAAATGTATATATATAGATAAGAAATATTAGGTTTTGTACGAGAGAGGAGATGGAAATGTGGATATATTACTGATGATGTGGTTCGTTATAGATATGGTGCTTTTATTAATATTACCGTTCAGGAAAACTGTGACAAAATATGAAAATGTGATGCGTAGACGCTCGATAGAAAGCGTAAAAAGTTTAGGTGCTAGACTTATGGATGTGTTATCAAAAATATTTTTGTTAATTCCTGTGGGTTTAATTGTATATATTTTAATACATATTGTTCCAGATATGATAATTCAAAAGCTTTTAGAGTGGTACAAAGGAATATTTATTTGTTGCTTTGTTTCCGCTTACTTTTTTACATGGATTAAAGGAAAAGAAATTTTTAAATATTCAAATCAAATATGGAATGGGTGTCTGACTGTATTGGCAATTCTTTTTAGTATAGTAGGCTATATTATAGATACAGAAGATGTAAAAGCTGTATCAGAGTATAGGGTTGCATTGAATGTATTAATGACAATGTTGGTAATAATCTTTATTGTTGCGGTGCTTGAGATACGAAAGGAAAGTAAAGAATATTATTCTAAAAAATACCCAAGAAGGGTATTAGAAAAGACCTGTACTATCGGACGCCCGGACTGGTGTTGAATGTATCAAATGTTGAATTGATTAAGTGTTGTGAGAAATACTTTGATGAATATATATGTAGATATAGAAAAATCAAAGAATTACGTACAATAGAATATGTAAATTTGGCAGGAGTACATAGAGAATTATGGTATAAAAAAAGCAGCGCATTTTATGAAAATATTTGTTGCACTAAGCATATTTGTTACAATATTTTAGTATGTTTTTCGGAATATCATATAAGCCTTTTTGGGGGTAATTGGGCTTATAATTCATATTTGGGGATTGGTTATTATATATAAACATATAGATTTGAAATGTTTATATATAATAGGAATTAGATATTTCTATGATGAATGGGGGTACTTTTTTAACTTGTACAAGTAGAAATAAATTTATTGGAACCGTCCAAATGATTGAAAAATCTAAATTTCATAAATATATTCATTCATTTCTTGACATAGTAGCGTTATGTAGAGCTGTGGCAGTTAGCGATAAAATGAATGGAGAGAAAAAAATATGCATTATTACAAGTAATTTAAGTGAGCTATTTGCAAATTATTCTGATTATAAGGAGAATCAAACTGGGTTATGGTAATACCGTTATGGATATGCTGCTTTGTTTGAATTTATGTTACTGATAAATAATGTGATGATGCAAACTTA
>ENA-OQCS01000616-OQCS01000616.1-human-gut-metagenome-genome-assembly--contig:-NODE-616-length-19923-cov-3.480299_pt1 | contig 19923 bp, 23 predicted proteins | sample MGYA00242757_ERZ504575 | MGnify/ENA primary metagenome ERZ504575 (study PRJEB26092, sample SAMD00036297) | human gut metagenome | host: Homo sapiens | study: EMG produced TPA metagenomics assembly of... | reverse complement strand
GCGTTTAAGCAAGAAAGGCTACATCATCCGAAGTGACAGATATGAAATAGAAGACCCATTCTTCAGGAAATGGATACTCAAGAATATGATTGAGTAAGATTATATACTGAGAAATCGCCAGCGAAGCTGTAGAAAGGCTTCGCTGGCGATTTTGCAAGAGAGATTTATCTATGTGTTAACAAAACAAACTCGCTCCAAATTGGACTTTGATTGGATATCAAGAAGTTTCAACTCTATATTATCTGATTCTTTTTATTCCATATCAAACGCATTTTAGTTTCCCAATTCCAACTGATTCTTCACAAGATTATAATATGCCCCTCGCTTGGCGGTCAAAGATTCATGGTTGCCAACCTCAACCACCTTTCCCTGGTTGAGGACTACGATTTGGTCGGCATTCTTTACCGTACTCAGGCGATGAGCAACAATCACAACCGTCTTGCCTTGATAGAACTTATCCAAGTTCTCCACGATATTACGCTCATTGTTGGCATCTAGCGAGTTGGTTGCCTCGTCAAGGAAGATATAGTCAGGATTCTTATAAACAGCTCTCGCTATCAGGATGCGCTGCTTCTGTCCCTGGCTCAGTCCTACGCCATCACGCCCTATCTTGGTGTTGAATTTCAGCGGCAAGGCCATCACATAATCCTTGATGCAAGCTATCTCGGCAGCTCTCATCAAACGGTCTTCATCTATCTCTGCATCATCCACAGCTATGTTGCGCCCGATGCTCTCCGAGAAGATGACGCCCTCCTGCATCACCACGCCACACTGCCGGCGCCACCATTTCCTGTTGAGCTGATTGATGTCGGTATCGCCGATGGTGATTTTTCCTTCCAGCACCGAATAGTAACCCAGCATCAATCGGATGAGCGTGGTCTTTCCGCTGCCCGATGCTCCCACTATCGCCGTCACCTTGCCTTGAGGAATATGAATATCCACCCCGTCTATCGTCTTTCTGAGGGCATGAGGATCATACTTGAACATGATGTTGCTGATATGGATACCATCCTCAGGATGATCAAGACCAGTCAGCAAGCCCTCCTTTCCGTTCTCATCATCCATCTGGTGAATCTCATTGATACGTTCCAGACTGATTTTCACATCCTGCACGGAATAGAAGAAGTTCATCAACTGTTCCACCGGCGAGTTGAGCTGTCCGATGATATACTGCACGGCGAGCATCATACCCAAGGTCATGTGCCCTTGGATTACCGCCGTAGCGGCAACCACCGTCACTACGATATTCTTCACCTCATTGATAAAAATACTGCCTGCCTCCTGGGTCTGCTGTAGTTTTAGAGATTTCTGCTGCACCCTGAAAAGATTCACCTGTGTCTCCTCCCACTCCTTTCGCTTGCGCTGCTCGCAATCCTGCAACTTGATTTCCTGCATAGAAGTGATGAACTCGTATGTCCTGTTGTTATTGATGGCCTGTTGCTCGAAGAGTTCATAATCGAGTACCTTTCTTCGACGCAGGAAGAGAGCCATCCATCCTCCGTACAGGACGCTGCCAAGCAAGAAGATGGCAAACACCACCTTATTATATATAAAGAGCACCACCGAGAACACCACGAAGGTAAGCATGGCAAAGGTGATGTTGAGCGTCTGCTGAGTGAGGAAGTTGTTCACACGGCTATGGTCGCTCATCCTTTGCATCAAGTCGCCCATCAGTTTGGTGTCGAAGAACGACATCGGCAGTTTCAGAAGTTTGATGAAGAAATCGCTCACCAGGGAGATATTGATCCGCATAGAGATGCGGAGCAGGAACCATCGGCGGGCGAAGTCTATCGCTGTTCGGCTGACGGTGAGCATCAACTGACCTAAGAGAATGAGCAGATGAATCCAATGTTCTTGTTCTTGATACCGACATCCACGATGGATTGAGTAAGGAACGGCAACACCAGCTGCAGGGCGCTGCCCGCAAGTAGTCCCAAGACAATCCAGGAGAATGCCTTGCGGTATTTCTTGAAATATCTGAAAAGAAACCTAAAGGAACGCTTTTCCTTGTTGTCTTCCTCGCCCTCCATCTTATAGGTAAAGAATGCAGGGGTGGTTTCCAAGAACATAGCTATTCCCTTGTCCTCGCCATTAGATTCCGTGCTTATCCAATGCTGCTTGAACTCATCTAAGCCATAAGTAACCAATCCCTTTCCTGGGTCAGCGACATAAAACTTCTTGCCATTCTTTACCTTATACATAACAACAAAATGATTCTGGTTCCAATGAAGAATGCATGGCAGAGGAGCCTCGCCTAGCATATCAATGGTAGTTCTTGCACATGTAGTATGTAAGCCAAGAATATTAGCCGCTTCATTGAGGCCTAGCATGGACACCCCTTCTGTTGTGGCAAAGCAAAGTTTCGACAGAGAATCCAATGTATAGTCTCTGCCGAAATATTTACATACCATTTGCAAGCAGGCTATGCCGCATTGCATGGAGTCATGTTGACGAAAACATATAAAATGTGTTATATGTTCTACAAACGATTTACCTCACTTTGTGCCGCACCTTTTCCTTTATAGTTTTTCTTTTTATTAAAAGTATAAGTAGCACTAACAAATACATTGTGAGATGCGCCCTTCAAATTTTGGTAATAAGAAACCCCATTGGTTTCAACCAATTTGCTTGATGCCACAACTTAAAACAATCATTCCAATATATAGTAAATGCCCAACTACCAATACTCTTATTCAATCCCATATCAAGAATAACCCGATTCTTGGTGTAATTGGTTGAAGAATTTCCTCTACCAATCCACATTCCATCAAAATAACCATATATTTTCCAAGGCAAATCAAAGCGGTTACGCACAATAATACGGAAACGAGGTGTATCATACGAATTCTTTGGTTCTCCATATTTTAAATTTTGAACTTTTAAGAGTCCATATAAGGACGGATGCCAATTACCAATATTGAATCTTTGTCCTAGAGTTATTTGAAAATAATTATAATTTGGCAGGTTAATCACTTTATAAATATTCATCTGTTTATCCGCTAAATAAAAATAGGCAGAAGCTAATTCCCTCATACAATGTACGTAAGTGAATGCTAAACTAGTTTGATGATAATTAAAACTTAGTTCCAAATTTCTATCCAACTCTGATTTCAACAAGGGGTTTCCCATAAACCACAATGTATGAGAACTATATGTGTAAGAGTTGGCTAACATTTTATAACTTGGACGGACAACCACCGTATTATAAGACAAGCCAAATCCATAATCTCCATCTTGATAATTAATGCTTATATAAGGAAGCCAATCTGAGAAGCCTTTAGTTTGTTCTGGAACTATTTTCCCATTCTCTAAATATGTAAAATCTGTATATTCCACACGTAACTCAGTTCTAGAGCTCCACTTTTTACCTATTTTCCAATTAGCAGCAATGTAACCTGCTGACAAATGCTGTCTTTCCTCATCAGACGAATCTTCAAAGAAATCCTTAGCTTCTGCGACATTTGCGCCAAACGTTGTTGAGTTCTTGTAAAAGAATACTGTCCACCAAGATTTAAGCTCACATATTTCCAACGAGCACTTAAATTAGCTTTTGCTGCAACTATATTATTTTTAGCACTATTTGCTGTAGCTATCTTATTTCATATGAATTTCCCAATTCTTCTACATTAGAAGAATTGGAGGACAAATTATAGACATAATCAACATCTGTAGTAAATTCATAATTTTTCATTCTACCAAATTTAAACACAGCATAAGAATTTAAACTATGCCGTGAACTTTGACTAAATTTTCGCTTGTAGAACTCAGATTTTGCGAAACAGAAGTTACATTTGTTTCTATAATATTACGTGTATCGTATTTATCACTTGGTGTCCTACGAAATTCATACCGAATACCAAGAGAATTATCATTAAAGTCATAACTTGAGCCTACCGCCAATTTTATGTTCTGAGAGCAACGTTTAAATTTTCCATTTGTTTTTGTCGTATTCAAATCACTATTAAACTGTTCTAATATATATCCTTTTTGCTTAAAGCCATCCCCCTCATAATCTCCATTGGCATAAAAGCTAATCCTTTATCACTATTATATGAAAAGTCTAGGTCTGCCATACCATGAGACATTTCGGAAAAAACTCCCGAAACTCTTGCAATACCTGCCCAACCTAATTTTTTTTTCTTTGTATGTATAATAATCACGGATTTTACATCAGCCTCGTATTTCGCACCTGGGCTCGTAATTATCTCGACATTCTTTATATTTTGTGAAGACAGTTGCGACAATTCATTATTGTCTCTTACCTTTCTGTTGTCTATATAAAATACAGGCGTTCCTTTTCCTAAGACAGAAATGTCATTCCCAACCGCATCTATCAAAGGCATTTGCTTAATAGCATCTAAGGCTGTGCCTAATTTCGAAAGTGGATTATCTGTCATAGATATGGTTATGCCCATATTGGTTGTTTTCACATAATTGCGGTGACCTTTTACAACAACCTCATTAAGTTGTTTCGCATTATCCTTTAATTCCAAATTACCCAAAGAGTCACCTTTACAGGTAAAATACCCCACAGAGTAGCCTATTGCAGAAACCTTGAGAATATCATTATGAGTGTAAGAGGGCAATAAAAATTGCCCATTCTCATCACTCACAGTACCCCTAACGAAAGAAGAATCTTGGTGAGACAACAAAAAACATTAGCATAGGGAATTATATTACCTTCCCTACTAACGATTTTTCCACTAAGTTGCTGAGCCGAAATATGGCATATACTCAACCAAAAACTCACAAAACATATAATAGCCTTTTGTAAATTCATTCCTATATATTTTTAATACAACAAATCTGATGTTACTTTTGGAGCATATTGACAACGTGGGTCTGGATAATCCCATTTATCTTTTCCATAAGCTTTGATTACCTTGACGAAACATCTACGATGATTCTCTAAGTTACAAAAATCAAAAATTTTACAATGCGAGCAAACACTTTCTTTACGAAAAACGCCTTGCTTAAATTGTATAATTCCCAAGCCTTTGGAGAATTCCAAATTTCCTCAATAGATTGCTTTTTCAAGTCACCAATGATAAATTGAGGATGCCAATATAGTTGTTCACACGCACTGACTTTACCATCGGGCAAAACGAAAGCCAACTGCTTTAACATGACACAATTTCCTCCATAAAAATGTTTGTCACAATCTTTTCCCTCTCCTAAATGCTCTTCTAGACAATTATCGCTACAAAAAAGATTAAACTATGCTTTTGGTCTAAGCACTTCATTAATGTATTCTATACAATCAAGCAATTGCCCCTTACTTGCCTTAACTGTAAGCTGATTTTGCTCTAACTTGCCGTAACACTAGGTTCGGTTGTTCGCGTTCCTAAATGTGCCCCTTGTTTGTACACAGGAATATCTTGTGCCTTAGGAGAACACGCCGCTTTCACTTGAATAGAAGTAAGAAGCAGGAACAGCATAAACGAAATTAACATTTTTATATTCATATTCTTACCTTTTTGATGTTATTGAATCTCGGCTGCAAAATTACATAGTTTTTTGACTTCATCCAAACAAAACAGGTCTATTTCTATGTCATTGCACAAATTACATATAATACTAAGAAACAAGTACTTATAATTGCCCCCCCATATTTAAAAGGTCTAAAAAGCATTATATAGTCCCTATTTCTAGAAGTTTTCTATGTAGTTACGAAGCGAAAAATGCTCATTTTTTATGCCTACCTTATCCTTATACAAGAACAACTTTTGCTTGATTGCTTTCTCGCTCACACAATAGATAGATGCTAAAGTCTTTTGCGATAACTTTAAACGCAACAGCATCATTAATCGCAAATCTGCTTTAGACAAATTTGGATGCTTCTGTTTTAGTCTAGACACAAACAAATCCTCCACACTATCTAAGAAGACTTCTAACTCTGTCCAATCATTATCGGAAAGCACAATATGCTTACTCTCATTCGGAACACTCGAATTTAATTTTTCCACAACCTCTATCTTCTTTAGTAAATAGGTACGCATTACAGACAATTGCACATCCCTATGAGAGAGCTCTTCTTGGTGTAATTTCTCCATCATTTGCTGCTTTTGGCTGAATATTTCCTGTTCATGAGCTATGCGAGCTAATGACAGTTTTCGATACGACCAATAAGCATACAAGACAAACAAAATAATTATCAAGCATAAAAGTACGGTCAATCCAAATACCCATCGCTGCATTTCTGCCTTACCTTGTATTCTTGCCCTTTCGCTTTCTTTCTTCAAGAATGAAGTGTAATAGGAAATCTTGGCTTTGGATGCTGTTCGGTACATTTCTTGCAAGTAACAACATGCAGAATCGCTAAAGGTTTTAGCCATCTTATAATCTTGCGCTTTCATAGCTGTTTTACTTTTCATATAAAATATCGAATAATGATCTTCAGCAGTTTTAGGAGTTGCTTGATCCAACAAGACAAAAGCTTGTTTTATAGAATCGACAGAAATATAAGCCAAGGCTAGATTTAGTTGACAAGAAAAACTACTTGCACCTTGTAACCCATAGGCTTGTTGAGCATAAAGCAGACAACTATCCTTTTCTCCCATTTCCTCAAACGTACTAGCCAAATTTTGTTTTACACTTGACAGCAATTCATTATCGTTTGCATATATCGCCAACCTATATGCTTTTTTCTCTACTTCCAAAGCTCGTCGCAAACTATCAACATAAAAGAAGTTCTCCCCTAACCTCAAATGCGCTGCCACCTTATTATATATACTAACATTTGGCATGGACTCATACATCTTCACCAAAGCTTTAGCATAGTTCAAAGCTTTGTAAGGTGCCAGCTGTTCTTCTACTTCAATCAGCTTATCCAATGCCAAGCATTTTAAATTCATATCATGAAGGCTGTCAGATATGGAATAGGACTTTTCTAAACAAGCCTTTGCCTGCTCCATACTATCATTCAGCAGAAGTATTTTCCCATATAATACAAGGCTGTAGCATAAAGCGAATCGTCCTGATGTTCTCCATACCAATCATACGCTATGCGAATCAAGGAATCGTTATCCACATCCAAGCCCGACTTATCTTGTGCCATATAATAAATAAGGGCATACTTCGCCATATCTTTATCTGAGAGTTTACCTTGATTGATACGGTTCAAAAAGACCAAGGCACTATCTGGCTTAGACTCTGCCAACGTATAAGCTAAGTCCAACTCTCTCTTATGACTTTGATAACATGATACCAACACCGAAAGCATCATAAAAAACAATATCGTAAACGAAATACTTCTTCTCATATTTTTAGTATAATTACATTTTGGGCGCAAAAATACAAAATATTTTTCAATAATAGAACTAAATAGGGTCTAAAATACAAAGTCTGCAGAAAAACACAATATAACTGATTATCAGGTATATATATTATATTTATAACAAAAGGGGGTCTAAATAATAGTAGTATTTTCGCATTACCAACCTTTCTGCATCAGATAACAGAATCTCACGCTTTGGTTGCCAGGAGGCATTATGTTAACGAATCCAACTCATAGTTTTATGGCTCCTAAGTCTATGAGTTCCGAGAAGGAAAACATAGAGTTAAAAAGCAAAGAAAAAAATAACACGGACAAATTGAATTTGTCCGGACAATTGTCCGGCAGCTTATAAGTTATTAATATTTAACCATTTACAAGCACCCAGACAAAAGAGCCGGACAAATTAATTGTCCGTGTTTCTAATTTAACTTCATTATTTTAACTTTTTGGTCAAAAACCACCTGTTTTCAGCCTTTCTGCCTGAAAGCAGAAGGAGTGACCCCCTTCATCTTCTTGAAGAACTTGGTGAGATGAGCCTGAGAAGAGAAGCCGAAGGTATTGGCTATCTCCTGCACCGTATGCGTGGTGGTAGAAAGCTCGCGCTCTATCTCCTTCACGATGTATTCATCAATGATTGCCTTCGGCGTCTTGCCGGAGATGCGGCGGGTAACCTGCGCCAGATAGCGGCCACTCACATTCAGCTGGTCGGCATAGAAATGCACATCGCTATAGGTGCGGCAGAAGTTGTTCACCTGCGAGATAAACTGGTTGTAAAGCTCGGAACTCCTGCCCTGCAGATTACTCTCCCTAGCCAGTTCTATATTGATGAAATCCTGCGCCATCGCCAACGCCTCCTCCATCTTCTTGCCCTGATTCAGATAGATGGCAAGGGCAGAAGAGAAGCGGTTGATGAGACCATGCGAATTGGCATTATCGAGCCGGTAAATCCTGAGCCCCTGCTTTTCGGCAAGCTCCAAGAGTCGGGAGTTCTGAAGGATGATATCACTCTCCTTCTTTCTCGCCACGACTACCGAGCAGAGCGGCAGCAGACGATATTTGATCTGGCTCACCACATCCTCGGTCATCAGCGCATCACCCTGGCTCGACCAGATGGAAGGGGCGTAGATGATGTGGTCGGGACGATACTTTGTCAAGGCATCGATGAGCACATTCAGCGTCTCAACCTTGCGTATCATTCCCACCTTCACGATGTTGGGCTGCATATCGTTCATGATTGCCTCTATCTGTCCGGAAACAATCTCGGCAGGAATATCGAAGAACTCCTGGATACCCAGGGTATTCTGCACGGTGATGCTGGTTATCGCCGAAACGGCATAACCTCCCAATTCGAATATCGTCTTGATATCCGCCTGCACACCAGAGCCACCGGTGCTGTCGGAACCTGTAATCGTTAATATTGGCAACATATCGTTTGAACTTTGAACTTTAATCCTTATACTTTTTAACTGCGCATAAACTCAGTAGGAGTCATTCCAAATGCCTTGGAAAAACACTTGGAGAAATAGCTGCTGTTAGAGAAGCCTACGGTGTACATTACCTCCGACACGCTGAACTTGCCCGCCTTTAATAATTTTGCCGCCTTCTGCATTCTCATATCACGGATATACTCCACCGGAGTCTGACCCGTCAGTGCCTTCAGCTTGCGGTAAAGCTGCTTGTTTCCCATACCCATCTTCTCCTGAAGCATCGACACGTTAAGTCGGAATCCACCATATTCTCCTCTATCATCTCCCGAATCTGGTTGAGCAGTTTCTTATCCATCTCATCCATCTCAACTTCCGGAGTCTGAGGAGCATGGAGATCTACAATCATTGCCGGCTCTGATTCGTTGTCGGAAGCATTCACATCGAGATGAGAAACTACCAGATGATTCACTTCCTCGAACGAATGGTGAGCGGCAGCATTCTTCAGGTCATCGGCAAGGTTGGCATAGAACTGCATACGCGCCTGCACCTGCTCCAGGATTTCCTCCTTCTGCTTTTTCGCCTCCTTCAACTGCTTTCTTACGAAATGAGCATTGATGACCCAGGCGATACCCACAATCAGGAGGGTAAGATAGAACAGCTTGCACCAGATGGTGAGATACCATGCGGAAGAACGGAGATTTCGAGCTGATAAACTTCATCTCCGATATTTCCCTCGCCATCCACCACATGCACGGTGAGATGATAATCGCCATACGATAATCCATTGTAAGTGATGTCAAGATTGCCCTTGTCCAGATAATGCCACTCGTGGTCGCTACCCTCCAGACGATAGGCATAGACGGCTGTAGGATGATCGGCAAAAGGCAAATCAGACAGCTGGAGCGTGAAGTTGTTCTCATTATGCTTCAGAACCAGCGTCTTCAGTCCCACTGGCGAAACACCCGGTGTTCCCTCTATGTTCTCATCGAGCAGGGCATCCTGGGTCTGTCTGCCATTCACCACGATACCCGCCAGGAGCAGCTGCGCCTTGTCGTCCTTCGGCATGGTAAGGTCGGCACGGATGGAGATGAAGCCATCATTGCCACCCATCACCACTTCGTGGTTCAGCTTGGAATAATAGATATTGTTCGGATTCTCCATCGGAATGAAGAACCGGAAACTGTTGTTTCCCTGGTCCAGCACGCTGCAGATATTGTCTGCCACCACCCAGACCTTGTCTTCTACGTCACACATAGAAACCACCTTCGCACCTATCTTCCATTCCTTGCTTTCCACCTCCTTGCCCTTCATCGGCAAGTTCACCATATAGCACTTCACGCTGGAATTATATCCTACCACACATTGCCGTTGTCAGATTTCATCAGATAATTGATGGCATCATTGCCTGGGATATGTGAGATGCGAAGGGTACGGGTATCGATACGGTCGAGATGATTATAAGATGATGCCCAGACCATTCCCTTTCCATCGAGTACCAGCTGACCGATGTGCAGGCCCGAAAGGGCGTTCTTGCCCTTGTCTGAGAAATGATAGTCTGCCACACAGGTGGCTGTAGCAGCAGATGAGAGTGAGATGGCTGCCAGAAGGCGCTGCTTGTCCAGCACGAAGACGCCACCCTGATAAGATGCCATCCACATCCTGCCCTTCTGATCCTGAAGAATATCATAAGCCCAGGCAGTAGAATACTTGCCGGTCTTGTCATAGACGATAAAGTTGAGCAACTTTCCCGTACTCTTCTGATAGAGGTTGATGCCGTGGTCTGTACAGATCCATACATCCCCCTCCTTGTCTTCATAAATCTTGCGCACACGGTTGTGAGCAAGAGGAGCCGAAGGGTTGTTCTGCTTATACCATACCACATTCTGATATTCAGAAGCTGCACCCTGAACGCGCACTCCCTCTGCATAGTGAATCAAGCCGTTGGTTCCGCCCATCCACCAGTCGCCGCTGCGGGTCTGAAGGATAGCATGCAGACAGTTGCCCTCGCCCGAGAAGGTAATCTTATCGAGCGAAGTGAAGCGATAGTAGGTATGGGTAGATAAACGGGAAAGTCCGTGATCGGTACCGATCCACACATTCTGCCACTTATCCACATAGCAGGACCATACGATATTGTTGGGGATGGTTGCCTCATTGCGCGAGTCGTGAACGAAATGCTCCAGACTGTTGTTCATCGCCATGCGATAAAGTCCATTATCTGTACCGATATAGAGATTGCCATCCTGGTCTTCGTCCAGACACTTCACGGAGTTTCCATCCAGCGCCGCAATCTTGGAGAAGTTCTGCAAAGCCTGGTCGGCACAGTACAAGGCTCCCTCGGTACCTATCCAGTAACAGTGGCGCTTGGCATCGTAAGCCAGGGCGTTCACCAGCGGCTGTGCTCCGGGAGTCAGGAGAATCTGGCGCTGGTTGAGACGGAGTCCGGCGAGAGAACCCACCAGAAGTCCCTTCTGCGTATGCAGGATAGCATACACATCGTTGCCAAAGGCATCTTTCCTGCCTTTCATATCGAGCACTCGCAACTCCCTTGCCATCTTTTTCCTGCCCTTACCTCCATCAGATTCCATCGCTGGCGCAGAAGCATAGATTCCCTTCTGCGTATCAAACTTCAGCATTCCACTTCCCGTAGCCAGATAGAGCATGCTGCCCTCGAAGCCGAGCGCATTGACGCGGATATGACTAAAGGTATGGGAAGCAAAATGCGATAGTCGTGATAGCCATCATAACTGTAGAGACCGTTGTCGGTACCCAGCCAGACTACTCCTGATGTATCTTGGGTAATGGCATAGACAGCCTGAGCACCATCCAGGGTGGTGTTGACGAAACGTTGCGCATGGAGCGCTATGGATATAAAAAGCATAGCTATCGCCATGCTTACTCTAGATAAAGCGGTTAGTGATTTGTTCATAGCTGCAAAAATACACATTATTCACGACAATGCCAAATATTATTAGAGAAAAATAACAATAGAATAAGGAGAAGTTGTTGAAAGGACAGAAAGAAGTTGTTGAAAGAATAGGGAGAAGTTGTTGCTACCATTAGAAGAAATCTCCGTTCAATACTGCTGAACCTATGTTCAACAGTGTTGAACACACATTCAACACTGCTGAACACACATTCAACGTCGCTGAACGAAGAATTCCCCTAGGGGTAAGAACTTCTACTCCTAGGGGAATCTATATTTATCATTAATAAGTCTGCTTTATATTGCCTGCAGCGTAAGCGACTTTTCCATATTGCGCTTGCCATCCTTTACGGTGAGGATGATGTCGCCCTTCTGTGCCTTGCTCTGAACAACAATAACGAGTTTGCCAGAGAAGAGTCGCATGTGTGGCTGAGTGAAGGAATCGAGCGAAGTAGCATCACCGTTGCATGCTGCCTTGAAGGTTCCGGCACCCTTTACCTCGAAGGTAAGTTCATCATCGGCGAGCGGACACTCATTGCCGTCCTTATCCAGAAGGCTCACGGTGATGAAAGCTAGATCGTTGCCATCGGCATTCAGCAGCACATTGTGCTCATCGGTGCAGCTTCTACCATGCAGGCGATAGCTCATGGTCTGGAGTCTCCACGCTGAACTTCATCTGCGCAGGTTCTCCGGCTGTACGCTTCACGTCCTCGCCTACCTTGTCGCCATACTGATTGTAGGTAACCACGCGAATCTCGCCCGGCTCATACTTCACATTGTTCCAGCGGAGGCGATAGCGGTCGAGGCGGCTTGACTTGTCCTTGCGAACTCTGCCTGGCTCTTGCCGTTTACGAAAAGCTCGCCTTCCACACCATCGGTGTAGCAATATACAGGGGTAACCTGTCCTTCCCTGCCCTTCCAGTTCCAGTGAGGAAGAAGATGGGTGGTATGCTGATGCTCGTTCCAGCGGGCACGATACATATAATACCTATCCTTTGGAAGTCCGGCAAGGTCACAGATTCCGAAGTAGCTGCTACGGCTTGGCCAGTAGGTATCGTATGGAGTCGGCTCGCCCAGATAGTCGTAACCCGTCCACACGAACTCTCCGATTACCCAACTATAGTCATCCTGCATCTTCCAGTCATCATCCGGAAGATTACTCCAGGAGCAATACTCCGTGTCATAGCTGGAGCACTGGCCATCGGCGTATGGATTGTTGTCGCTGGCACGCACCTGAACCGGGAACTTATACACGCCACGGGAGCTGACGGTAGATGCAGTCTCTGAACCCAGGAGGAACCCCTGAGGCAACTGCTCGATATTCTTATAATATTTATGTACGCGATAGTTGAAACCCGGAACGTCCATCACCTGGGCAAATCCACTCTTCAGGGCATCCTCTGCTCTATCCATACCCTGGGTAACAGGGCGGGAAGGATCATACTGATGGCAGATATCCTGCAGATGCTTGGCTATCTCCATACCCTCCTTGCTCCATTGCTCAGGAATCTCGTTACCGATACTCCACATGATGATGCTAGGATGGTTGCGGTGGTGCTTCACCAGATTGGTCATATCCCTGTCGCTCCACTCCTTGAAGAACTTGGCGTAGCCATTCTTGCACTTAGGATAAATCCACATATCGAAGCTCTCAGCCATTACCATCATACCGAGAGAATCGCAGATTTCCATCTGCATGGTAGAAGGCATATTGTGGGCTGTACGGATGGCGTCGCAACCCATCTCCTTCATCGTCTTGATCTGGCGGATGAGTGCCGCCTTGTTCTCTGCAGCTCCCAACGGACCGAGGTCGTGGTGCAGGCAGACACCCTTGATCTTGCGGGTAATGCCATTGAGCTGGAAACCATTATTTCTGGATACCGAGATGGTACGGATACCGGTCTTCAGCGTCTGGACATCAGCCACCTTCTTGCCTTCATATCGGGTTAACTTCACCTGATAGAGGTAAGGAGATTCCGGAGACCAGAGCTGAGGATTTGCTACCTTCAGGGTAGTCTTGATGGCTGGGGTTGCACCAGAGATAGTCTGCTCGGCAACCTTTGTACCAGCCTCATCGAGCAAGGCGATGACCGTTTTGCCCGACTTACCGATTTTTCCTTCCAAGAGAGCGTTCACTTCCACTTCGGCTTCCTGCTTATCAGCTTTCAGGGTACGCACGAAGGTATCCCAGGTAGAGAAGTTCTCGTTGCCGTAAAGTTCCACGGAAACCGGACGGTAAAGCCCGCCGCCTGGATACCATCGGCTGCTTTCCTCTACATTGTTGAGATGAACCTCTACGAGATTCTTCTTGCCGCCAAACTGCACGTAAGGTGTGATGTCAATGCGGAAGGCATTGTAGCCGTAAGCCCATCTGCCAGCCTCCTTGCCATTCACGCTTACCACAGGCTGACTCATCGCACCATCAAAAACGAGGACGGCACGCTTGTAGCCCTTCGGCAACTGAAGATTCATCTTATACATACCCTCCCCAATCCAAGGGAGAGCTCCAGAGCGTCCCGACTTCTCGGTCTTCTCCTTTTCGCCATTCTGCTCGATAGCCACCATCTGCAGATCCCATTTCTTATCGAAAGGACCCGAGATAGCCCAGTCGTGAGGCACGGCTACCTGAGACCACGTTGCCATGCGGGAGAAATCCCACGATGGCAAATTTATTATTTTTCGGCTCTGCGCCTGGCACATGGTGGAAAGAGCCAGGGCGAGAGACATGAAAGTTATGCTTCTCTTGATCATATCTTTTCTTCTAAGTTAGTTTTGCATTCCATTTTAAAATTCGCTTTCTATCGCTCCCAAAGGAAGCGAAGAAAGCTAACTTACCCAATTACTTGAAAGCATCGAGTGCTGCGGTTGGCTTGCCGCTGTTGTCGAAGGCTCCCTTGTCGTAGCCGTTCCAGCCGCTGTTGCACTCAGCTCCCAGTAGAACACGCCCTCGCAGGTAGAGATTGCCTTGCAGCCATCCACCATCTTCTTGAGGAATGGAGCGGCATTCTCAGAATTCCACACCATACCGATCTCTGAGATGATGACATCGCAGTTGTATTGCCGGAAAGGGTCTTGATGTTGTCGAGGCAGTCATCAGAAACCTGCTCCCAGTCTGGTCGGTAATCCAATCAGGATAGAGCGACATACCGATGACATCCCACTTGGCTCCATTCTGCTTCAAGCCATCAAACATCCAGGTATATTGACCCAGGTTGTTTCCCTTATCGAGATGCACAATCACCTTAGCCTCCGGATAAATCGCCTTGACGCATCATAACCGGCATTGATATAAGCGGCAAAGTTCGCCATGTTCTTAGAGGCACGGCCTGTCACCTTCAGGGCAGCATCGCCATCCTCATCATTCCAGAGCATGCCGTCGGTGGTTTCGTTACCTACCTGTACCCACTCTACGTTGACGCCTCTTGCCTTCAAGGCATTCAAAACATCCTTGGTATGATTGGCAACCGCCTGCTTCATCTGACTGAAGTCATAGTTCTTCCAGGCAGCAGGAACGCCCTGCTTTCCTGGGTCTGCCCAGGTATCAGAGTAGTGGAAGTCAATCATCAGGCGCATACCGAGCTGCTGAGCTCGCCATGCCTTCGCCACTACATCATTCTTTCCGTTCCATCCATCCTTTGGGTTTACCCATACACGAAGGCGGATGGAGTTCATGCCTAGGTCGCGGAGAAGCGCCATGCACTCAGTAGCCTTACCGTTAGCATTATAGAACTTCTTTCCGTTCTGCTCCATCTCTGTAATCCAACTTACATCGGCACCCTTGGCGAAGCCACTCATATCGTATGTCTTCTCCTTTTCGGGAGTGGTATTATCATCATTGCTGCAACTCGTGCCCGTAATAGAAAACAAGAGCGCTGTAGCCAGCAATATGGCTTTTCCTAAAATATTCTTCATTGTTCTTTTGGTTTATAGCTATCTTTGCTTTATCTAAAGAACGTATTTACGCATCAAATATTGCAAAGATAGCTGATTTTATTCATACTTCCATGTCATGGTGTTGAGGTCGGCTGTAACCGTAAACTCTGTTTCTCCATTCTCATCGCCAAACCAAATATCCCAGGCACCATCGCCTGAAGTTAACTTGAACTGCTCACCATCAGCACCATACCAGGTCTGCTTGTCGTCCTTGTTCTCGCCAACGAAGATGAAGCGGAAGTTCTCCCAGGAAGTTGGCTTGTACTTGCAGGTATAAACACCATCGCTCACCTTGTTCATCACGGCAAGGAGGATGTTACCATCCTTGCTGAACATGCAGAGAGTATTGCTAGCCTCTGGCTCTGGAGCTGTCTGGTTGCCAGATCGATAGAGTAAGTCAGGTCGCTGTTCTCGCCCACCTTTACGGTGATGGTATAAGTACCCGCCTTGGCGATATTCACGCTGCCAGCAGTTGCGGCATCAGTCATCTTGCCATCAGCAAGAGTGTAGTTCATTGTCTTGACTACGGCTGCAGCATCATCCGTTGCGGTTGCCTTGCTGTACTCTGCACCAGTAGCAACAATACTGACAGGTGTATTATCTGCTGTGGTTGTAATCACCTTGGTCCAGGCATAGTTAGGAGCATCATAGGTCATGTCCTCACCATTCAGCTGCATCGCCTTGATGTAGGTTGGCTTGAATTCCTTAGCCTTTGTATCTACCACTGTATAATAAATACCAGTCTGACCTGGGAACCAGAAGTTCCATGCCGACTCAGTATTATCCATTTCATATACATGGCCATCCTGTCCTACGTTACCCCAAATGGTTCCATCATTCTCCTTACCCCAGAAGTTGAGCCAGGAAGAAGCATTCATATATCCTGCATAGATACCATCCTCGTTTGGAGAATAGAGATAGGTCAGCACCTTGTCCTTATTCGCATTCCAGATGGTCATCTTGTCCATGTGTATAATATAAGGTGTAACGTTCACCTGGCACACATTGCTGTAAGCAGCATCGAGATTGTTGCCCATCTGACTCTTGATGCGGAAATAGAGAGGCGCACTCTGACCCGGAGTCGTTCCCAGATCCTTGGCAAGGGTGTTGAGATCAGCACCGGTGAAAGCCTTGGAGAGATCGGTTACAGAATACTCCTTTACCGTAGCAAAGCTCTCTGAAGGTGATGCCTGCAGATAGGTTTTCAACACACCGTTGCCCGCAGGCTTGGTCTCGTCGCTCGAAAGCAAGGTAGGATTCTTCCAAGCCATCGAGAGCACGATGTCCTTCGTATTGTCAACAGACAGGACCACATCGCTGGCCGATGCCATCAGATCGGATGACTTGAAGCCATCCAGATATATCTTGTCGCCACTCTCGTCGCAACTCACCAGGGCGGTGAGTGCGCAGAGAAGCATCATCAGGTTTCTAAATATCTTTTTCATTCTTTTATCCTATTAATAGTTGTCGTTATGAAGATTTGGATTGGCGGTAAGCTCGGTGTTAGGGATTGGATAGATGTTGTACTTGCTGTCAACAGCCTGTCCATCGTGGGTGCCACCCTTCCACTGCCAGATATACTTGCTGGTAGTGAACTCGCCGAAGCGAATCAGTCGGTGCGGCGATAGCCCTCATGATAAAGTTCACGGGCACGCTCATCGAGAATGAACTGAAGGAACTCATCATCGTTGGCAAAATTGTTAGCCCATACATCGGTATTACCTGCACGCTCGCGGAGGAGGTTGATCCAATAGATGGCTCCCTGCTTGCGGGAAGCGATGACCTCAGGATCAGCGGCATCAGTCTTTCCTTCTGGCCATGGATCCCAACTAGCACCCTGGGTACGAGCCACACACTCGGCATACATCAGATAGACATCAGCCAAGCGGAAGAGAGGGTAATCGGTTTCTACACCTGCATCGGCAGTATTGGATGCGGTAGTACCATCATCCTTCAGGTTACTCCATTTCTCTGAGAGATAACCGGTGGTTTCATCGGTCATGCTGGTTACATCCTTGCTCTGACCATTGGTGAAGAACTTGCAGCGCTTGTCGCCACCTCCATCAATATCGGTCTGGGTAAACTTATCCACGAACTCCGGACGGAGACGGAACTCACTCCAGCCATTGGTAACACCGAAGTCGGCAACATTCTGGTTGGCATTCGACATACTCAACTGTCCACACACCAAGTAAGTGGAAGAACCCCAGCTTACGGTATGCTCTGCACTTACCGGCAAGGCGAAGATAATTTCGTTGGTACGCTTGTCGTTATCAGCATTGAAGAGCTTGCTGTAATCAGACTCCAGAGAGTAGCCCATATTCATCACCTTCTCACAAGCCTCCTTGCACTCGGCATACTTGGCAACGCGGTATAAACCTCGCTGTTCAGATAAAGCTTGGCAAGCAGGGTGTAGGCTGCGCCTGAGAAGCCTGACCATAAGGACAGGTAGAGGCAGGAAGCATATCGCCTACGCATTCCTTCAACTCGCTCTCAATGTAATCGAAAGTCTGCTGTGGGGTATAACGTGGAGGGATGAAACTGCCCACAGGATCATTCTCTGTTACCATCGGAATGTTGCGATAGAGATCAAGAGCATGGAAGTAGAACAAGGCGCGCATGAAGCGGACTTCTGCCTTATACTCCTTCATCTTCACCTCGTCCTCGCCCGAGAAGCTGGCGCTATTGGCATTGCGGAGGAACTCGTTGCAGAGGGCGATGTTGTATAGATGCGATAGTACATATCTGATACCCAGGCATCGTTGGCATCCCAGGAAAGATAGGTCAAGCCTGTGGTCTGCTCACCTGTGAGCCAGGTAGAGGCAAGCTCATCGGTACCGCACTCCTGGAGGTTGAAGAACATACGCATGTAGTCGAAGCCACTGCCGCCGTTCAATACGGAAGACATATCCTTGTTGTCGCCGCCCTTACCCTGACCGCTGGTCACCATGGCAGCATAAATCTTACCCAGCACAGCCTCATAATTGGCAAGCGAGGTATAAACATCCTTAGAGGTAGTCTCCGTCTGAGGATATTGGTCGAGGTCGGATACACAGCTGGTAGCGCTGGTCAGCACTGCTGTTCCCAACATCATACTATATAATATATTCTTAAGTTTCATTGTTATCAATTTTGATTGTTAGAACTGAAGTCCGAGGCTTACTGAGTAAGTGCGAGGACGTGGATAGAACGAGTTGTCCATTCCGTTTGGCACCTCAGGGTCTGTGCCTGAGTAACCGGTAATGGTGAATACATTCTGTACCATCGCAGATACGGTGAGTGAAGCCCACTTGTTGATTTTACCTACATTGTAGCTCAAGCTCAGGTTGTCGAGCTTCAGGAACGAAGCATTCTCTACGTAGTAATCTGAAAGATACTGACGGGTCTTGAAACCGGTCTTCAGGAAGCTGGCGTTGAGGTTATTGAGCTGTGAATTATTGTAGCTCACGGTCTCCCATGCACCAGTGCTCATACCCATGCCATTATATACGTAGTTGTCGATGTTGGCACGGAAATCATACCGAGAGTCAGCTGCTTGTATCTCAAGGATGTGCTCAAGCCCATGATGTACTTAGGGGCTGGAGAATGATAGCGGTAGAGATCGGCATCATTGATTTCGCCATCACCATTCAAATCTGCGTAAGCGCCCTCGATCGGCTTGCCCGTCTCTGAATCGTAGAGCTGATGATATACATAGAACATATATGGCTCATATCCCTCGGAGATACCTGGAACTGGTAAGCATCGATAGATGGACCTACCTTCACATTGGTCTGACTTCCACCCTGGGTAAGAGAAAGGTTCTTCACCTTCATGTTCTGCCAGGTGAAGTTGTAGCTCAGGTTCCACTCCCAGTCCTTGGTCTGGATAGGAGTTGCATTCAGGGAAACCTCGATACCCTTGCTATCTACATTACCTACATTGGTAAGGATAGTCTTTGAGAAGTTGGTACCTGCCGCTGTAGAAACAGAAGCCAGTAGATCCTTGGTCTTGCGGGTATAGAAATCGATGGCACCACCGATACGACCATTCAGGAATCCAAAGTCGAGACCGAAGTTCCAGGAAGTAGTTGTCTCCCACTTTAGGTCTGAAACGTATGCCTCAGGACGATAAGTTGTAATATACTGTCCGTTGATGAGTGCCTCGGCACCTGTTACACTGGATGTATAGACCGGAAGATAGTTGTAGTTGCCGATACCTTCCTGCTGACCAGTTACACCATAGCTGGCACGGAGTTTCAAGTTAGAAAGTACCTTCTGGTTCTTCAACCAAGCTCTTCTGTCAAAGTCCAGCCCAAAGCAACAGACGGGAAAGTACCCCAACGGGTATCCTTAGAGAAAACGGGAAGATGCGTCTCGTCG
>ENA-OQCS01000615-OQCS01000615.1-human-gut-metagenome-genome-assembly--contig:-NODE-615-length-19938-cov-9.736712_pt1 | contig 19938 bp, 28 predicted proteins | sample MGYA00242757_ERZ504575 | MGnify/ENA primary metagenome ERZ504575 (study PRJEB26092, sample SAMD00036297) | human gut metagenome | host: Homo sapiens | study: EMG produced TPA metagenomics assembly of... | reverse complement strand
GTCCGGTTATTGTACCTGTCGGTGCTTCTACTGATGTCTCATTTTCGTTTTCCTGTTCAACATCAAGTGACTCTTCCATCTCGGAAACTTCTCTATCCGCTTCTTCTTTACAGAAACCTTCCTCGGGTTCGAGCCCCGTCTATCGCTCTTTCAACTGAATATTTGCGGGTGTAGTTCAATGGTAGAACACCAGCCTTCCAAGCTGGATACGTGGGTTCGATTCCCATCACCCGCTTGTGCGATAGTGGCGTAGTTGGTAACGCGCGACCTTGCCAAGGTCGAGACCGCGGGTTCGAGCCCCGTCTATCGCTCTTCGGAACTCTGAGGATGATCAGAGTTCTTTTTTGTTGCGAAAAATCCTCTGCTTTATTTTTATGCAGCAGAGGATTTTTCGCGTTATGTGTTACTGCGTAGCTTATTCAGTTGTTTCACCCTGATCGATCAGAGTATAGAAGGTCAGAAGATAAAGCCCACATAAGCCTACAAGTCCGTAGATGATCCGGGAGAGCCAGCTCATGCTTCCGAACAGGAATGCTACCAGATTAAAATTAAAGAAGCCGATCAGACCCCAGTTTATGGCACCGACCACAGCAATGGTCAGGGTGAAGTACTGCAGACATTTATTTGACATAAGTCACCATCCTTCGTTATACAGGAAATAGTTTTTCATAGAATCGAAAAAATATACACAGGAATGAGAAAAAGAAAAACGGAAATTTCTGCCAGCCATGAAAAAATCATGAAGGAGAATTTCCGTTTTCCTTTCATATGCAAGATAAAATGTAAATTTCCGGTTTATCGAATTTGGATCGTAAATATCTGCCAGGCGATTCCGATATCTTACTTCAGCTTCAGAATCTGAGAGGTTGTCTGTCCGCCGCTTACATTCAGAGTTTCTTTGCCCTGAAGCGTTACATCATTGGTAGTATCCTTCAGAAGAAATACCTGGCATACAGTGACGGTTTTTCCGGGATCAATGGTGCTCATGTAGTTATCTACAGCATCATCGCTGGCTTCCGGATAAGTTCCTTCCAGAACTTCTCCGTTCTGGGAAGCCTGCAGGGTGAAGTCTACAAATGCACTGGACTGGGAATCGCCGGAGTTTGTATAGTCGTAGTAGATCATCAGACAGGGATTTCCGCCGTAGTCCTTGGAAATCGCAAACTGTTTGAAACGGACGGAGAATTTGTCAGTTGTAATATCAATGGATGCACTTGTGCCCTCAGCAGAGGCCGTGCTGCCTGGGGTGGAAGAATCCTCTGCAGCGGCAGAACTGCTATCTGTGCTGTCATCCGTAAGCTGGGATGATATTTCGTCTTTTACGCTTTTGAAGTTTGCGCACATAACCTTGACTGTGGTGTCATCCAGAGAAACGATCTTCCAGTCGCTGCCGATTTTGATCAGAGGATAGGTAATATCGATCTCACTGTATTTCTCATCAGCTGTGGAAGCATTTTCGGCAAGAAGTGCAGCGAGCATTTCCTGGATATCATCCTGTGTCATTTCCTTTCCGGCATAGGCTGCGACAGCAACCTTACGGGTGTATTCCTGAATAGTTGCTGCATAGATATTGGTTCCGTCAATATATTTCATGTGAACCGTTATCCTGGCAGTTCCGTTCTGGATGTCAAATTTGTTTTTGGTGATCTTGTAGGTCATTTTTTTGTTGACGGTAGTGAAGAAATCTGTGTAAGCAGAATCACGGATATCTGCATCATCCAGAGCGCTGAGATCATGACTCTGGAGAAGGTTCTCCATTGTGGTAAAATCCATGTTCTGCATTCCTGTGAGAAATTTTTCTGTGGCTTCTACCGGTTTATGGCGCTGCATCATATACCAGGCGGTTCCGCCGGCTGCGGCAGCGATCAGAAGGATGATCAGACAGATCACGAGAGGCTTTTTGCTTTTTTTCTTTCTGTGGGGAGTGTCGCCTTCAAAATCATTGGAGATCAATGATCTGGAGAGCTCATCGTCATAAAAATCATTATTGTCTTCTGTATTCATTATTCCTCCTTACAATAAGTCATTCTGGTTTTCGGGTGGGTAAGTCAGAGGATATCTGTTTGCATTTGCGGGCAAACAGCATCACCCTGTGTTACCGTAACGATTATATCATAGGTTTACTGTTTGAGAAACCCCCTGTGTTATGATATACTGGAAGACACAGAAAAAGTGGTTGAGTACAGGTGACAAAGCGGAATGCGAATGCCCGCTTTATGCAGCAGAAAAGGTGAGGTGAAATATATGTTACGGACAATTCAGTATTCATTTCCTTCAAAAGCAGACGGATTGGAAATTTCCTGCCTGGCAGTAGTGCCGGAGTTGGAACGTAATGAGAAATACCGTGGGATCATACAGATCGTTCACGGAATGAGTGAGTACAAGGAACGCTACATTCCTTTTATGGAATATATGGCAGAGCGAAAATATATAAGTGTGATCCATGATCACCGTGGCCATGGGAAAAGCGTACGCAGTAAAGAGGATCTTGGGTATATGTACGGTGGTGGGGCGGATGCCATGCTGCAGGATATCCATACGGTGAACTGCTTGATCAAGGATCATTTCCCAGGTATTCCGCTGATCCTTTTCGGACACAGCATGGGCTCTCTGGCAGTTCGTGCCTATGCAGCTCATCATGACAGCTGTATGGATATGCTGATCGTCTGCGGCTCACCCAGCTATAATGTATTTCGTCCGGTCGGAGTAGCTCTGGCAAAAGCGGGAAAGACTGTTTTCGGGCCTAAACACAGTGCGGGTCTGATCGAGATGATGTCTTTTGGAAGCTATGCAATGCACTTTAAAAAAGAAAAAACCGTTTTTCCTGGATCTGCTCTGATCCGCAGGTTGTGCAGGATTATTCGGATTCAGAATACTGTGGATTTACCTTTACGGATGATGCATATCTGGCACTTTTTGACCTGATGAAAAGAGCCTATGATGTGAAGCACTGGAAGTGTACAAAGCCGGAAATGCCGGTGCTGTTTATTAGTGGGGCGGAGGATCCCTGCATGGTAAATGTGAGACAGTTTGCGAAGTCTGTCCGTGCCATGCGTTGTGCAGGATACCGGGATGTCCGGGGAAAATTATATCCGGGAATGCGCCACGAGATCCTGAATGAGAAAGACAGGGAAAAGGTTTATCATGATATATTTACATATATCTGCAAAAAAGGACTTTGAACGCTCTGTGACAGAGTGATATAATAAAAATCTGAGTGCTCCTGCAGACATCTGTGAGAGGGCGCAACTACTGAGAAAACAGGAGGATTCGTAAATTATGAGAGCAAGTGGGATTTTACTTCCAGTGTCCAGTCTGCCATCGAAATATGGGATCGGATGCTTTTCTGAGGAAGCATATGAGTTTGTAGACCAGCTGGCAAGAGCAGGACAGAAATACTGGCAGATTCTTCCTCTCGGACCTACCGGATATGGAGATTCACCATACCAGTCTTTTTCTACCTTTGCGGGAAATCCGTATTTTATTGATCTGGAGGCTTTTGTAAAAGAGGGATATCTGGATAAAAGTGATTGCGAGGACTGTGACTGGGGTACAAACGAGAGCTATGTGGATTATGAGAAGATTTATAATTCCAGATTTCGCTTTTGAGAAAAGCCTTTGAAAATTATGACTGTGAGACAGACCAGGAGTACCGTAAGTTTGTAAAAGAAAATGCTGCCTGGCTGGAAGATTACAGCCTGTATATGGCAATCAAGGACAGCCTGAATGGGATCAGCTGGATCGAATGGCCTACGGAACTTAAAAACAGAGAAAAAGCTGCATTGGCTGAAGAAAGAGAGAAGCTTGCAAAAGAAGTGGGATTTTACTGTTTCCAGCAGTTCTGCTTTTTTAAACAGTGGACAGCACTGAAAGCTTATGCAAATGCTAAGGGAGTGGAGATGATCGGAGACATCCCGATCTACGTTGCGTTTGACAGTGCGGATGCCTGGGCACAGCCGGAATTGTTCCAGTTTGATAAGGAAAATATTCGATCGGCGTTGCCGGATGTCCGCCGGATGCTTTTTCCGCCACAGGGCAGCTCTGGGGAAATCCGCTTTATGACTGGGAATATCACAAGAAAACAGGCTATGCATGGTGGACACGCCGAATGGCAAATTGTATGAAGCTTTATGATGTGGTAAGGATCGACCATTTCAGAGGCTTTGATGAGTATTATTCCATTCCGTACGGAGATAAAACTGCGGAGTTCGGTCACTGGGAAAAGGGACCGGGAATGGATCTGTTCCGTGCGCTTGAAAAGAATCTTGGAAAGCTGGATGTGATCGCAGAGGATCTTGGTCTCCTTACAGACAGTGTGATCGAGATGGTGGAAGAATCCGGATTCCCGGGAATGAAGGTATTGCAGTTTGCTTTTGACGAGAATGAGGACAGTCCGTATCTGACGCACAGATATGAAAGGAATTGCATTGTTTACACAGGTACTCATGACAATGAGACAACAAGAGGATGGTTCCGCAATCTGAGCCAGCATGACCGAAATTTTGCCAGGGCCTATATTGGCTGTGAGGGCAAGCATGAGACTGCGGCAGTGTGGAGCATGATACGTGCGGCGATGTCCAGTGTTGCAGATCGCTGTGTGATCCCGGTACAGGATTATCTCTGCCTTGGAAATGAGGCAAGGATCAATGAACCGTCAACTCTTGGTGACAACTGGAAGTGGCGTATGAAAAAAGGCCAGCTCAATGAAACAATTATTCAGAAGATTTATAAAATGACAAAGCTTTATGGAAGACTTGTAAAAGAAGAAACGGAAGAGAAGGAAAAAACAGAAGCTGACAGGGAAAAGATATCTGACAAATAGAGAAATATAAGGATATCAGAAAGGACAGAAATACATCATGGAAGAACAGAAAAGAGAAAATAAGGAAGAGCTGCAGCAGGAAACTGCTGAGGAAAAGAATTCCGGACAGGGAAATTCTTCCACAAGAAGCAGTCTTCTGTGGATCTTTGCAGGAGGCTATCTTGTGTATACAGGATATCGTCTCTGCGCCAGTGTCATAAGCGGAGCAGAAGACTCCGGTGTGGTATTTCTGGCAGCGGGAGGTATTTTTGTTGTGATCGGAGCAGTGCTTTTGATCATGGCGATCCGTAATCTTGCAAAGGCTGGCGCACAGAAACATGAGCTGGAAGAAGCTGCTGCGAAAAAAGCGGCAGAGGAAGCTTCTCAAAATCCGGAAACCGTGGCAAAGAAAAAAATGTCAATTGCGGAGCGGGCGCATCTTGCGGAAAATCTGGATGACGCACCGGAGGAGAAAGACGAAAAATAAAACTGGATGCAGGTGAGAGTAAAATGCCTGCTGAGATATGACGATTAGTAATAGCAAAAACGAACATCATAAGGCCCAAAAATCCTTATGTATGTTCCGTTTTTTAGATCAGGCAGATCGCAAAACAGTTATCTGCGTCTTTGCGCGTTTCTGCGTTTTTTTCGAGATTTTTTTCTGTTGGGGGTATGTAAGGTAGACCAGCAGAATGCCTGTACCAGCAAAATTCCGATCATTGCTCCGCAACTGTCGATCCCTACATCCCTTACGGAAGGTCCGCGGGCCTCTACAAAAGACTGATGGTATTCATCCAGTCCAGCAAATCCCACACATACAAATCCGGCAAGGAGCATCAGCCAGATTCCCCGAACTCCGTATACATAGAGGGGGAAGGAAATAGATATGGCCAACAGGCAGTATTCTGTCATGTGAGCAGCCTTACGGACATAAAATTCGATACCTGCAGCTTCCTGGGAAAGCTGTTCCAGGCTTTTGCCGGAAGCTAATATTTCGTTTTTGGTTTCTACGATCTGGTAGCTGATCTTATAGCTCAGGGCACCGGAAACATCTCCGGTCTGTGCGGAAAAAGAGTAGATCACGCACATCATCAGGATCGCAGGTGCAAAAGAAAAAGGTTTTAATAATGTAATCAGTATTTTCATGGCTCTTAATATAGCACTCCCGCATGGAAAAGTCCAGAAAAATACAGAAAAAGAACAGGGAAAAGGAAAAACAGGGAGAGAAGGTTAAATGGGATAGGAGGTTAAAGGGGAAGTGGACAGTAAGGACTGAAATGTGTTAGAATATAAAATAAATTTCAGGGGCATTTTTAAGAAAAAAGCAGCCCGGGATCGAATAGAAGAAAATTACAGGAGGAAATCAACAAATGAGTCTTGCAGATAATATATTCATTGACATGTGCAAAGATGTCATAGAAAACGGAACCAGCACAGAAGGTGAGAAGGTACGTCCTGTGTGGGAGGATGGAACTCCGGCTTATACCATCAAGAGATTTGGTGTTGTGAACCGTTATGATCTCCGGAAGGAGTTTCCGGCACTGACTTTAAGAAAAACAGCGTTAAAGAGTGCAATGGATGAGATTCTATGGATCTGGCAGCAGAAATCCAATAATATCCATGATCTTCACAGCCACATCTGGGACAGCTGGCAGATGAGAAGGCTCCATCGGAAAAGCTACGGCTATCAGTTAGGTGTGAAGCATCAGTATAAAGAGGGAATGATGGATCAGGTAGACAGAGTTCTTTTTGATCTTAAGAACAATCCGTACAGCAGAAGGATCATGACCAATATTTATGTACATCAGGATCTCCACGAGATGAATCTTTACCCATGTGCCTATTCCATGACTTTCAATGTAACCAAGGAACCCGGAAAAGACAAGCTGGTCCTTAATGCGGTGCTGAACCAGAGATCGCAGGATATCCTGGCTGCAAACAACTGGAATGTGTGTCAGTATTCTCTTCTTCTCATGATGATCGCACAGGCCTGCGATATGGAAGCCGGAGAGCTTGTTCATGTGATCGCAGACTGCCATATTTATGATCGTCATATTCCGGTAATTAAAGAACTGATCTCCAGAAAACCGTATCCTGCACCGACAGTAAAACTGAATCCGGAGATAAAGGATTTTTATAAATTCACCACCGATGATCTGATCGTGGAGAATTATGAGACATGGCCACAGATCAAAAATATTCCCATTGCAGTATAATTGCATAAAGAAGGAAGAAAGAATGAATATTATTGTTGCAGCAGATAAAAACTGGGGAATCGGAAGAAATAATGAACTTTTGGTAAGTATTCCGGCAGATATGAAGATGTTCCGTGAGGAAACTACAGGAAAAGTGGTTGTTATGGGAAGAAAAACACTGGAGTCTTTTCCAAACGGACTTCCTCTGAAAAACAGAACCAACATTGTGATCACCGGCAACGGGATTATCAGGTAAAAGGTGCGGTGATCGTTCACAGCATCGAGGAAGCACTGAAGGAAGTGGAGAAATATCCGGCAGAGGATGTGTACTGTATCGGCGGAGACAGTATTTACAAACAGATGCTCCCGTACTGTGATACAGCTCATGTGACAAAAATCGATTTTGCATATGAAGCGGATGCGTATTTTCCAAACCTGGATGAGGACCCGGACTGGGAGATCACAGCGGAGAGTGAAGAACAGACATACTTTGATCTGGAATATGCGTTTGTGAAATACGAGAGAAAAGATAGGTAATGTGAGCACAGATCATAAAGCAGAATGAGAATGCCCGCTTTGTACAGAAAAACAATGAAGAAATAATAAAAACAGACCACCGAAAAAAATACGGCGGTCTGTTTTTTGTGCTTAATGTTATGTATAATGACGAAAATCCGGTAATTACTCGATTACGTGGATCCATCCCTTCGGTGCTTCGATGCGTCCCATCTGGATACCGGTCAGTGTGTCGTACAGCTTCTGGATAACCGGTCCCATCTTCTCCATTCCGCTTGGGAAGCAGATTTCCTTGCCGTGATCATTGATCTTTCCGACAGGAGAGATAACTGCAGCAGTACCGCAAAGACCACACTCTGCAAAATCTTTAACCTCATCGAAGTAGACCTCACGCTCTTCAGCTTCCAGTCCAAGGTACTCCTTTGCAACGTAGATCAGAGAACGACGTGTGATGGAAGGAAGGATGCTGTCAGACTTCGGTGTTACAACCTTGCCGTCTTTAGTAACGAAGATGAAGTTTGCTCCGCCTGTCTCCTCAACTTTTGTACGAGTCTTGGGATCAAGGTACATGTTCTCATCAAAGCCCTGTTTGTGAGCATCTACGATAGCATGAAGGCTCATTGCGTAGTTCAGGCCAGCCTTGATGTTACCGGTTCCGCAAGGTGCGGCACGGTCATAGTCGCTGACACGGATCGTGATCGGTTTGGCGCCGCCTTTAAAGTACGGACCAACCGGTGTTGTAAGGATACGGAACTGATATTCGTCAGCCGGTTTAACACCGATCACGGCGTTGGAACCAAACATGTACGGGCGAAGATAAAGTGTTGCGCCGGAACCATATGGCGGAACCCATGCAGCATTTGCCTTAACAACCTGCTCAACAGCGTCGATAAATCTTTCCTTCGGGAATACCGGCATTTCAAGTCTTGCTGCAGATGCAGCCATACGCTCTGCGTTCAGGTCAGGACGGAAAGTAACGATATGTCCGTCTTCTGTTGTGTATGCCTTCAGACCCTCGAATACACTCTGAGAATACTGAAGCACACCAGCACACTCGTTGAGTACGATATTAGGGTCTGTGCTTAAAGTACCCTCATCCCATTTTCCATCTTTAAAATTAGACACATATCTGTAGTCGGTTGGCATGTAAGCGAATCCGATGCTGGACCAGTCGATGTTCTTTTTTTTCCATAACGATTCCTCCGTTTACAATTTTTACTTTTTACCATTGTAAAACTTTTACGTGATGACTTCAATAGTTTTTTGTTCCTTTTTTTCATTTGCTTGTAATTTTAATATGATTTCGATATAATAAAAATTATCTATGGACTGGAGGGAAAAATGGACAATCACGAATTTGAAGACCTTGGAAAAAAGATTCAGGATATTGTAGATAATGCAGTGAATTCAAACAGCTATCACGAATTAAGCCATACGATCAACCAGACAGTAAATAAGGCCATTGATTCCGGAAGCGAAGCGCTGAAAAATGCGCTGAATTCCGTGTTTGATCCGGGTGCTGATCCGGAATTCCGTAAGAAAAGCTATACATACCAGAGCCTTATTACGGAAGAAGCAGAAAAGCAAAGCAGCAGGCTGCAAGGAAACAGTCGGAACTGCTCTACGGAAAGACTACCGGTGAGAATCTCAAAGGCATGATGATGGCAGTTTCCGGTGGGATACTTTTAAGTGGCATGGGGCTTGGAGCCATGGTGCTTCTGATCTGGATGGGCATTGGACACAGCGGTGCGCTTGCAGCAGGTGTGCTTGGAGTGATGTGTGCAGGCGCAGCAGGTGGCGGTGCTCTTTTGGGAGCAGGAACAAGCGTCTCGGAAGACTGGGACGTTTCCAGAAATATATCCGTGCGCTGGGAGACCACACCTACTGTAATTTTCAGAAGCTTGCCCAGGCAGCAGGAAAGAACGAGAAATTTGTAAAAAAAGATATCAGCAGAATGATCCAGAAGGGCTGGTTTCTGGAAGGCCATGTGGATGAGCAGGGAACCTGTCTAATCACCAGTAATGAAACCTATCAGCAGTATCTGGAAACACAGAAGCAGCTGGAGCTTCGTAAACAGGAAGCAGATCCTAAGGTTCAGCTGGAGGAGAATATGAGTCCGGAAGCCCAGGAAGTCCTGAGAAAAGGAAATGAATTTCTTGTAAAGATCCGTGAGAGCAATGACGCCATTCCCGGGGAAGAAATTTCCGCAAAGATTTCCAGGATGGAAATGATCGTTCAGAAAATTTTTGAGCGTGCAGGAGAGCATCCGGAGGTGATTCCGGATCTTAAGAAAATGATGGATTACTATCTGCCATGACTGTGAAGCTTCTGGATGCTTATGAGGATATGGATGGACAGCCTGTACAGGGCGAGAATATCACGGCTTCCAAGAAAGAAATTGAAGAAACCATTGATACACTGAATATTGCTTTTGAGAAACTTCTGGATTCCATATTCCGGGATACCGCATGGGATGTATCCACCGATATTTCTGTGCTGCATACGGTTCTGGCACAGGAAGGGCTGACAGAGGATGATTTCGAAAAAATGAAACAGAATGCGGAAATGAAATAAGTACAACGAGCAGATCAGAAGCTGGAATACAGACATCTGCCGGAAGGTACAGCTGATCAAGGAGAATGCTTATGGGAGAAGAATTTAAAGACTTTGAGGTAGAAGCACCGGTACTGACTTTGGAACCGGATCTCACGGAAGAAAAAGAAGAAATTGCAAAAAAAGAACCGGAGAAACCCCAGGAGCCTGCAGTAGAGGAACCGGTGTTATCTCCCCAGGAACAGAAAATCGTAGAAGATTTTGCAGCAAAGATCGATATTGAAAATACAAACCAGATCCTGCAGTACGGAGCCGGCACTCAGAAGAAGATGGCAGATTTTTCTGATGCAGCGCTGGTAAATGTGAAGACACAGGATCTTGGGGAGGCAGGAGAGCTTCTTGCAAATGTGGTAGGAGAATTGAAGGATTTTGATGCCACAGAGGAAAAGGGATTTTTCGGCTTTTTCAAAAAACAGACAGCGAAGGTGGAAACTCTGAAAAACCGTTACACAAAGGCCGAGGGAAATGTGACGAAGATCACGGAAGCTCTGGAGCAGCACCAGATGCGTCTGATGAAAGATTCTGCCGTGCTGGATAAAATGTATGAGCAGAACCTTGCATACTTTAAAGAACTTTCCATGTACATTCTTGCGGGTAAAAAGAAGCTTAGGGAAGTCAGAGAAGGCAAGCTCAACGAATTGCATCAGAAGGCAGCGGCAAGCGGACTTCCGGAAGATGCACAGGCTGCCAATGATCTGGAAAGCAAATGTGACCGCTTTGAGAAAAAGCTTCATGATTTGGAGCTTACCAGAACCATTTCTATGCAGACTGCACCGCAGATCCGCATGATCCAGAACAATGATACGACGATGATCGAGAAGATCCAGACAACCATTGTAAATACCATTCCTCTCTGGAAAAGCCAGATGGTGCTGGCTCTAGGGATCGCGCACTCCACAGAAGCCGCACAGGCACAACGGCAGGTTACGGATTTTACCAATGAACTTTTGAAGAAAAATGCGGAAACGCTTCACCTGGCATCTGTGGAAACTGCAAAGGAATCCCAGCGTGGTATTGTAGATATTGAAACTCTGAAAAAAACCAATCAGGAACTGATCCAGACACTGGATGATGTGATGAAGATCCAGCAGGAAGGCCGTGAAAAACGTCAGGCAGCAGAGGCAGATATGAGACGTATGGAAAACGAACTGAAAACAAAGCTGCTGGAGATCCGACGTTAGGAGTAAGAGTAAAAAGATAGTTCGGAAAGGAAAGGCAGGGCGTTTGAAGACACCTGCCTTTCAGGATTCATAAAGGAGATTTTTATGTACAGAGATCATACAAAAGTAATAAAAATTGGAAATCGTGTTATCGGAGGAGGAAATCCGATCCTTATCCAGTCCATGACCAATACGAAAACTGAAGATGTGGAAGCAACGGTTGCGCAGATCCTTTCACTGGAAAAAGCAGGCTGTGATATTATCCGCTGCGCAGTTCCTACTATGGAAGCTGCGAAGGCTTTATCCCAGATCAAAAAACAGATCCATATTCCGCTGGTTGCGGACATCCATTTTGATTATCGCCTTGCCATTGCAGCCATGGAGAACGGTGCGGACAAGATCCGTATCAATCCGGGAAATATCGGTTCCAAAGAGAGAATCCAGGCAGTTGTGGATACAGCAAAGGAACGGAATATCCCTATTCGTGTAGGAGTAAACAGCGGTTCCCTTGAAAAAGAACTGGTAGAAAAATATCACGGTGTTACAGCCGAAGGACTTGTGGAGAGTGCTCTTGATAAGGTGCACATCATTGAAGAGATGGGATATGACAATCTTGTGATCAGCATCAAATCTTCTGATGTTCTCATGTGCGCCAGAGCCCATGAACTGATCGCAGAAAAAACACAGTATCCTCTTCATGTGGGAATTACAGAAGCAGGAACTCTGTATTCGGGAAATATCAAATCAGCTATCGGACTTGGGCTCATCCTGTATCAGGGAATCGGAGATACCATCCGTGTTTCTCTGACAGGCGCGCCGCTGGAAGAAGTGAAATCAGCCAAAAGGATCCTGAAAACGCTGGGACTTCGCAAAGGAGGCGTGGAGGTTGTTTCCTGTCCGACCTGCGGAAGAACAAAAATCGATCTGATCGGCCTTGCAAACCAGGTAGAGACTATGGTACAGGATATTCCTCTTGATATCAAGGTTGCGGTTATGGGCTGTGTGGTAAACGGACCGGGAGAGGCAAAGGAAGCAGATCTCGGAATTGCAGGAGGCGATGGTGTTGGTCTTCTGATCCGGCATGGAGAGGTTGTAAAAAAAGTACCGGAAACGGATCTTCTGGATACACTTCGTCAGGAACTTCTTACCTGGAATGAGCAGGAGTCATAATGGAGAAAGATTTTTTTGATGTATTTCCGCATCTTAAAGTGAAGAAAGAGCTGGAAGAACTTCTGGACATGGTATTTGTGACAAAGGTTTCCATGAACCCGGAAGAACTCATCTGAGGGTTTATATCGAAAGCAGCCGCTGGATACACAAGAAGAATATTTTTGCGCTGGAGGATGAGATCGAACGGCAGTGCTTTCCGGGGATTCCCATGACTGTAACAGTTGTGGAAAAATTTCATCTTTCCGAGCAGTATACACCGGAGAACTTTCTGGAAAGCTACCGTTCCAGTATGGAGATGGAGCTGCGCAACTATAACATGCTGGAGTACAATCTGTTCCGTAGATCAAAAATCATTTTTACAGGAAAAGATACCTTGCGTATGGAGCTTCCGGATACGGTTATTTCCAGACAGAAAAGCGAAATACTTGTTGAATATTTTCATAAGGTTTTCTGTGAACGCTGCGGTATGGATCTGAAAGTGGAACTGGATTTTGTGGAAGTGAAAGAGAGTAAATACCGGAAAAATGCTGCACTTCAGATCAAACAGGAAGTGGAAAATGTCCTGAAGCATGCCAAACTCAGCGGGGATCAGGAAAGCGAACCGAAGCAGGAGGATACAGCCAAGGAAGAGACAAAGAAAACCTCTGGAGATAAGAGCGGCGAAAAGACAAACGAGAAGAAATCCGTTGACAAAAAACAGCAGAAGGTTCAGAAGGGGGATTTCCGCGGCAGCTTCGGATTCCGCAGGGACAGCAATCCGGATGTGGTTTACGGCAGAGATTTTGATGGAGAAACGATTCCGCTGGAGAGCATTACCGGTGAGATGGGTGAGGTTATCATCCGATGTCAGGTTATGGATGTGGAAGCTCGTGAGATCCGAAATGAGAAAACGATCCTGATCTTCCCTGTGACCGATTTTACGGACAGTATTGTTGTGAAGATGTTTCTGCGTAACGAGCAGGTTCCGGAAGTGACGGAAAGTGTAAAAAAAGGCGCATTCCTGAAGCTGAAGGGAGTTACCACCATTGACCGTTTTGATAGTGAGCTTACTATTGGAAATATTACAGGTATCAAGAAAATCGCCAATTTTACCAGCACAAGAATGGATACCAGTCCTCAGAAGCGTGTGGAGCTTCACTGTCACACCAAGATGAGCGATATGGATGGTGTCAGCGATGCAAAGGCATTGGTAAAACGTGCCTATGAGTGGGGACATAAGGCTATCGCTATCACGGATCATGGCGTGGTGCAGTCCTTCCCGGAGGCAAATCACTGCTTTGATGCCTGGGGCGGTTGTGTTCCAAAGGAGTCTGATTTTAAGGTGCTCTATGGAATGGAAGCGTATCTGGTAGACGATCTGAAGGGTATGGTCACCAATTCCAAAGGGCAGCGGCTGGATGGAGATTTTGTTGTTTTTGATATTGAGACTACGGGATTCTCAGCACTAACCTGCAGGATCATTGAGATTGGCGCGGTAAAAGTGGAAAAAGGACAGATCACAGATCGTTTTTCCACCTTTGTAAACCCGGAAGTGCCCATTCCGTTCCGTATTGAGCAGCTGACAAGCATCAATGATTCCATGGTCCTGGATGCACCTGTGATAGAGGAAGTACTGCCGAAATTCCTGGAATTCTGTGAGGGCTGCGCGATGGTGGCCCATAATGCGGACTTTGATATGAGCTTTATTATTGAAAACTGTAAACGGCAGGGGATTTCGGATGATTTTACTTATGTGGATACCGTTGGTATGGCTAGATTCCTTCTTCCTGCCTGAACCGTTTTAAACTGGACACGGTAGCCAAGGCAGTAGGTGTTTCTCTTGATCATCACCACAGAGCTGTGGATGATGCGGCATGTACCGCAGAGATTTTTGTGCGGTTTGTAAAGATGCTGGAAGAAAGAGATATTTTTGATGTGGATGAGATGAACAGGCAGGGTGCGGTTTCACCGGATACCATCCGAAAGCTGCCCACATACCATGCTATTGTTTTTGCAAGAAATGAGACCGGAAGGATCAATCTGTACAAGCTGGTAAGCCAGTCCCATTTAAAGTACTATCACAGAAGACCAAGGGTTCCCAAAAGTGTGCTGGAAAAATACAGGGAAGGCCTTCTGGTGGGAAGTGCTGCGAGGCAGGAGAGCTTTATCAGGCACTTCTTCGCAATGCACCGGATCAGGAGATCGCCAGACTGGTAAATTTTTATGACTATCTGGAAATCCAGCCTCTTGGGAACAATGCGTTTATGCTTGCGGATGAAAAACATGATATGATCAATTCTGAGGAAGACTTAAAAGAGATAAACCGGAAGATCGTAAAACTTGGAGAACAGTTCAAAAAACCGGTGGTTGCCACCTGTGATGTGCATTTTATGGATCCTCAGGACGAGGTTTACCGACGGATCATCATGGCAGGAAACGGATTTTCTGATGCAGATAACCAGGCCCCGCTTTATCTTCGTACAACGGAGGAAATGCTGGAGGAATTTTCCTATCTGGGAAGTGAAAAGGCGGAAGAGGTGGTGATCACCAATACCAATAAGATCGCGGATATGATCGAGAAGATATCACCGATCCATCCGGATAAATTTCCACCGGTCATTGAGAACTCCGAGCAGGATCTTAAGAATATCTGTTTTACGAAGGCCCACGAAATGTACGGAGATCCGTTGCCGAAGATCGTGGAGGACCGTCTGGACAGGGAGCTGAATTCTATTATCTCCAATGGTTATGCGGTAATGTATATCATTGCACAGAAGCTTGTGTGGAAGTCCAATGAGGACGGCTATCTGGTTGGATCCCGTGGTTCTGTAGGTTCTTCTCTGGCAGCGACCATGTCCGGTATCACGGAGGTAAACCCTCTGCCGCCTCATTATCTCTGTCCGAATCCAGACTGTAAATACAGTGATTTTGATTCCCCTGAGGTGAAAAAATACGCGGGTATGGCAGGATGTGATATGCCGGATAAGATCTGTCCGAAATGCGGTGCCAGGATGAACAAGGAAGGCTTTGATATTCCTTTTGAGACATTCCTTGGTTTTAAAGGTGATAAGGAGCCGGATATCGACCTGAACTTTTCCGGTGAATATCAGGCCAATGCTCACCGGTATACAGAGGTTATCTTCGGAAAAGGGCAGACCTTTAAGGCGGGAACCATTGGTACCCTTGCGGAAAAAACCGCATTTGGTTATGTGAAGAACTATTATGAGGAACGGGGGCAGCACAAGCGTTACTGTGAGATCAACCGTATCGTGAAGGGCTGTACCGGTGTCCGCCGTACCACTGGCCAGCATCCGGGAGGTATCATCGTACTGCCTATGGGTGAGGAGATTGAGAAATTTACACCTGTGCAGCACCCGGCCAATGATGTGAACAGTGATATCATCACCACACATTTTGATTACCATCCATTGACGGAAATCTTCTGAAACTTGATATACTTGGACACGATGATCCGACCATGATCCGTATGCTGGAGGATCTGACCGGCATCAGTGCAAGAACAGTTCCGCTGGACCAGAGAGATGTCATGTCCCTGTTTGCGGGAACGCAGGCTCTGGGGATCAGCCCGGAGGATATCGGCGGCTGCAGGCTGGGATGCCTCGGGATCCCGGAGTTTGGTACAGACTTTGCCATGCAGATGTTGATCGATACCAAGCCGAAATATTTTTCCGACCTGGTACGTATTGCTGGACTTTCCCACGGCACGGATGTATGGCTTGGAAATGCCAGGTATTGATCCAGAATGGTACAGCTACCATTTCCACAGCAATCTGTACGCGAGATGATATTATGATCTATCTCATCGGAAAAGGAGTGGAAAGTGGTCTGGCGTTTACCATCATGGAGAGTGTCCGTAAGGGAAAGGGGCTTCGTGAGGAATGGATCCAGACTATGAAAGAGCATGATGTTCCGGACTGGTATATCTGGTCCTGTAAGCTGATCAAGTACATGTTCCCGAAAGCCCATGCGGCAGCCTATGTTATGATGGCGTATCGTATCGCCTGGTATAAAGTGTTTCATCCACTGGCTTATTATGCAGCATTTTTCAGTATCCGTGCCACTTCCTTTTCCTATGACTGATGTGCATGGGAAGAACGTCTGGAATATTATATGGCGGAGATCCGGAAAAGGTGATGAGGCATCCAAGAAGGAACAGGATACACTGAAGGATATGAGGATCGTACAGGAAATGTACGCCAGAGGTTTTGATTTTGTGCCGATCGATCTTTATAAGGCAAAGGCACACCGGTTCCAGATCATCGGAGATAAACTGATGCCTGCTCTGGATACCATAGAGGGTCTTGGAGATAAGGCAGCAGAGGCAGTTGTGGATGCTGCCGCAAAAGGCAGATTCCTTTCCAAGGATGATTTCCGTGATCGTACCAAGGTCAGCAAGACCGTTATCGATCTGATGGATGATATGGATCTTTTTGGAGATATCCCGCAGTCCAATCAGATGTCACTGTTTGATTTTACGGGTTGATATATGATACCGGAAGGGCTTACAATAAATAAAAAATACTGCCGTTTATCCTGAAGGCTGATCTGGCAGTGAGAACTCCCAGGAGGATACCAGATACTATGAAAAAAGAAGAATTAAGATACCTGCAGCGACTTGCGGAGCTATATCCTACTATAGCAAAGGCTTCAACAGAGATCATCAATCTGCAGTCTATATTAAACCTTCCGAAAGGTACCGAGCATTTCATGTCGGACATTCATGGAGAATACGATGCGTTTTCCCATGTTCTTCGGAATGGATCAGGGGCTGTACGAAAAAAGATCGATGATGTATTCGGACATACCTTAAGCAACAGCGACAAACGTTCTCTTGCCACACTGATCTATTATCCGAAGGAAAAGATGGAGGTTGTAAAAAAACAGGAAGAAGACATGGAGAACTGGTACAAGATCACACTTTATCGTCTGATCGAAGTATGCAAGACAACGGCATCCAAATATACCCGTTCCAAGGTCCGTAAGGCACTTCCTGCAGACTATGCATATGTGATCGAGGAGTTGATCACAGAGAAAGCGGAAGTTCTGGACAAAGAAGCATATTACGATGCCATCGTCAATACGATCATTGAGATCGGCCGGGCAGAGAATTTTATCATTGCCCTGGCAGAACTGATCCAGCGTCTTGTTGTGGATCATCTTCATGTGCTGGGAGATATTTATGACAGAGGTCCGGCCCGCATTTCATCATGGATCGTTTGATGAAATATCATTCGCTGGATATCCAGTGGGGAAATCATGATGTGGTCTGGATGGGAGCTGCTACAGGACAGAAAGCCTGCATTGCAACGGTGATCCGGAACAGCATCCGTTACCGAAATATGGATATTCTTGAGGATGGATATGGGATCAATCTCATGCCTCTGGCAACCTTTGCAATGGAGGCTTATAAGGATGATCCATGTACTGCTTTTGAGATGAAGGGAGATGCCAATAACTATAGTATTCTGGAAGAAGAGCTTGGACGGAAAATGCACAAGCTATTGCCATTATCCAGTTTAAGCTGGAGGGGCAGCTGATCCGCCGGCACAAAGAATTCCATATGGAAAAGCGTTGTTTGCTTCATAGGATCGATCCGAAAAAGGGAATGATCACACTTCCGGACGGAAAAGAATATCCGCTGACCGATACATATTTTCCTACTATTGACTGGAAAAAGCCATATGAACTTACTACAGAGGAAAAGGATGTAATGGAACGCTTGGATTCCGCGTTCCGAAACTGCGAGAAACTGCAGAATCATGTCCGGCTTCTTCTGGACAAGGGAGGCCTTTATAAAACTTATAATGGAAATCTTCTGTTCCATGGAAGTATTCCACTTAATGAGGATGGAAGTCTGAAAGAAGTCCAGATTTATGGAAAAACCTACAAAGGAAAAGAATTGTACGATGTTCTTGAGACTTATGTGCGCCGGGCGTTTTTCTCTGTAAATGAGGATGAAAAGCGTAAAGGCAGGGATATTATGTGGTATATCTGGGCAGCTCCGAATTCACCGCTGTTCGGAAAAGACAAGATGACCACCTTTGAACGTTATTTTATTAAAGATAAGGAAACACATAAAGAAACTAAAAATGCCTACTATCATCTTCTGGAAAATGAGGAGGTTGTAGATGAACTGCTCCGTGAATTCGGACTGGATCCGGAAAAGGGTCACATCATCAACGGGCATGTGCCGGTTCACCAGAGTGAGGGAGAGAGTCCTGTAAAATGCAATGGCAAAGTTCTTGTGATCGACGGCGGCTTTTCCAGACCATATCAGAAGGTTACGGGGATTGCCGGCTATACACTGGTTTATAACTCCTACGGGCTGATCCTGTCTGCTCATGAGCCTTTTACTTCTGCGGAAGAAGCGGTAGCCAAGGAGCAGGATATTGTTTCCAACAGGGTGGCAGTTCACTACAATAACAAACGTACTCTGGTCGGTGATACCGATACCGGAACTGCTCTGAAGGAAAGGATCAGTGAGCTGATCCAGCTTCTGGAAGCTTACAGAAAAGGTATCATCAAAGAGAAAAAATAAGCAGAATTGAGAAATACAAGAAGAGTTTCCTGTATGCTATAGTAAACAGAGGTGATGCAGATGAGAAAAAACAAAAAGAAAAACGGCTGAGAGCGGTTCTGGTCCTGTTGATCATCCTGTTTATTCTGGCAGGACTTGGAGGGATGCTGTATGTTTCCCACAGGGATAAGGTGGAAAAAGAACAACGAAGAGAGGCCGCATTGGCTGCATTGGACAGTATTCCGGAGGTGACAGCAACTCCGGCAGCAACAGCAACACCGGTTCCGACAGCGACACCGACACCGTCATTGACACCGGTCCCGACAATCCTTCCGGCATTTGAACCGGAAAATTATCAGGGGATCTGGTACAGCGAAGACGGGCTGACAACGATCGATATTTATGATATCAGTCTGAAATCTGTTTCCTTTACCTATAAGAGAGTGAATGGAAAAGATCCTTCCATGACCGCAGAAGCAGATGTGACTGCAGAGGTAGCAGGAAATGCCACACAGTTCCGTTTTAAGGATTCCGAAGGGAATAAGGCAAAAGGAGAGTTTGTTTTCGATAAAAGTGGTGAGCTTTATGTGAAGGTAAAAACATATGAACGGGGAGATGGATCTCTGACCTATCCGAAAACAGAGTCTATTATGACCCGGCAGGAGTCATCCCTGGAAGTATCCGAAAATTCCGAAGAAGATGCTTCCTATAATGAAAGCAACGAAAATTCCTATGAACAGGAATCCTACAGCGAGAGCAGTGAAGATTCTTCTGATGAGAATACAGAAGAATATGAGATTCCCTACGGAGAAGAAGAAACCTATTATACGGAATGATCAAAAAAAAATAAAACACGGTAAAATAAAGAATCCCCGGATTTTGGCAATCAGGGAATCCCGATACAGGAATTCCCGAAACTGTTCCACATTTCCGGGGATCTCTTTATTTGATCATTTTTTTGCGGTC
>ENA-OQCS01000614-OQCS01000614.1-human-gut-metagenome-genome-assembly--contig:-NODE-614-length-19939-cov-2.070614_pt1 | contig 19939 bp, 25 predicted proteins | sample MGYA00242757_ERZ504575 | MGnify/ENA primary metagenome ERZ504575 (study PRJEB26092, sample SAMD00036297) | human gut metagenome | host: Homo sapiens | study: EMG produced TPA metagenomics assembly of... | reverse complement strand
TGACCGGTATCCAGATGGGCAGAATCGAGCTCCTAAGGGCTGGATCCATGTGATCGAGTAATCGCTGACAGAAGGCTTGGAATTGTTTAAAACAGGATAATCAAAATGCGTGTGGATCATCTCTGCACGCATTTTTGTGTCTTTGGAATTCTTAGAATTTTCTGAACTTCCAAGAAAACATGGCACAGAAGAAAAAAATAGGGTATAATCAGAATTCAGAGACTTTGAGAAAGTAGGAAATGCTATGTTTTTTAAAAATAGATGTAATATCACCGCGGTATTGGTGGCGGGAGTGTTGGGAGTAAGTATGATGACGGGGCTGACCGCCTGCGGCGGCAGTGACGGTACGAAGGTCGTATTCACCACAGGATTTGGGAAAAATGAAGTATTCCGGATCGGAGATGAGTCCTGCTCTAAGGCAGAGATCATGATCTATCTGACTACGACGCAGAATCAGTATGCAAATGTCTACGGAACGGAGATCTGGAACACTTCCTTAAACGGTGTGACACTGGAGGATAATGTCAAGGAGACGGTACTGGCACGGATTGCCAGATCAAGACCATGTATCTGCTGGCAAAGGAAAAAGAGGTCACGTTAGAGGAAGCCGAGGAAGCAAAGGTCGTCGAGGCAGCGAAAGAGTATTATTCTTCCCTGAATGACACAGAGATCGAGACCATGGGTGCCACGGAGGAGATCGTGGAAAATCTGTACCGGGAATACGCCATGGCGGATAAGGTCTACCGGCTGATCATTCAGGATATCAATCCGGAGATCAGTGATGACGAGGCCCGCAAGATTACGGTGCAGCAGATCTTTTTCGCAACAGCATCCACAGATATGGACGGTAACTTAAAGCCCTATTCGGAAAGCTCTATCCAGAAAGCTTACGAAAAAGCCTGTGAGGTGAGAGCCATGGCGGTGGACGGAGAGCATGATTTCACGGAACTGGCTTCTAAATACAGCGATGATTCCGAGATCACCTATTCTTTCGGTAAGGGGGAGGCGGAGAGTGCTACGAGGAAGCAGCATTCAATCTGGCAACGGATGAAGTGAGCCAGGTGATCCAGTGCGAAAGAGGGTATTATATTATCAAATGTACCAATACCTGGATAGAGAAGAAACCGATGCCAATAAGCTTAAGATTGTAGAGGAACGGAAAAGGGAAGTCTTCGGACAGGAGTATGACAGCTTCGTGAATACGCTGGTGCGTCAGCTCAATGACAAACTGTGGGATGAGATTACCCTGATCACGGACGAACAGGTGACCACGGATAACTTTTTTGATGTGTATGCAAAGTATTTTCCGGAGGAGTAATTCTTAGGATCACCATATGCTTTATTAAAATTTTAGAATTGCGGAAACACTGATAAATACTGGATTTTTGACAGATTGTTAGCACTCATTTGAAATGAGTGCTAAATTTGTCTTGACTTTTTATTTTTGCAGTTCTACACTTAGAATCAGTTAGATAACAGTCAGCCATGACTGTGCAATTATAGAAAAGGATGTGGTAAAAATGGCAGCAAAAAGCGGTAGCTTATCAATCAACAGTGAAAACATTTTTCCGATTATTAAAAAGTGGTTGTATTCCGATCACGACATTTTCTACAGAGAGCTGATCTCTAACGGCTGCGATGCTGTGACCAAGCTGAAAAAGCTGGACATGATGGGAGAATATTCTCTTCCCGAAGGTTATAAGGGACGTGTGGATGTCATCGTGGATCCTGAGAAGAAGACACTGACCTTCAAGGATAACGGTCTGGGTATGACCGCCGACGAAGTGGAAGAGTATATCAACCAGATCGCATTTTCCGGTGCTACGGATTTCATTGAGAAATATAAGGACAAGAGCAATTCCGACCAGATCATCGGTCATTTCGGACTGGGTTTCTATTCCGCATTCATGGTAGCGGATGAAGTACATATTGATACGTTATCTTACAAGGATGGCGCCAAGGCAGTACACTGGGAGTGTGACGGCGGCACCGAGTTCTCCATGGAAGACGGAGACAAGACCGATGTCGGTACGACTATCACTCTGTTCTTAAATGAGGATTGCCTGGAGTTCTGTAATGAGTATAAGGCCCGTGAGGTAGTGAAGAAGTATTGTTCCTTCATGCCTACGGAGATCTATCTGTCCAAGGCGAACACCAAGGAGACCCAGATCATCAAGGAAGAGGAAAAGCTTCCCGATGATGAAGTCCTCGAAGAGATTGAGCCGGAGAAGAAGGAAAAAACAGAGGGCGAGAATGCAGAAGCGAGGCAGCAGAAGAGCCCAAGAAGCTGAAGATCAGAAAGCGTCCCGAACTGATCAACGAGACACAGCCTCTGTGGACCAAGCATCCCAACGAGTGCACCAAGGAAGAGTATCTGGACTTCTACCGCAAGGTATTCCAGGATTACAAGGAGCCGCTGTTCTGGATCCACCTGAACATGGATTATCCTTTCAATCTGAAGGGTATTCTGTACTTCCCGAAGATCAATATGGAGTATGAGTCTATCGAGTACCATCAAGCTGTACAACAATCAGGTATTTATCGCAGATAATATCAAGGAAGTCATTCCAGAGTTCCTGCTGTTGTTAAAGGGTGTCATCGACTGTCCGGATCTGCCGCTGAATGTATCCAGAAGTGCATTGCAGAACGACGGATTTGTCAAGAAGATCGCCGAGTACATTACCAAGAAGGTAGCGGACAAGCTTGCCGGTATGTGCAAGACCGACAAGGAAGAGTACGACAAGTACTGGGATGATATCAGTCCCTTCATCAAATTCGGCTGCCTGAAGGATGACAAGTTCTGTGAGAAGATGAATGATTATATCCTCTTCAAGAATCTGGACGGCAAGTATCTGACTCTGCCGGAGTGCCTGGAGATCAAGCCTCAGGATGAGGAAGAGAACAAGGAGAATGCCGTAGACGAGAACGGCAACAAGGTAGAAGCCGAAGTCGTAGATGACAAGGCGGAAGATGAGGCTTCCGAGGAGAATACCGAGAAGAGAAGAAGGAGAAGATCATCTACTATGTAACGGATGAACAGCAGCAGAGCCAGTACATCAATATGTTCAAGGCTGCCAAGATGGATGCTGTGATCCTGACCCACAATATCGATCAGCCCTTCATCTCCCAGTTGGAGCAGAAGAATGAGGGAATCAAGTTCCAGCGTATCGATGCGGATGTGACCGATGCCCTGAAGTCCAAGACTTCCAAGAAGGCTGAAAAAGAGATGGAAGAGCAGGCTGAGAGCATCAGTAAGCTGATGAAGAAGGCTCTGAAGAATGACAAGATCACGATCAAGGTAGAGAAGCTGAAGAACAAGAAGATCTCTTCTATGATCACTCTGTCTGAAGAGAGCAGACGTATGCAGGATATGATGAAGATGTACTCCATGCCCGGCATGGATATGAGTGCTTTCGGCGGCGAGGGCGAGACCCTGATCCTGAATGCCAACCATCCTCTGGTACAGTACATTACTGAGCACCAGGACGGCGAGAATGCAGAAATGATCTGCGAGCAGCTGTATGATCTGGCTAAGCTCCAGCATGCCCCTCTGGATGCAGATGCCATGACCAAGTTCGTGGCAAGAAGCAATGACATTATGATGCTGCTGACGAAATAAATTACACAGAGGTCCGGCGAAGTACGCTGAAGACAGAACAGGAACTGAGATGAGTGTTTTTACATAAGTCACAGTTCCTGCTTTTTTGTTAGAAAAATTATGGTAGTTATTCAGAAATTCATGCCATCATATTTATATGGCTTTGAATCGTTAGCATTTAAGCACATCTTCGCGTAACGGAGCATATTCTGTAAGGAAGATTTATTGCCTGACCGAACATACGAGGACGATGTGGTACGGGATAGGCAGAAAGGACGCATGTCCATGGATGTTAAGGATACTACTTATACAGGAACACTACAGATCAGTGTTGTCTCTGCACTGGGGATGTCACCGATCCCGTGCTACGGTCACCATTTCTTATACCGGAGATCCGGATTCTCCGATAGAGACACTTACTACCGATGAATCGGGCAGACCCCGAGATCAATCTGAAAGCACCGCCCAGAGAGCTTTCTCTGACTCCTGATATTACGGAGCAGCCTTATTCTGAGTATAACATTCAAGTGACGGCAGAAGGCTTTGAAACGGTATTGGTATCCGGCTCTGAGATTCTGGCAGGTGCATATTCATTACAACCGATACGAATGAATCCATTGGATGTAACAGAAGAGGAGGAGAAGGTGGTGGTGATCCCGCCACATACCTTGTTTGGAGAATATCCCCCTAAGATTCCGGAAGAAGAGATCAAGCCTATGAACGAGACAGGGGAGATTGTCTTAAGCCGCGTGGTCATTCCGGAATACGTGATCGTACATGATGGCGACCGGAGGATCCCACTGCCAGAAATTACTGGGTACGCTATAAGGATTATATTAAAAATGTAGCTTCCAGCGAGATTTATCCGACCTGGTCGGAAAGTGCGATCTATGCAAATATACTGGTGATCCAGTCGTTTACGCTAAATCGTGTATTTACAGAGTGGTATAGGGGAAAAGGATATGACTTTACAATAACATCTTCTACGGCATATGACCAAAATGGATCTATGGCAGAAATGTGTTTGAAGAGATCGATTATCTGGTAGATTCCATTTTTACCAATTATTTATCCAGACCTGGTGTACGGCAGCCTATTTTCACATCATACTGTGACGGCAACCGGACTACCTGCAGGGGGTTAAGTCAGTGGGGATCCCAGTCGTTGGCGGAGCAGGGATATTCCGCCATTGATATCATTCATTATTATTACGGTAATGATATGTACATCAATTCTGCGGATATTATATCGGGAGTGCCGTCCTCCTGGCCGGGATATGATCTGACCATCGGGGCTTCCGGGGAAAAAGTCCGTCAGCTGCAACAGCAGTTGAACCGGATTGCCAAAAATTATCCGGCGATCCCTACTCTGATCCCGGACGGTATCTATGGACCTGATACTGCGGAAGCAGTCAGGATGTTCCAAAAAAATATTTCATCTTCCGCAGACCGGTATCGTCGATTATCCTACATGGTTTGAAATATCGGATATCTATGTGGGAGTCACACGCATCTCAGAACCGGATGTGTAGAAAATTGAGAGTTAGTGAAATAGTTGTTCTAAAATCTTCGTGGGGTCTATGGCAACCCTACGTTACGAGCCATGCACTCAACATTCTATTTGTGTGCCCACCCGGAATCTGTTATACTATCTTTAATATGACATTTGTGAGGGAGAGAACTTTGATGGGTATACAACAGAAGGGCAGTAATCTTACGACGCTTTGCTATATAGAGCAGGGCGGCAGGTATCTGATGCTTCATCGAGTGAAAAAAGAAAATGACATAAATAAGGATAAGTGGATTGGAGTAGGCGGTCATTTTGAGGCAGGGGAAAGCCCAGAGGAATGTGTGCTCAGGGAAGTAAAAGAAGAGACGGGATATACACTGACTTCTTACCGGTTTCGAGGCCTGATCACATTGTATGCGGTGAGGAATACGAGTATATGTGTCTCTATACGGCGGATGGATTCTCAGGGAACTCCTGTGGAATGTGATGAGGGCACCTTGGAATGGGTCGATATGGACAGAATAGAAGAATTGAATCTTTGGGAGGGAGACAAGATTTTCTTCCGGTTACTGCGAGAGAACCGGCCATTTTTCTCCTTAAAATTGTCCTACGGAGATGACGGTATTCTTCGGGAGGCAATCTTGGATGGGAAACCCATGAAGGCAGGGTGCGACATTGAACTTCACTGATTTTACGGAAAAATATAACATTCAATTGAATGAACAACAGCTTCGGGCAGTGAGGGCAGTGGACGGCCCGGTGTTACTGCTTGCGGTACCCGGCAGCGGTAAGACTACTGTGCTGGTCAGCAGACTGGGATATATGATCTATTGTCTGGGGATTCGGCCGGAATCCATTCTGACCGTAACTTATACTGTGGCGGCCACCGAGGATATGCGCAGAAGATTTGCTAAAATATTCGGGGAGGAAGATGCAAAGCGATTGGAATTCCGTACGATTAACGGAATTTCTCAGAAAGTACTGCAGTATTTTGCATACCGGACGCAGAAGACACCATTTCAGGTGGCAGATAAAGAAGCTTCCACCGCGGTTAAGCAGTCCTTTCTGGAAGTGACCGGAAAGTATGCTACGGAAAACGATATCAAAGAAACACAGCTGGAGATCACTTACGCGAAAAATATGCGTCTGACACCGGAAGAAATCCGCGATATGGATACGGAAGTGGAAAAGTTCCCGGAGATTTTCCGGACGTATAATGCGAAACTCAGACAGATGCAAATGATAGATTATGATGATCAGATGATCTATGCTCTGCGGATTCTCGAACAGTATCCGGAGGTGCTTGCGTACTTCAGAGAAAAATATCAGTATTTCTGTGTGGATGAGGCACAGGATACTTCGAAGATACAGCATGATATGATGGATCTGCTGGCGGCAAAAGCAGAAATCTGGTTCATGGTGGGGATGAAGATCAGAGTATTTATGGTTGCCGGGCGGCATATCCAAGGCACTGGTGGAATTCGAAAGCAGACATCCCGGGGCGCAGCTGCTGCTTATGGAGACGAATTACCGCAGCAGACAGGAGATCGTCCGGGCAGCGGATCAACTGATACAGAAAAATCGGAACCGCCATGCGAAGACCATGACCGCAGCCAGAGCAGCCGGTGGCTGTGTCACGGAGATCAGGGCAGTGTCCAGACAGGGACAATATAACTATCTGCTGAAAGTTGCGGAGGACTGTGAACAGGAGACAGCGGTACTGTACCGGAACAATGAGAGTGCACTTCCCATCATTGATATGTTGGAACGAAAGGGTCTGTCTTATCGGGTGAAAAATACGGATATGACCTTTTTCTCACATCCTGTCGTCAACGATATCTGTGATTTTATTCATTTGTCACTGGACCCATGGGACGGGGAGACTTTTTGAGGATTTATTATAAAATGGGTGCCGGAATCAGCAAAAAGGCGGCAATGGAAGCGGTTGATGCCAATACCGGGAGACTGACATTGCTGGATATGGTCGCAGAGCAGGAGGATGTGTCCGTTTATACTAGAAAACAGTGCAGGGCGCTGGCAACGCACCTGGACAATATGAGGTATGAGACGGCAGGCAGGGCGATCTACCGGATCCTGAATTATATGGGATATCAGGAATTCATGGATAGCATGGTATGGACAGTGGTAAAGCAGAGATCTTGAAAGTACTGGGAGACCGGGAGGAGAGTCTGTTTGATTTTCCGAAGAGATTACAGAAATTGCAGGAGATGATCCGGGAAGGATGTGGCGATCCGGAGAGCAAATTTATCCTGTCGACGATCCATTCCAGCAAAGGATTAGAATATACAAGGGTCTATCTGGCGGATATGCTGGCCGGAGTACTGCCGGCAGCGATCCCGCCCGGAGGATGCAGACCGGACTCTCCGGAGGCAAATGCCTACGAAGAAGAGAGAAGGCTTTATTATGTAGGAATGACCCGTGCAAAGGAACAGCTTTATATATTTACTTTTGGACCGAATATGACTTCTGTGTTTTCCGGGGAAGTGTTGAAAAAGCCGAAGGAGCGACAGATCCTTCCGGAAAAAGCACAGAAAAACATACATAAAAATGTACAGAAAAAAGTACAGCAATTGTCTGCGCAGGAGGTGGAAAAATGTATTGAGGCATGTGTTACCGGTTGTAAGGTGCAGCATCGGAAATACGGAACCGGTGAAATCATATCAGGAGACGGCAGAATCGCGGAAATCTTGTTTTTGGGAGAAAACACGCCACGGAAGATTTCTCTTCCGATCGCATTTTCCGCGCAGATACTTACTTTAAAATAAAACAGTGAGGTTACCTATGTATACGATTGTAGTTGCAGATGATGAAGAAGAATTACGCAGAGCGATCATACGGAAAATTGATTGGGAAAGTACTGGGTTCCGTGTGGTGGGAGAAGCTGAAAACGGTATCGAAGCATTGGAGCTGGTGGAGCGGATGGAACCGGATCTTTATTGACGGATATCCGGATGCCCTTTGTGTCGGGGATTGAACTGGCCAGACAGGTCAGAGAGGTGCGGCCTACCACACAGATTGCTTTCTTAAGCGGATTTGATGAATTTTCCTATGCACAACAGGCCATTCAGTACAACATTATCAGTTATATGCTGAAGCCCATTACGATGGCGGATCTGACGGAAGAACTGAAGAAGATCAAGCTTAAGATCGATGGAATTTTTGCGGAATTTGACACCAGAAAAAATGATAATCCCAATCTTCAGCAGTTTTTTCTACCGCTGCTATTGGATGATTATGTAAATTTCGACAGTGGAGAGAGAGAAGAGAAGCTGATCGAACAGGCGATCGCGAATGGATTCCTGAAGGACCGGAATAACTCGTTTGAGTATGCTGTATTGGCAATCTCGGTGGAAGACAGAGACGGACAGAACTGCACCCGGCCGGAGCTCGCACATTCGGCTGATATGATCCTGCAAAAATATATGAAGCATTACAGCTTTGCCATGGATGGGCGGATCATAACAATACTGGCGGCTACGAGGACCACGTTTGAAAAATATCTTCATATTGCAGTCGGTGAGATGGTACAGAGTACGGAACGTATTTTGAACATGCATTGCCATATTGGTGTCAGCCGTATCAGAGAGCGTCTGGGAGAATGTCACGAGGCATACCATGGAGCCATGAGTGCACTGGGATATTGCAAACCGGGAGAGAGCGGGATCCATTATATTGCGGATGAGGAACGGGACAACTCCATGGATATGGAAATGGCTTCGGAATACGTGGTGCAGATGGAGAATCTGATCCGAAGCGGTTCCCGCACAGAACTGGAGCAGTATCTGAAAACTGTTTTTGAAAAACTGGAGTCGGAACAGGATGCTCAGTTAAAATGCAAGTTTATGATTTTCAGAATGTCATCGGCACTCATCCGTATAGCTTATACCGTGACGGATGACAGCGCCCTGTTCCAGCGGTTTGCCATGCTGGAGGGTCCGGTGCGAGAGGTAAAAGACCGTTTTACGTCCTTATGTCTGGAGGTCTGGGAGCTGATCAACGCCGGCAAGAAAAAAAAGCAGCCAGATCCTGTGTGAGAAGGCAATGCAGATCATCGAAAGGGATTATGGTGATCCGACGCTGTCTTTGGTGGGTGTCAGCAACAACATTCATGTAAGTCCGAACTATCTAGTGCACTGATCAAAAGGAGACCGGAGCCAGCTTCGTAGACCTGCTGACCAAAAAACGGATCGAGACGGCGAGAGAGCTGGTACTGGGCAGCGCAATGAAAATGAGGGAGATCGCGGAACGCTGCGGCTACAGCGATCAGCATTATTTTAGTTATTGTTTTAAAAAATATTGCGGAATGTCTCCCAATGCCATGCGTCAGGAGAAAGAATCATTATGAAAAACGGAAAGCATCACTTTCTTTTATCATTACGATATTGGTGGTCGGACTGGTTACGCTTTTTACTGTGGTCGTACCTTTTTCTTTTTATCGCTGTATGTATCCAGTATGAAACAGGCAGCGCAGACCAGCAGTGAACAGGCGGTGACACAGGCATCCAATGCGATCTCCAACTATATCGGGGACATGCAGGAGATCATGAGCCTGATCGAAAAGAATCTGACAAAGAGCGGAGAAAAATCCGACCAGACCCTGGAGACGCTTTGCAATGTACGCTCGGATCTCGTGGCTGTCTATATCTATGATGCGAGGGGACAGCTTGCGGATTCCTATACGGGGACACATACGATGAAGGAGCATTACCTCAAGGATCTGTCCTATATCGCACTGGATTCCTATAGTCCGGGAATACTCTATTTATCCGAACCGCATGTGGAGTCTCTTCTGCAGGACTATTATCCCTGGGTGGTATCGGTGCTTCAGGAACTTACCGGGGCAGACGGACAGAGGATGCGGGTTGTCATTGATATCCGCTTCTCTAAAATATCGGATTATGTGGATAACGTGGGAATCGGACAACATGGTTATTGCTTTATTACGGACAGCAACGGAGAGATTATCTATCATCCACAGCAACAGCTATTATATTCCGGGCTGAAAAAAGAGGCAACCGCCGGACTGGATCTGAGCAGCAACGGTTCTTTCGAGACAGATGACCTGATCTGCAGCGTGAGGTCTCTGGATAATTGTGACTGGAAGGTTGTGGGAGTCAGTTATATCAGCGAACTGGTGACAGCCAAGGAAATGGAACTTTTGGGCAATATCTGCGTGATGCTTACCATTATTTTGCTGGTGACAATGCTGGTAAGCTTTCTGGTCTCCAGACTGGTGACGAACCGGTGCAGCGCCTGATACGGGCTATGGGAGAGTTTGAAAAGGATGCAGCGGGATATGTTTATCGTCCGGTGGAAGGGACTATGGAGATCGAGGCACTATCCCAGTCCTATGAGCACATGGTACGAAAAATCCAGAAATTGATGAATCAGGTACGTCAGGAGGAAATATCTCTGCGGAAAACAGAACTGAAAGCATTGCAGGCACAGATCAATCCCCATTCTTATATAACACACTGGATGCCATCGGCTGGCTGTGTGAAGAAGAAAGATGTCAGGATGCCGTGGAGATGGTCAACGCATTGGCTAAGCTGTTCCGTATCAGTATCAGCAAGGGACATGAGCTGATCACGATTCAAAAAGAGGTGGAACATGCGAGGAGTTATCTGAAGATCCAAACTTCCGTTATAAGAACCAGTTTTCCTATGACTTCCAGATAGAAGAAGACTGTCTGCAATATTATTGTAATAAGATCACATTACAGCCGATCATTGAGAATGCGATATATCATGGGTTGGACCGCATGGTGGATGAGGGGCATATCCAGATCCGGATCTACAGTGAAGGTGAGGATGTTATTTTCCGGGTGGAAGACAATGGGGTAGGTATGTACGGAAGAACAGTGCAGATCCAATTCTGCATAAGGAGCCGGGGGACAATTCCGGTATCGGTATTAAAAATGTAAATGACAGGATCAAAATATATTTCGGAAAAGAGTATGGACTGTCCATTGAAGTGAACTGGATGTGGGAACCTGTGTTACGATACGGATGCCTAAAGTAGAAGAAAATGCAGCGGCAGGATGGGAGAAGGTATGAGAAATAACATAAGGAAGAAAATACTGTCCCTGCTGCCTGCGGGAATCCTGGCAGCCGGGCTGTGTGGCTGTGGACAAGAAGCGGAGACACAGAAGACACGGGTTGCAATGATCGTAAAATCTACAGAAAGTGCTTTTTGGAAAAGCGTTTTTGCCGGAGCCGGAGCAGCAGCCACGGAGTACAATATTAATGTATCTTTTGATGGGCCGGCGGCGGAGGAAGATTATGAAACGCAGAATGAGATGGTACGCCGGGCAATGGATGACGGTGTGGACGTGATCATATTTTCTGCCGTGGATTATAATGCCAATGCCGAGATCATTGATCAGGCGGCACAGAGAGGGATCAAGATCATCGTGATCGATAGTGATGTGAACAGTAGTCAGGTCAGCTGCCGTATCGGAACCAACAATCTCCAGGCAGGGATAAAGGCAGCGGAAGCAGCGCTTGCCACTGATGATGAGGAATTGTATATCGGTATTGTGAACTATGATGTGAATTCCGCGAACGGACAACAGAGAGAGCTTGGATTCCGGCAGACGGTGAGCAGGATCCGAGGGTCAAAAATATAACCACGATCAATGTGCTCTCCACCACGGAAGATGCCAGAGCGGGAGCCAAGGAAATGCTATTGTCCGATTCCAGGATCAATGTGGTGGTGACCTTTAATGAATGGACCAGTCTCGGAGTAGGCTGGGCGATCCGGGATCTGAACCGGGCAGACAGGATCCAGGTGGTGGCTTTTGATTCCAATGTGGTCTCTGTGGGAATGCTGGAGACCGGTGAAGTAGATGCCCTGATCGTACAGAATCCATATGCTATGGGATATCTCGGAGTGGAGACAGCAGCCAATCTGATGAACGGACAGACAGGCGGTCCCAGCGTGGTGGATACTGCCACGACCATTGTCACCAGAGATAATATGTATGAACCGGAGAGCCAGAAGATATTGTTTCTTTGAAGAGGAAGGTTATTGATCCTGTGCAAAATCTTACGATAACGATAAGCAAAGTGTAAAAATATGTACAAAGCATGAACAAAATATGTACAGAATAGTATAATTTCTTACCCCTTGCGTAAGATTTTGCATATCTTTTTGTACAACCTGACATATAATTACCTCATCAAGAGATGAAACACATACAATTTCGTCAAAACAAGGAGGTATTTTTGTATGAAAAAGATTATGTCACTACTGTTGGTCGGCATTATGATGCTCAGCCTCGTAGCGTGCGGAAAAGCCGGCGGAAAGAACAGCGGAGAGTTGAACGTAGGTGTATTCTATTATACTTACAGTGATACTTACATCTCCAGCGTACGTACCGCACTGGACAGCGCACTTACCGAAGCAGGTATCAAGTTCCAGAATTACGACGGTAACAGTAACCAGACCACCCAGAACGAACAGATTGATACCGCTATTGCACAGGGTACCAACCTTCTGATCGTTAACATCGTTACATCCGGTTCCGTAGACGCTTCCCAGGCTATCGTTGACAAGGCAAGCGCAGCAGGAATCCCTGTTATCTTCTTCAACCGTGCGGTTGAGTCCGATGAGGATGAAGGTAAGGTATTAGGCAGCTATGACAAGTGTGCATTCGTAGGAACCGATGCTCCCGAAGCAGGTCATATGCAGGGTAAGATGGTAGGCCAGTACGTAGTAGATAACTTTGATGCTGTCGACTTAAACGGCGACGGCAAGATCAGCTACGCAATGTTCATGGGTCAGTTAGGTAACGTAGAAGCAATCTATCGTACCCAGTACGGCGTAGAAGATGCAGACGCAGTGATCACCGCAGCAGGCAAGCCCGCTCTGGAGTACTTCGATGCATCCAATACTGATAAGTACCAGGTTGACCAGGACGGTAACTGGTCCGCAACCGCAGCTAACAACTACATGACTACCAACCTGTCTCAGTACAATGAGTCCGCTGGTAACATGATCGAGCTGGTAATCTGCAACAACGACGGTATGGCTGAAGGCGTTATCTCCGCTCTGAATGACAAGGGCTACAACTTAGGCGACGGCAGCTGCACCACCATTCCTGTATTCGGCGTTGACGCAACTGACGCAGCTAAGCAGCTGATCGCAGATGGCAAGATGACCGGTACCATCAAGCAGGATGCAGAAGGTATGGCAAACGGTATTGCTTACCTGGCTAAGAATATCCAGTCCGGTAAGGAGCTGATGGCAGATACCGACAGCTTCAACATCTCTGAGAAGGTTAGCAACAAGATTTACATCCCTTACGCTACTTATACCGGAGAATGATCTGAATAACAAGTAAATAAAAAGAGCGGCTGCTGCATCGGGCAGCAGCTGCTCTTTATGTATAGGAGGATGCGTATGGGACAGGAAGTATTGCTTCAGATGACAGACATATGCAAGGAATTCCCCGGCGTAAAGGCACTGGATCATGTATCCCTGACCGTAAAAAAGGGAACGGTACACGCGCTGATGGGAGAGAATGGCGCCGGTAAATCCACCTTGATGAAGTGTCTGTTCGGTATCTACAGTAAGGATGCAGGAAAGATTGAACTGGAAGGCAAGGAAGTTAATTTCAAAAATTCCAGAGAAGCATTGAATAACGGAGTGGCCATGGTTCATCAGGAACTGAACCAGGCACTGAAGAGAAATGTCATGGATAATATCTGGCTGGGCCGTTATCCCATGACAGCAGGTATTATGGTCAACGAGCATAAAATGCTGGAAGACACCAATAAGATTTTTGAAGAACTGGGGATCGCAGTAGACCCCAAGAGAATTATGAGTACGATGCCGGTATCACAAAGGCAGATGGTAGAGATCGCCAAGGCGGTATCCTATAACAGTAAGATCATTGTATTCGACGAACCTACTTCATCCCTGACGGAAGAAGAAGTGGAGCATCTGTTTAAGATCATCAACATGCTTCGTGACAGAGGATGCGGTATTATTTATATCTCCCACAAAATGGCAGAGATCCTTAGGATCGCAGATGAAGTAACCGTCATGCGTGACGGTACCTGGATCGCAACGGAGCCTGCTGAAGAATTGACCACAGATAAGATCATCAGACTCATGGTAGGACGTGAGCTGACCAATCAGTTCCCTCCCAAGACGAACAAACCCGGAGAAGTGGCATTGGAAGTGGAGCATCTGACTGCAAGGTATTCCCTGTTGCAGGATGTATCCTTTAAGGCCAGAAAGGGTGAGATCGTGGGTTTGGCCGGACTGGATGGAAGCGGCAGAACGGAGACACTGGAGAATATTTTCGGCGTTGCTACCAGAAAAGATGGCCTGATCAAATTAGACGGCAAAGAAGTGAAGAACCGCAATGCCAGAGAATCCATTAAAAACGGCTTTGCACTTCTGACAGAGGAACGTCGTGCTACCGGTATTTTCGGTATCCTGAATATCCGGGAGAATACGGTGATCTCCAGTCTGAAGAAGCATAAGAGAGCAGGATTTTATCTGAGTGATAAATCCATGGAGAAGGACACCGCATGGCTATTGATGCCATGCACATCAAGACGTTCCCAGAAGACGAAGATCCGGTCATTGTCCGGTGGTAACCAGCAGAAGGTTATCCTCGGCAGATGGCTTCTCACAGAGCCTGAGGTGCTGATGCTGGATGAACCTACCAGAGGTATCGATGTAGGTGCAAAATATGAGATCTACCAGCTGATCATCGATCTGGCGAACAAGGGCAAAGTTGTCCTGATGGTATCTTCGGAGATGCCGGAGCTGCTGGGGGTATGTGACAGAATACTTGTCATGAGCGGCGGCAGACTGGCAGGAGAAGTAGATGCCAAAAATACGACACAGGAAGAGATCATGTCTCTTGCTGCAAAATATGTATAGGAGGATATGCGTATGAATCCCGGCAAAGCAATTCAAAATAAAATTAACGGCGTAAAGCAAAATTTTGCAGATTACAAGAAGCTGGACAGCAAGGACAAGAAAACTTATTGGAAAGAGTTTTTACTGAACAATGCGTTGTACATCCTGCTGATCGTAGCAATTATTTACACTTACATCCAAAACTCCAATTTCCTGTCGGCGGCTTCCATTGTCAACATTATCAGCCTGTCCGCAGCGAACCTTCCCATTGCCTGTGGTATTGCGGGATGTATCGTATTGACCGGTACTGACCTGTCCGCAGGACGTGTGGTAGGACTTACCGCATGTATTACCGCATCCCTGATGCAGTCCGTAACCTATGCGACCAAGATGTTCCCGACCTTCCGGTACTTCCAATCCCTCTGGTGATCCTGATCGTACTGTTGGTCGGTGGTATCGTAGGATGGGTCAATGGATTCTTCGTGGCGAAGTTCCAGTTACATCCCTTCATCGTAACTCTGGCTACCCAGCTGATCGTATATGGTTTACTGTTAATGTATATCATGATCAACGGCAATAACGGCCAGCCTCTGTCCGGTCTGGATCAGCATTTCAATGATGTGGTAAAAGGAAGCGTAGTATCCTTTAATGCCGGCGGAGCAAGAATTGCCATTCCCAACTATGTATGGCTGGCAGCTGTCATTGTTATCATTATGTGGTTCATCTGGAACAAGACAACCTTCGGTAAGAATATGTTCGCAGTCGGTTCCAATCCGGAAGCAGCGAAGGTATCCGGTGTTAACGTAATGCGTACTACCATTCTGGTGCATACTCTGGCAGGTGCTATGTACGGTCTGACCGGTTTCATCGAGTCCTCCCGTATCGGTTCCAATACCGCCAACACCGGTCTGAACTATGAGTGTGATGCTATTGCAGCCTGCGTTATCGGCGGTGTATCCTTTGTAGGTGGTACCGGTAAGATCAGTGGTGTTGTACTGGGTGTATTCCTCTTAAGAATCATCTTCGTAGCACTGAACTTCCTGTCCATCAACATGAACATGCAGTATGTGATCAAGGGACTTATCATTCTGGTTGCCTGTGCGATCGATATGAGAAAGTATCTGGTAAGAAAGTAATGACATAAGACTCACCCATAGAACATCCGTGACTGCTTGCAGGCAAAGGATGTTTTCTATGTGGGGAGTAAAACAATATGAGTATGAAGGACGACAGTCCGGAATACGAATATTGGTTGCAATTTCGAGAGTGCGCAGCACATAGAAATTGCTTATGATAGATTTGGAAAAGGAAAGATTATGAATCAGGAACAAGTGACAGCAGACAATACAGAAGAAAAGGCAGCAGAAGTCACCGCATCGTCAGAAATGGCGGAACAGACGCAGGGGCCGATCCGCCGAAGGGGAAATGGTTCGGCCGCGGTATCTACGGAAGCAAGGATGTCCCCATCCGCATTCTGGACGGCCTGATCGGTGTTCTGATCGTGGTGATCGTGGGAATGATCATTTTCTTCGCGGTACGCGGTGGATTCAACATTGTGTACGATACGGACGGCGGAAGCGAAGTGCCTGCACAGAAGATCCGCTACGGTGAGTTCATTACGGAGCCGGAGACACCTTACAAGCCTGGATACACCTTTGACGGATGGTATACGGAAAAGGAAGGCGAGACGGTGTTATGGTATTTCCAGTCGGAAAAGTTACCGGTGATATGACATTGACCGCGCATTGGATACCGGCACAGCTCACAGTGAAATTTGACTATGACGGTGGCACGGATGCAGACGGTGCGGTCACGGAATCCAAGCAGGTGACTTTCGGTGAGACCTATGGCACACTTCCGGAACGGTCAAAGAAGGAAGCATCTTTGCCGGCTGGGAATACAGCGGACAGACGATCACCGCAGATACCGTTGTCCAAATGACAGGAGAACATGTCCTGACAGCAATCTGGAAATGATCTGTTCATTGTTTCAATATCGGTAAATTCAAGAACTCCCGGCTGGAGGCAGATACTGCTTCCGACCGGGAGTTTCTGTTTTTTGAAAGCAATTTTCCCAAACTGTTATAAAAGAAAATCCTCTTGACAGGATGCAAAGAATGTCGTACTATTGTATTATACAAATAATACAACGAAACAATAGATAATGAAAAAGTAAAAACGAAATGAAAATTGTTAAGAAAAGGATGAATAGGAATGGCGTGGGAATTAGAATGCTGGACAGACCAATCTATGCGCAACTGGTAGAACGGATCCAGCGGGAAATCGTATCCGGGAAAATATCAGCCGGGAGAGAAGCTCCCCAGCGTCCGTGATCTGGCGGCGGTGGCAGCGGTGAATCCGAACACGATGCAGAAGGCATTGCGGAACTGGAGCGGAGTGGTCTGATCATGACGCAGAGGACCAGCGGCAGAACGGTTACGGAGGATACGGAACTGATCTCCAATACGAGGGAGAAGCTGGCAGCCGGTCATATGAGGATCTTTATAGACAATATGCAGGAGCTGGGGTATGACACCGGGAGATCAGAGAACTCTTGGCTAAAATACAGTCCTGATAGACCGGGGATTCCGGTAAATAATCAAGAGAGGCGGAAAATAAATGAATAATTTGGTAGAAATCGTGAACTTAACCAAGAAATACGGCACCAATGTGGCCGTGAATCATCTGACCGTAAGTCTTCCCAAAGAAGATCATTGGTCTGCTGGGACCCAACGGAAGTGGTAAGACGACCCTGATCAAAATACTGAACGGTCTGCTGACACCGACGGAAGGAACCATTCTGATCGATGGCAATAACGTGGGACCGGCGACTAAGAGTAAGGTGGCCTATCTTCCGGACCGCACATACCTGACTATGAATCAGACGATCCGGGAGATCCTGGATTATTTTCAGGACTTTTATGCGGACTTTTCCAGGGAACGTGCAGAAGAAATGTTAAAAAGCCTTGGAATCGACCCCACGGTGAAGATGCGGACCTTATCCAAAGGTACAAAAGAAAAGGTACAGCTGATCCTGGTGATGAGCCGGAATGCCAGCCTGTATATTCTCGATGAGCCGATTGCCGGTGTGGATCCGGCAGCGAGAGATTACATCCTGCGCACCATCATCAACAACTACAATCCGGAAGCTACCGTGTTGATCTCCACTCACCTGATCGAGGATGTGGAGCAGGTGCTGGATGAAGTGATCTTCATGCGCTACGGTCAATTGGTGTTATATACATCCGTTGACAATATCAGAGAAGAGAAGGGTAAGTCTGTAGATGCTTACTTCAGGGAGGTATTCGCATGTTAGGAAAGTTGATGAAATATGAATGGAAAAATATCTGGAGAGCAGGTACACTGATGCTTCTGGGAATGTTTGTAGTCACCGTGATCGGCTGCGTGGTATTACGCATGCCGGGAGGCTGGTAGCGGAGATTGCGGACGGCAATGATATAAATGCGGCACAGAGCTGGTTTGTAGTCTCTTCCTTTGTGGCAACACTGATCCTGTATGTGATCATGCTGTTGGCGTCTACCTGGGGCATGCTGATCTTCCTGGGAATTCGCTTTTACCGCAGCATGTATACGGATGAAGGCTATCTGTCCCATACTCTGCCGGTGACGGCAAACCAACTGTTTTTAAGCAAGGTACTGGTCTCCGGTGTCTGGTATCTGTTCCTTACGATAGGCATTGGTATCTCAGTGATGGCACTGGTCGTGTCTTTGATGACAGGACTTTTAAATGTTGGTGAACTGAGTGGTGTAATGACACAATATAATGGGAATATCTGGGAATTCCTGACGGATGCTTTTTATGAGATTGGCAGAGCATATGAAGACGAGATGGGAATCAATCTGCTGCATTATGGGATCACGCTGCTCTTAACCTATGTAGTAGGACCTTTCATTACTATGGTCACTCTGTTCGGAGCCCTGACGATCGGTCAGCTGTCTTCTAAACATAAAGGGCTCATGGGAATCCTGGCCTATGCGGGAGTGACGATCCTGTCTTCCATCATCGGCAGCACTGTACAGAGTGCTTTCATGTTTGGTACAAATGTCATGAGCAGTCAGAGTGGAATCTCGGTGAGTGCCAATTCGGCTATGATATTAATGTGATCACCAGCCTGCTCCTGGCAGCGATCATGTACGGAGTATCTTATTACATTATGAATAAAAAATTAAACCTGGACTAACAGGTATGGCACCTTGCCCTTACGTACGAAATTTGGTATAATAAATCCAAATTGACAACAGGGAACGGGTGAAGGTACATGCAGGAGATACTTGATAGAATTTTAGGAGGAAACTTCGATTATGAGAATGGTTCTTTGGAATTCTCCTGCTCTAAAATAAGAGATTTCCCTGTCTCAGGGAACAGCGTACGAAGGCTCTTTCACATCCTTCTGCATCGGAAGCTATGTAAAAGGATCTGTAATATCGGACATCTGCTGATGGAATGCATAACAGACCAGTTTACCGGCTCCGATGCAGAAATTTTTTATTGCTTCCATGGAGAGAATCTGGAGGAAGGGGATGTGGTGAAGGGCTCTTTTTCTGTAGTCAGCAACAGGGGAGAATACAATCTGCCTTTCGTGGTGAACGTGGAGCATGGCGTATTGAATTCTTCCATCGGTACCATAAGGAATCTGTTTCATTTTGCTAATCTGGCGAAAAGTAACTGGGCGGAAGCGGTACGGTTATTCTATGATCCGGATTTCCGGCGTCTGTTCCAGGGGAATGATGAACATTTTTATGGCTGCTATCGTATGCTGTCCGCCTATGAGGGCAATGAGCAGAACGTGGAGGAATTTCTGATCTGTATCAATAAAAGCAGCAGATAGAGTTTCTGATAGAGGAAAAGGAACTGGTGAAAAAGCTTCCAGAGCGGAAGGTAATTACGGGGTGACGGAGAACAGCCTGAATAT
>ENA-OQCS01000612-OQCS01000612.1-human-gut-metagenome-genome-assembly--contig:-NODE-612-length-19971-cov-2.035578_pt1 | contig 19971 bp, 24 predicted proteins | sample MGYA00242757_ERZ504575 | MGnify/ENA primary metagenome ERZ504575 (study PRJEB26092, sample SAMD00036297) | human gut metagenome | host: Homo sapiens | study: EMG produced TPA metagenomics assembly of... | reverse complement strand
ATTTCTGTAGGATGACTTCTCGAAAAGTAATAATTGAGAAGACCAAAGATATTTTAAATATAAAAATGGATAATAAACGGGCTGCATAACAAAAAGAAGGCTGCCTTTTCAGACACCTTCTTTTTAGTTTATAGAAAGGAGGTATTTATGGCATCTGTTGCACAAACCTATGCAAACCTATCAAAACGCCTGTGTGATAGGTTTATCTATTAATAAAGAGAGTGACACCTATTCTTAAAACACGCAAAGCTAAATACTTTTGTATTGTATAAATCAAAATAAGGGATAAATAGAAATTAATAAAATATACATATTTATGAAATTGAAGAGTTATTTTCTTTTGAGTATAGTGGTAGGGATGACATTTGCGTGTTCATCAGACGAGAACGTCCCGGAGGTGGAGGTTTTTACTCCGGATGCAACTTTGTCTTTGGCTGCTGTTGCAGATGGGAAAAGCTTGACTAAAGCCGGTGAAGGAGAGGGGGAAAATATTGATCAGGAAGATGCTATTAATAGTTTGCATGTGATGGTTTTTTATGCTGATGGAACTTGCAAATTGATAAAGTGGTTGCAATCAATAGAGTGGAGGATTTGGATGTACAAGCGGTGCTGTCAAATTCTTGTATTAGCAAATGCTGGAACGCGGGAAAAACAATTTGGCACATTAAAGGAAGCATTAGTATATCAGAGGGCATTAGATAATGAGAATGAAAATAACGGATACTCTATGAGCAGTCGGTTAATCGAGGCTACGTTAGATGAGGGAAAGCATAATATTTTTGGTGAAATAAAAGATTTCTCCGGTCATATGCCGAATGTATCAAAGGACGGAAATAATATTAAACTGACACGCCACATTGCCCAAATCAACTTGAAATCAGTTTCTGTGAAATCTGATAATGGAAAAGCTTCTTTCGTCATTGACTCTGTCTTTATGGCAAATGTGAAAGGCTATTCTTTGATGGCGGCCAATTCCACTGAAGAATGGGGGATGGTGGAGAGCAAAGGAGCACCGGAAGGTAATTTCTTATGGTGGTACGGCCAATATGAAAATGAATATTGGAATGGTGAATACAAGACGATTGAGGATGGTTTGTTGAAGGCTGATTTGTTAGGCTTTAATGCTAATAAACGGAAAGTGACCTCTTCCTCTCCTTGGAAACCAGAAACAGGCCAACTCGCTTGTGGCAAATCATTTATCGTATATGAAAATATGGTTGATGCCGTCAAGCCCGGACAACGTACTTTGTTAGTATTGAAGGGCACTTATACAGATGATAACGGCAGAGTAGAAGAGAACCGTTTTATACGATCCTGTCAATGCAATGGGGACGATGACAAATGCTGAAGGTGGTACACCTGACCACTCTTACGTCAAACGCAACTACCGTTACAACATCTCCCTCACCATTAATAGCAGTGGTTCCGACCGGCCGTATGATCCGGTGACTGAGGCTTGTATGGATGTGGCTGTTACGGTGGCTGACTGGGATGTGATCGAGCAAAATGAAGATTTGGATTAATAGGGTAAAATGAATGGGAATAAAAACAAAACGTTATGAAATCAATATTGACAAAAAAGGTTTTATTTCTGGCACTTGTCGCAGTTACGGTCTTTGCCACCGGCTGTATCAAGGAAGACTTGGACGAGTGCTATAAGCTGACACTAAAGGTCGTGAACCACAAAGGTGATGATATCACGGCTTTGAGCGTTGTTTCGGAAGCCAAGCTCTTTATCTACGATAACAACTCGAAGCTGCTTGATACGCGCGATCTCAACGATGCCTTTATCAGAGGCAAAGAAACCATTGAGTTGAACTATCCCGAAAGTTCGAAACTGCACCTGATCGCATGGGGAAACCTCAAAGGACATCAGGACGTGAACGAGGCCACCAAGGCCGAAGACTTCGCCGTTTCTCTGAAGAGCGAAGGCGAGATCGCACAATCTCCCGACAGCATCTTTTTCGGCGATATCGATGTGACAGTACGCGGGAACGGTGTGGCTGGCGGAAACCAGGAAATCGTGCTCGAACCCAAAACCGGAACGGTCGAGATGAGAACGCTTAACCTTCAATATGCCCTGACGGCAAGAGGGCTGCGTGCGACCGATGAATGCGATTTTATATGGACCGCACCTTGAACACGATCGACTATAAGGGCGAGTTGACCGGCGACAGCGTCTACTACAACCCCGAAGCGACTGGAAAGACTCCGAATGGGAAACGACAGGACCGCAGGCGCTCTATTTAGGTCAGAATATGACCGGAAGCATACAGGTCGGTAACGACCGTTACGAAGTGAAGGAAGGAACTTTCGACGACGGTACGACAGGCCCGATCGAATCCATCCGTTCCAGCGTACATTGGTACTATTCGCATGGGGCGAAGACGGCGCCTTCTTAGGCGCAAGGATCAAAGTGACTCCTTGGGGTGTTGTCGATGATGATATTGAATGGTAATAAGAAACGAATGCTAATATATAAAGACGAATGAGTATGTTACATAAAAATATAATAAAGCTGGCAGCCCTCCTTTGGTGTGTGCTGACAGTCGCTTCGTGTACCAACGAAGATTTCGATAAAGGCAACAACGGTCCGGATGTCCCCGAAGGTCTGCCGGTGACCTTGAAACTGAATATCGGAGCACCTGATGTTACGGTAGTTGAAACTAAAGCCTTAGATAATGGTGAAACATTCGGACAAATAGATGATTTGGCGGTACTTGTGTATAACGAGGCAGGGGGGATGGAACTGTTGCTTATTGGGGAAAATGGAATGATGAGGCTGACCAACGGACAGTGGAATTTTCAACAAAAACAGGTCGACATAAGATATATGTATTGACGAATACCGGCTCCCAAAGTGTAGCGGCCGAATATGCCACTGAAGCGGATTTGTTGACCGCACAATTTCAAGCAAGTCAGGGACCGACAGGTAAGGAGATGATGTTAGGATTTGTTGCAGAGGGAACAGATGCGTCTAAGAGTAGCGAAATGTACGAAGAAGGAATAAATACAGGTGTCAATGTAACAACGGATGGCGCTTCTTATTGTGCACGGGTCGTACCACCTTATTCAAAGGTGACATTCAGAATTACGAAAAATTTGCCGGATATGGATAAGGTTTATCTAAATATACATAGTGTAAAAGTCCGTAAGTTGCCAAGTGTCTATACCCTTATGCCATTTTCTGGTGAAGGTGACAATAAGTTGACACCGAAGCAAACAGTTGCTGCTGATATTGAGTTTGATATTGACGAGGTTCAAAGTGATAAAGGTTCTTATTTTCATATGTATGAAAATAAACAAGGTGTTTATCCCAATGAAAAAGGAGCCGCTTATAAAAGTCCGGGTATAGACGTGCCTGAAAATGCAGATGCGGTAGATTATGATACTTGGTTTAAGAAATGGGATGATCTGGCTTGTACTTACATTGAAGTAAAGGGTAAGTATTCTATTGTGAAAAGCCAGACTTCTTCTTCAACAACAGTTGATGCCGGTGATATTAATTATCGTTTCTTTTTGGGTGAAGATATTACTTCAGACTTTAATATCTGTAGAAATAAAAGTTATATAGTGACATTGGATTTCAGCCAAGAAGCCGGATATGGCGAGCTGAAACATGAGTGGCGCGTACATGCAAAATTAGATGAAGCGACTTTCCTGCCGGAAGGAGATTTAGTGATTGACGGTTATCCGCAGAGTCTTGGTTATGTCCCTTTTTATGTGTCTAATGGAACATCAGGGAGCATTACGTTGACAACTACTGGTGTTTCGTCGGCTGATATGAATATGTACTTTAATCAAAATGGATATTGGAGTGGTTCTTCTTGCAGTCTGATTTGGCAATTTAAAATTACTGCAAATTCGTTGACTGAGTTTGCTATTGCACCGAATGATGTCGGTATTCTTGGTGAAGGGCGTAATTATAATCAGGGAAGTTTTTCTTCTGCAGATAATTTAAATAGGAGAGATGAAGTTGCGAAAGGGGATATTTATAATACGCGTGAGTATAAGATGACTTTTATAACCAATGAGGAAACAAAAACATCAGTATTGATGGTAAAGGAACTTCCTTTGTTGTTGTTAACAAATACTTATAGTCCATCCGATAAATCAACCGTTTATGCCCGTCGTGTTGATGGTGCATATTTACATCCTAAAGAAGTTGAAGGTGGATATTCGGATAGTTCTCGTAATGAATATTTTAGTAGGACTACGGATAAAATTAGAGCGCAGCGAATTTGTATGGGAACAGGTGATTATCAAAACCCATATGCAGCGACAAGTATTGGTAATTATTTAAAATCTTTCTTGCCGACAAAAGCAGAAATAGATAAAATTATTGAGTTGGAGAAAGCAAATCCGTTGAAAGAAGCAAAATATTGGACGATGGATGGATTGTATGATGTTACGACTAAGCAGATTGTTTCTGGCAATGGTGAAGGATATATTCGTTGTGTGGCAAGACCTCTTTAATTAATAAACATTATGATTATGAAACTATCAAACATATTCCTCTCGACCCTGGCAGTACTCTTATGTTGTACTGCTTGCTCCAAGGATGAAGAATCATTTAAGGGGAAGGATGCGGATGCTTCGTTGAGCATTGCGGTCAAGGCGGCGGGGTCGGCCGTAACGAAAGGGTTTCACCCGAATGATGAGAATGAGTTGGCCGGAGAGGCCAAAGTAAATAACCTTTCGGTGCTCGTTTTCGACGAAAGCGGTGCACAACTGATTGGCTATGGCTGGCAGGCAACCAACTCGGAAGGCGAGGCCTCTATCCTGAACGTGCCTGCTATGACCATGCGGGCGCAGATCGTGATCGTTTCCAATACGCCGGAAAATTCGCTTGCCGGTGTTACGAGCTATTCCGATTTCGAATCCAAGCTGGCACAACTTGCCGACCAGTCTCAGAGCAACCTGGTCATGAGCAGTCCGGTCATTACGACCCAAGCGCCTCTTGTCAAGGGAGACAACTATCTGGGATACGCATCGATGGGCAGTGAAAATATCAACGGTATCGCCGAACCAGTCGAAATCACTCGTCTTGCCGCCCGTCTCGACTTGGTCAATGTCAAGACCGATTTTACAAAAACACTTCTGCGCAATCGTACAGTGAGAGTGGAAGAAGTCACGATATTGAACCAGAACACGGCTTCACGTTTTTTCAGCCGTGATTATTGGGGAGTGGTGATGGCAACCGGACACCTCGGCAACAGCGATGCAACAGCATTGAACCGCGATATCGCCAACGGTTCTCCGATAAACGACACACCTTATGTGCACTACGTGATGGAAAACGATGGCTCTGAAGCCCCGACAGAAATACAGGTCAGAGCAACTTGCTTGAAACGGACACGTATGAGGCGGAAACAAAAATATTCACCGCCGTAATCAATCGGAACGGTCTGGACAGAGGATATAATCACAAACTACGTTAAACGCAACTATGTATATCGCCTGAATGTCACCTTCGGAGATACCAGCTTCGATGGCGACCACGAAAAAGATCCCAATATACCGATTCCGCCACGGCCGACTACCGGAGACCTGGATGTACAAGTCGAAGTGGTCAATTGGGGACAAGTGAGCCAGGATGTTGAAATCTGATGATGGCAACACATAGGGTAAATATTTAAAGTAGAACAAATTAAACGTATTATAATTATGAAATTAAGAAATTTATTTTTAGCCTCTTTGGCAGTTTGCACAATGGCATCCTGCTCAAAAGACGATGACGGAATATCCGGCCCGCAGGAGGTAGACGCTTATCTCTCTTTCGCCTCCACAACCGATGTCATGACGAAGGCATCGACCGAAGGTGACGCTGATGCCGGCAACGGCAAAGAAGCCAAGATCCAGTCTTTGACGCTTATGTCTTTGACGAAGCCGGAAAGTATGTGATCAGTAAGCATGTCAGTTTGAATGGTTCCGGTACGGTAGGTGAGGACTATAATGTTACTGGAGAAGGCGAAAATCAGTCCATCACCTCAATCAAGGCTATCCATGTGAAAGTGGCAAAACCGACTACAGAAGGGGGAAATTCTTCTACAACCTTTAAAGTTGTTTTGTTGGCCAATACGGAGCATTATAATGATGTTACCAAGTTAGTGGATTTGGAGGGAAAGACAACGAAAGACATCAGATCATTAAATGCTGTAGGAGTAGGAAAATCTTATTTGCCAATGCATAGTCCAGAGTTGACTGTTGGAGGTTTAAAGCCTTCTTCCGACACGGAACATTTCATAAATTGGTATAATGGTGCTTCTTCTTGTACACCGGAAAAGTAACAGCAAAGGACGATCATACAGGAAGTATTCCAGCTGCAGGTGCGACTAAAGTAATAATGACTCGCTCCATCGCGCGTGTGCAATTGGTTTCTTTGAAGGCTGACTTCAGCGCATTGGATCTGATGGTAAAACGATAAGATTTGATGTTACGTCTGTGTTCTTGGCCAATGTCCGTGCTAACGCATCGGTTATGGGCGAAGAAAATACGGGAGCCGGTTTCTACAGAGGAGCCCCTGAATCGTTTGATGAACATCAGTTTGATTGCATTGAATAGTACTGTAGATGAAGCATTGGTGGCTACATATTCCGACAGGTCATTGACTACGGCTGGAAACGCTTTGCCAGGATGGGATTTTGACAAATATATCAATGCAAATAGCCCGGAAAGCATTATGGGTATTCCATTCACTGCTAATGGTGATGGGTCTTATTCGAAAGAAGAGGGTGGCGCTTACCAGACCCGTTTGATTATTGCCGGCAACTATTATGATGGGAATCAAAGTAAAGGAACAAGATACTTCCATATCCCTTTGAAGTTGGTTGGTGATGCCGGTAATGTTGCAAGCAACAAGTTTTTCAAGGTCTCGGCAACTATCACCGGTGAAGGTAGCCCGAATCCGGATGAAATCTTGGAAAATGCTTGTATCAATTTCAGTATAGAAGTGGCACCGTGGAATGTGGTCGAGCAAACAGAAGATGATACGAATTAATAAAATCATTGATTCACAATAACCAAAGGGGACGTTTCAAAACGCCCCCTTATTTTTTGTCTATTAAAAGAAGCTTATCGTTTCTATCGCAATTAAAGGGTGTACCTCTCAATTTGCCTTTTGGTATTTTTACCACTTAATCTTGAAAGTTTCGCCTATCGCCTCCTGTCGGCATTCCCTGTACATTTGCACCGTAAGTCAAATGAGAAAATACATAGGATTATGAAAATTAAGAATATATTTTTCGCAGCAATATTGGTTCTTGCCGGTTTTTCCTGCTCCATGGAAGATGATGCTATCATGAATGATGTAGAGAAGGGTATTGAAGAAGCCACGGAAGCTTATACAGTATTGGACTTCGGTGTCGCTTTTAATGAAATGGCTACAAAAGCTTCAACAACTGTTGTTCCCGGTGAAGACAGACCTGCAACAGGTGATGAGAACAATGACGAAAAAAAGATATCTGAAGTATCTGTATTCTTATTGGAAGATGGAAAGGTAATAGGTATTTTAATCCCCCAAAATAGGAATCAGGTAAGTTCTAATAGTGATGGTTCTATCACTTTGAAGGATCTGAAGTTTGTGACGAAGTACAAAACTAATCGTACATTGGAGGCCCATGTTGTTATAATGGTAATCAATTTTTGAAAAATATCAATATTGGAGATGCACAAAGTGCTTTGAATCAACAAATATCCGGATGTCTTTCTGCGGATCAACTAATCAAATATGGTTCTACGCGCATTGTTTTTGGAAAAGATATAACTAATTCTTATTCATCTCCGTCTGTTGCGGAAAATAATCCTACGACCATTCTTGTGAAGGTATCCCATGTGGCTGCAACGACTTGATTCTCTCAGTTTGATGTGACACTTAACGATTTTGAAGGGAATCCGACTGTTGTTTTTGATGAAGCTAAATTCGTGAACTTGCAACAAAATGGCAAGATTGTTGAAGGGGATGCGAGTGTCAATGTTAAAGATGGCGCTTTTTTGAACCGTAGTAACCGAATTGGAACGAAATGGATTGACATGGGAACAGCCTATGGCTATGCTAACCAATATAAACAAGATTCTGAAATGAATACAGCCTTGTATGTGAAGTTCACAGTTGACGGCAGAACATTTGAGAAATATACCCGATCAATCCGGCTGGTATAACGAAGGAAGTCGATCATAACGGTATCAAAGGCGGCTACCTTTACGACATAAAGTGCGTTGGACGATCACTCCGGACTGGGGAGATTCCACAATCGAATTCTATACGAGAGACTGGTTCATAATTCCATCCCGGAAATTGTATTGTGATTAAATAGGAGAGTATAAAAATGAAGTATCGACAGGTAAAATACACACAATTATGAAAACGAAAAATATATTCCTGACAGCTATATCTGCATTGTTCATCTTTGCAGCATGTACTGAAGAAAAAATAATAGACGAGCCGGGCGTTTCCGGCAAAGGCGATCTCGTCATCGAACTATCCCCCTCTTCCGTCATCACAAAAGCTGCTGCGGAAGATAAAGGATATGTGTATGCGACAGAGGAAGAATTGAATGTAGAGGATTGCTGGATATTCGTGTTCGGTGAAAATGAAAAATATATTACGTCTCGGTATTTTTCTGGCGATGCTTTATCGGAAACTGAGAATGAATATGTAGATACCCCCGCTCCAAATGGAGGTAGCCAGACGTATAAAAAAGGATATACAATCACTTTAACCGGTTTGGATTATGGTACTTATGATTTTTGGGTCGTAGCCAATCCGACAGAGGCTAATGATGCTTATAAATCTTGTCAATCTCTGGATGCATTGAAGGAGATTATTGAAGGTGGCGATTCATATCAAGTTGCATTTGTAGATAAAGCTAACCAGTTGGTGAAAGTCGGTAACAAATCCGCAACATTTGACGTGACGACAGTCGCTTCTCCAATCCAGATCCCGTTAACACAGTTGGCTGCACGGGTGGAACTGAAAGTGCGGGTGGATATTCCGAGACAATTGAAAGGTGGAGAATATGTGTATGAGGGTTTCCCTAATGCAAATGGAGTACTTACTAATGCAGAAATTGATAAATTGACAGGGTCGCATATACGTAACGAGGATGTAATTAATAGCGACTTGCAACGAAAAGATGGCAATGACAACTATCTTTATACTTATTTTGGACATCCTGTAACAATTTCTGGTGGCTCAAAAGTAAAAGCTATTAGGGTTGATAACGCATTGAAGGTTACTAAGCAGACTACGTATAGTGGTTATTTATTGGATAACATAAAGCTGACAGTAGATAATATACGTATCAAAAGTGAATTGGACCCTTTATCTGTAGTAGTTGACCAACAACTTGGTAGTAGTGTGTTTAATCCGTTGGCAGATGAGATCAGTACAACTTATTTGTTTAAATTTTATACATATACCAAAGATGATTTGACAATAAGTTTGTCAGGTGAGCTTCAGAAGGCTGAGTATTCGGTTTCGCAAATGGGAACATTAGATAATGCGATGTTTGTGAATGATAAAGACCTTGCGTTAGTTGAGAAAATTAATAAGGGTGACGTCGAGGATGGTGAAGTTTTGACATTTGCTGGAGGAGGTGGATGGGGAAATGCTGCTACAGGCGTATTGCTCTGTAATCAAGATGCTTGGACAGCAGTAGATGAGGAGATTACAGGTGAGCCTGTACTTGAAGGTGAACCTAAAGCGTATTCCTCCGGTAGCGTAACCCTGAAACCCGAAGGCGGTTTTCAAGTCGGCAATATGTATGAAGCATCTGCATTGATACAGAGTGTTCCGGCTACAGGCTCTTTAAATATAGTGATAGAAAATATTCAGTCTGGAGGCGAGATCAATTTCGGCTTCAATTAATTACCAAAGCGATTATTAGTCTTTCAAGGGCTATGCCGAAACAGCTTTGTTCCCGCGCCAAGCGTGTGGAGACAAGGCTGGTTGGCATAGCCTTGAATTTTGATGGAGGTGTGCCAATATCGGTATCCCCCCCGTTTTTCAGCAGTTTAAACCTCTATCTCCCCGCAAACTATCCCGAATCTCCCCACAAACTAACTCAAACCATGCCATAAACTAATTCATAGCATATTACATACTCTCGATAGATAGTACGACATAACACCGATAGGTAGTACTACCTATTAGCAATTCATAGTACTACCTATACCTTATACATAGTACTACCTATCCCAACTTTCCTGTATGTCCCGGATTAGTTTATGGTATGGTTCGAGTTAGTTTCCGGTATGTTTTGTATTAGTTTGTGCATAAAATAATTGAAAAACATAGAATATCCGAAATATAAACCTTACCTTGCAGGAAATTTAAAAACTAATGCTAATATGAAAATAACGCAACTTCGCGGTGACCTGGCGGCTTTCCGTAACCTTGAACTAAGCATTGTCCTGAACGCCATGAAAACGGAAAATAGCCGGAAGCCGGTGACCACCTTGCGGCAGAACATTCCTTATCTGACTCCCGGGATAAAAAGCCTTGCAGCAGAAAAGATACCTGTAGTTTTGTTTGGCGTTACGCTGAAGCGGGATGATGAGAGGATCGGTGTGGCTACTTATGCAGGATTGGTGCTGCTCAGTATCGGCAACCTGATCGATTATGCGGAGGCGGCTGCCATACGGGACCGGGCGGCGGGATTTCCGCAGACACTCGCTTCGTTTGTAGGATCGAGCGGACGGAGCGTTAAAATCGTGGTTCCTTTTACCTTGTCGGACGGTTCGCTGCCGAAGACGGAAAGGCATATGCGCCTTTTTCACGCCCATGCCTGCCTTCGTGCGGGACGCTATTACGAAGCACAGCTCCAGTTGCCCGTCGAATGGAAAGAAGAAGGATGCCCGACGCCGGAACAAGGATGCCGTGTGTCGTATGATCCGACCTGTATTATAATCCGGATGCCTTGCCGATCCGCCTGGAACAACCTTTGCAGATGCCTGCTCCTGTGACGACACGCGAGGCACACGAGGCCGAGACGGACCCTCTGTTGCGCATGCGCCCGGCTATGAACGCTATAAAACGCATATCGCTCCTTTATGAAACCAGCCTTACCGACACCTTTCGGCAGGTCGGGCCGGAAGACGGTGGCGATGAAGGACGGAAAAAGTTCATCGTGCATCTGGCGCGTAAAATGCCGGCAATCCGCCATCCCGGAGGAAGATGCCGTCTGTTTTGCCTTGATACACCCGTTCGGCAGGGAGCAGGAGATGGAGTTGAGGGCGACGTTCGGGGAACGTCTACAGGAAAGAAAAACATTGCAGCGTACGGCCTGTATGCCCCGGCGGATGCTGGTGGCGATGCAGATGGAAGAGTTTATGACAAGGCGTTATGAGTTGAGGTTCAACCGGATGAAGGGATGCAAGGAGTATCGCGAACGACATTCGCTGTTTACGGACTATCGCCCGGTGACGGCCGAGGCGGTTAAAAGCATCTGTTTCGAGGCGCAGTTGGAAGGGATATCGGCAATCGAATATGACGTGCAGCGTTACGTGGACTCCCGGCGTGTTTCCCATTACTGGCCGATCGAGGAGTTCCTTTTCGATCTGCCGCATTGGGACGGGCAGGACGCATCCGTGCCCTTGCCGATTGTGTGCCATGCGAAAACAAGGAGTGGAGGGATTTCTTTTATATTTGGTTCCTCAGTATGGTGGCACACTGGTTGCAAATGGACAGGGAACATGCCAATAGCACGTCACCCCTGTTGGTCGGGCCGCAGGGTGCCGCAAGAGTTCTTTTTGCCAGAGTCTTCTGCCGCCCGAACTGCGACCTTACTATGTCGATGGGATCGACTTGGGAAGCCGGAAGGATGCGGAGATGGCGTTGAACCGTTTCGCGCTGATCAACCTGGATGAGTTCGACTCGATACCTGCTTCCCGTCAGCCTTATTTGAAAAACCTGCTTCAGAAGGCGAAAGTGACGTTGCGCAAGCCTTATGGCGAGAGCATGGAGGAGATGAGGCGGTTCGCTTCGTTTATCGCAACCTCCAATACGTTCTCTTTGCTGACCGATACCACCGGCAGCCGCCGTTTTATCGGGGTGGAGGTGAAGGGGATGATCCGGATAGAACCCATCGATTATCCTCAACTCTACGCCCAGGCGGTCAGTGCCTTGAGGGAAGGTGAACGCTATTGGTTTACCCCGGAAGAGGAGATGCTTTTGAACCGGAATAACCGGATGTTCGAAAAGCGGCCTTTGCTGGAAGAGTTGTTCCTCCATTATTTCCGTATTCCGGAGGAAGAGGAGGTTTGTGAGCCGTTGTCAGCACCCGAAATATTGATGACAATCAGCAAACAGAGCAAAATAGACCTTACGGAAACAAAGCTGAGGTTGTTCGGACAATTAATGCAAAAATATAATGTACGGAAGAAGATGAAAAAGACCGGAAATACTATTATGTCATACCGGAAACAGAAGAACCGGGTGCCGATGTGCCGGTCGGGTGAGTACATCGACATCTGTATCGACACCAACATCGACACCTGATAATAGATAAATAATCAGGTGGTTGGGTTGAAAGGTGTCGATGTGTAGCATGATAATCATTTATAAAAATAATATAGTATGAGTATACAATACAGATTTGTCCCCATTTATGATAACCTGAATGAGGACAGCGAGAAGTAACGGGTTTTTATCCCAAAGTAGTCAGCCGTGGCACAATAAACAAAGAGCGGATGTTTGAAGAAATATCGCACGGTTCGTCTTCCCTCCGTTCGGAACTGGCACGTTCGTGGATGCTGATGGAAGATATATTATAGATCGGTTGAAAGATGGTTACGATGTCTGCCTGAACGATTTTTGCACTTTCGGTATCTCCGCCAAATACCGTCGTGTAGACCGCATCAACGAAATCCGAGCCGAATCCATTTTCGTAAAGGGCATGCATGTCCGCACTTCGGAGGTCGTCAATAAAAAACTCAAATGGGCGCGTTTCGAGAGGGAGTCGGAGAAATGAACAGCAATTTTTCTATTTGTCGCCATAATGACCTATGGCGGAGACAATGTAGATGGTTATGGTTTCTTCTTTTACTTTATAGATAAGCCTGTCTTTTTTATTTATTTGTCTTGACAAAGGTACGACAAAAAGTGAAACACGGAAAGACATAGTGATAGAATTGATTTACAAGGGGTTTGATTGAGCTGCCTATATTCATGAAGCCATAAAAAGCACTGCCGAAGCCAAATCAAGACACCGCTACGTTTCTTGTTCGTAACCATGCCCGAAAGGGTGTGAAATGGATACGAATAGCGAAACAAATCTTTAAGACATAGTAAGTTGCTGACAACTCACGCAAAAAAAATCAGGTCACGGAAAAAGATTGCACCGTTCCTCACTGTTTTGCGTACCCTACTGGATAGATCACCCTGATTTCATAGAAATCATAAGCAAGTCTGTAACTTTTTGAAGATTTGATTCGTCTATGTCATATAATTCTAATATCTTTGCGCCAAACTTTATCTTTGTTGAATAACATGGCTAAATTAAATCGTTTAAAAGCAGTTCTTGCAGAGCAGGACAAAACCAGCAAGTGGTTAGCAGAACAAGTAGGCAAGTCTGCTTGTACTGTTAGTAAATGGTGTAATAACAGTGTTCAGCCTGATTTGAATACTCTTGACAAAATAGCAACTCTACTTGAGGTTGATAGGCGTGATTTATTGACACCTTCCAATCAAGAGTAAATTATGACTTTTTCTTTGGAAGATTTTCGTTTTCAAATAAATGAACTTTTTCCATACAAATAAAAACAATGAATGGTACTGTTCCGCATATAGTTCAATATCAAGGTTCGAAGAGAAATCTTGCACCACAAATCTTGCCATATTTCCCGCAACGGTTTAACCGTTTGATTGAGCCTTTCGCTGGAATGGCGGCTATAACTATTGCCGTATCTAGACTGAATAAAGCCCAATCATATCGTCTCAACGATCTCAATACACCTCTTGTAAGTGTGTTGGAGGAAGTTATAAACAACCCCCAACGCTTACTTGATGATTATACACGGGTTTGGAGTGAGCAATTAACTTATGAGGAAGGTGGTGTTGCACACTATTATAAAGTTCGTGATGATTTTAATAATGGCAACCAATGCGCAGCCAACATGTTATATTTATTGGCACGATGTGTAAAAGGCTCTGTTCGATATGGTAACAATGGGCAATTTAACCAATCTCCTGACAAAAGAAGAAAAGGAACGTCACCTACTAATCTTGCGAGGAATATTTTTCGTATTTCGAATTATTTAAAGAATAGACTGAATTTTCTTCAATAGATTATAGAGAAGTGTTACAAATGACTAATCCTGGTGATATTGTTATATGGATCCCCCGTACCAAGGTGTTTGTGCTACTAGAGATAGCCGATATTTTTCAGGCATAAACTTCGATGAATTCGTAGAAAGCTTAGAAGATCTCAACAGAAGAGGCATAGATTATATCATCAGTTATGATGGAAGTTGTGGAGATAAGCAATATGGTAACGATTTGCCGAATGAACTTGGGCTTAGAAAGATAATGCTTAACGCTGGTCTTTCCAGTCAAGCTCTGTTATTAGGGAAAAAAGAAGTTACTTATGAGGCTTTGTATCTAAGTCCAAATCTCCAGAATGTGGCACAACCAAAAGTACAAGAACAATTAATATTCGCATTATGAAATATCCAAAAGACATACTTGATAAACTCAACGCAATTACAGACAAACGTCCAGCTACTGTAATTCAACATATTCTAAAACACAGCTTCATTACTACCGAAGAGCTTGAGAAGAATTACGGATATAAACATGCCCCAAGAGCGGCTAGAGACGTTAGGGAACGTGGTGTAAATCTTGTTACTTACACTGTAAAGAGCAGCGAAGGAAAGAGTATTGGAGCATACAAGTTTGGCGACCCCGTATTTGCGGACAATAAGTTGTCTAAGGTAGCAGGTAGGACCGCACTCTCAGAAGCCTTAAAAAAGGCTCTAATTGACAAGTATGGCTCGGTATGTTTCATATATCTTCAACCTATGGAAGAAAGGTTGCTGCAAGTGGATCATCGCATACCTTATGAAATAGACGGTGAACAAGACGAAAATAACATTGACTGTTACATGTTGTTAAGCCCCTCTGCAAACCGAGCAAAATCGTGGACGTGTGAACATTGTCCCAATTGGACATCAAAAGATGTAGAAGTCTGTAAAAATTGCTTCTGGTCTCATCCTGAGAATTACACTCACATTGCAGGTAAAGATGAGCGAAAGATTGTTGTAACTTTTACAAACAACGAAATTGACGATTATGAACAGTTGATAAGTCTCGTTGGTGTTAAAAATGCCGAACAAACAATCAAAGACCTCGTTTCAAACTTTATAAACGAACAATCAAACGAAGACTAACATGTAACAGCCTTACCCATAGCAAATGCTTCAGCTTATATAATGGCGTTAGTTTGTCCCTAATGGAGCAATTAGAAGATAATTCTATCGACATGGTATTAGCTGACCCTCCGTATTTCTTGTCAAGTTGTAGGCGCATGGATATTGCTGGTCGTAATGTTCACTCTGAGAAAGGTTTGTAGAACAGGTGTTGTTCCACTCGTATGTCGGCGGTTCATCCAGGGCCAACTATTCCCACCTTTTTTTCTATGCCGCCGCGCAGGTCCTGCTTTACGACTTCAGGCATACAGGTTTCTGGGGAACGGAGGCCGAAAGCTTCACAGTTGACAATTCATCAAACGAATAATGTTTGGAGCCATCGTGATAAGGGAAAAGAAATGCGCGATAACGGTAAACTTTGCAGGACATCACGGATACCGGCAAGTAATTGAGGATACCTCAGGTTAACCGTATAGGAGACCTCTCACACCAAAATACCAGATGTCAAATAATAATCTGACGGGACTTCCGTCGGACGACTGGGTGTGTCTTAAATCTGCCGATCTATAAAATCGGGGGAGGGAGATACAGACACATCTTCATAACTAAATCCGGTTTGATACAACACCCCCATAGTTTCCTATAGCGCCTTCAATGATATACGAGAATCAACATGGCATCTAAAAAACTATTTTCGGAACGCCTTTGAACTGAGGGATGAATTATATATGTTAGACGTGAAGCAATGCTCTTTTCTTTGGCTATGCGGTAGTCGGAACACGTTTGTTCAAGCAATGGTGTGCCGACGGATAAAATCGCTTTTACAGAAAAACTAATGAATAAGGGAATAAAATAATCCTGGAATTTCTTTCAAAATTTCGGATAAAACAGCTATTTTTACACGCGAAGAGTTCTTTGAAGGTTACGCAACGCGCAGAAGGATAATGCAGTAGATAACTAACTAAATCGTAACCTATTACTATCAAGAGCGATAATCCAACGCTCATTTTCAGCAAATTAGACCTTTTTCGTAACTTCATGTTAACCAATATCCGGAAAGTTCATATTTAAGGGGTTCGGGGGAGCCTATGCCATCATAAGGCGTTTCTGCTAACTCCTTAAATATCCTCTCGATTCGTTTGATCGTTTTCCGGTCTCCTGATTTGTAATGGGCTGCCAGTTCTTTTTTGCTTCGTTTTCAATTTCTATAGAATACTTTCCCATATATTGTCAATATCATTGATTTTTGTCGTCTTCCCTTCACGGATGGCTCTTTCGGCATCTTTGATCTTATTTATAAGGGCAGGGTTTGTCGACAACCTGTCTGACTCGGTAATGGGGATAAGCATATAAGCCTTGTCTTTTCCTCTTTGAACAATAATTTGTTCATTCTGATCTGCCAAGTCAAAGTACAATTTTTGATTGTCATTAAATTCACGACTGCTAATAATCCTCATAAAAACCTCTCTTTCGTTTTAATCATACTTCAAACTTTTGCGAATATACGGAAGTTTTTAATCCTGCTTATAGTTTTGGGATGCTTTTTGTCTTCTTGATTCTTTTTATAGTGAAGCTTGTATGATGAAGTCATCGATATGATAATATTTCTGTGTGTTAATCGGTATTTCTATCGTCTTGTCCTTTTTTCGTCGGTATTTATATCACGCGGTCCGTTCTTGGTAGCTTTGCCCGTGAAACTTGAAACGAGCACCTACGCGCGTGGTAAAGACTTATTCTATTTTTGTGTCGGGATAAACTGTATTATCCCCTTTGCTGTTTAACATGGGATAGAAAAACGAAAGATAATTAAAAATGAAGTGTATGAAAAGTACTTTCCTCTTTTTGCTTCTAGCCGGCATGACGAATGTCTATGGGCAGAAGTTTGCGGTAAAGTCAAACTTGCTGTACGACGCGACTGCAACGATCAACCTCGGTGTTGAAATGGGATTGAGCAAGAAGTGGACACTGGACTTGTCCGGTAACTACAACGGATGGAAGTTTGGCGACGACATGCGTTGGAAACATTGGATGGTTCAGCCGGAAGCGCGTTATTGGTTATGTGAGAAGTTTAACGGCCATTTTCTCGGAGTGCATGCCCATTATGCCGATTATAATGTCGGCGGGATCAAATTCCTGAGTAAAAATATGGAGAATTATCGTTATCAGGGCAACCTCTACGGAGCCGGCTTGTCCTATGGTTACCAATGGCTGCTGAGCAACCGTTGGAGCATGGAGGCTGTGATCGGTGTCGGATGGGCGCATCTGGACTATGATAAATATCCGTGCGCATCGTGCGGTACGGTTCAGAAGAGCGAAACGAAAGACTATTTCGGAGTGACGAAGGCTGCTCTTTCTATTATTTACTTTATTAAATAATCGGAGCGATGAAGAAAACAATGAAAATATATATGGCAGCAGCTTTGCTGGCTGTCGTTTCGCCGGCTATCCTGGCTCAGGCCCCGGTAAAAGTGGTTTGTAACGAATTGAAACAAAAAGGAAACGAATTGGTGATCGACGCCGTGATCACGGTCGACGGTAGCCGGATCAAATCTCGCGAGAACCTCTCCCTGACACCGGTCTTGGAATCGGCTTCGCAGAAGGAAGGGCTGCCTTCCATCCTGCTGAACGGACGGATCAGTCAGAAAGTGTATGACCGCGAGATCGCTTTGAACAACTTGCAGGATGAATCCCGCTTTTCGGTCGTGCAGGCCGGAAAGAGCGAAAGCGTCATCAACTATAAGACGGTAATCCCGTTTGAGCCGTGGATGAAAGACGCTCGCTTCGTGCTGATCCCGAACATGTGCGGTTGTGGAAAAGAGGAACAGGGTACTCCGCTCGTGGTGGCCGACAAGGTCCTGACCCGTCCCGACAAGCGGTATGAGGTGCAGCCTACCTTGGCTTATATCTCTCCGGAAGCGGAAACGGTAAAACATCGTGCCGAGGTGGGGACTGCTTATCTGGACTTCCAGGTGGGAAAATATGCGATCCTGCCGGATTTCCGTAACAATGTGGTGGAACTGGCGAAGATCGACAATACGGTCAGTACGGTCGTAAACGATAAGAACATCACGCTTGAAGGCATTATCCTGAAAGGTTTTGCGTCGCCCGAAGCAGCTACAAGTCCAATACGGTCCTGGCCGCAATCGTGTGAAAGCGCTTGCCGAATATATACGGAAGAAACACAACTTCAAACCGGAGCTGTTTACGTTAGATAACGGTTCAGAAGATTGGGAAGGCCTGAAAGCGAAAGTCGAAGCTGACCGGAGCGTTCCTTCGCGTGAGGCTGTGCTGGCTATCATCAACAGCAATGACGAGCCGGACAAGAAAGACGCCAGGCTGGCTGCTTTGGACGGAGGGGCTCCTTACCGTTATGTATTGAAGAATATCTATCCTTCGTTGCGCCGTTCCGATTACCGTGTCGCTTATCAGGTGCGTTTCTTTACGGTCGAAGAAGGACGCGAGATTATCAAGATGCGTCCGCAGCAGTTGAGTTTGAGCGAAATGTTCGCGGTGGCCAACAGCTACGAGATCGGAAGCAAGGAATATAATGAAGTGTTCGAGATTGCGGTCCGCATGTACAGCGACGATCCTGTCGCCAATCTGAACGCCGCCAATATCGCATTGTCGAAGAACGATCTGGATGCGGCCCGTACTTATCTGGCTAAGGCCGGCAATAGCCCGAAGCCATCCATGCGCGTGGTGTCCTGAACCTGCTGGATGGGAATTGGGATGAGGCAGGAAAACTGCTGGAACAGGCAAAAGCTGCCGGTGTGAAGGAAGCAGCGGCCAATTTGGACGAGTTGCGTAAGAAAGAGGCCGATAATCAGCTCTTTGATAGCTTTGAGTAGTAAGATTGAGACTTTTACAGTGCAACCTTTGCGGCATTAACCCATATCTTTGTAATATAGAGTTTGCATATAGGAGATTGAGAATTTAAATTATTAAGATTATGGAACGTATAGTGGATGTCGAAAAGGTTCTGATGAACGAGATAGACAACTTGCATGGTGTCTACTTATATCTCGAAGGCGATTCATGGTGCGCGTATGAACGTTCTGCTTATTATCTGGCCAAGTTGAATGTGCCGGTGATACTACAGAAAGAAGTAATCCGCGAGGGGTACGATGTGGTTTTGTTGAAAGCACTGTTTGCAGTGGATGACATGTGTTTGCCACTGGCTCCTAAAATGGAGTTGAAGAGGGTGGCGGATGACAAGTTGCAGTTCCACATGTATGACGATATTGATGGTTTTCCCGAATGGAAAGCTTCTCAATTGAATAAGCTGCCTGCGTGACAGGTTGTTGAATAGCATTTTTATTAAACAGCCGTGAGGCTTGAATAAATACTAAGTTGTAAAATTGAGGGTGTATTTTGTCCCGAAGGCTGATCGAAAGATCCCTTCGGGACTTTTTTATTATAAGAATATTTGAAACATACAAATGATGATTTACATCTGCCAAAATTGAACTACATTATTTGGAGGGTGCGGTAAACTATGATCCGGGCATCCGCTGAGAGGGTGACGGTGAAGTTGTTACCGGTTGCCTCGTTTAACGTGCCTTGCCACCAGGCTGTCAGCCGGCGGTTGCGGATGGGCCAGCGCAG
>ENA-OQCS01000611-OQCS01000611.1-human-gut-metagenome-genome-assembly--contig:-NODE-611-length-19984-cov-3.398902_pt1 | contig 19984 bp, 16 predicted proteins | sample MGYA00242757_ERZ504575 | MGnify/ENA primary metagenome ERZ504575 (study PRJEB26092, sample SAMD00036297) | human gut metagenome | host: Homo sapiens | study: EMG produced TPA metagenomics assembly of... | reverse complement strand
TGCAGGGGAATGTGCTGTCTTACAGAAGGCGGAAGACGGGACGGGCGCTGACCGTGTCACTCACACCCGAAGCCATGCAGATGGTCAGGATGGTGGCGAACAGGAATCCCGATTCCCCCTATCTGTTTCCCATTCTGCAGAGCGAGGAAGGTACGGAAGCGGCATACCGGGAATACCAGTCGGCACTCAGGGGATTCAACCAGCGGCTGGCAGTACTCAGGCAGTGCCTGGGAATGCAGTCGGCACTCAGTACCTATGCAGCCAGACACACCTGGGCCACAATGGCTTACCATTGCGAGATACACCCCGGAATCATATCGGAAGCCATGGGACACTCCTCCATCACGGTGACGGAAACCTATCTGAAGCCTTTCAGCAACAGAAAGATTGACGAGGCCAACCAGAGGGTAATTTCTTTTGTAAGAAGCGGAGCGTGTACAGTATAAAAGACGTTACTTCTTTTGATAGGATAGAATAGATTTGTTGCGCATTTTCTGGAGTCTTCAAAATGAGTTTTGAGGAACGGAATGGTGTTGTCTTTACGGAGCTCCCATCGGTGCTATCAATGGACTGTCATTCAACCTTTTGAACTGAAAAATACATACTTTCATTCTTTGAGAGCCTCATTTCATCCCTTTCCCACTGTCATCTTTCTGGACTTCCAATCCTCTTTCCAATATCCCAACGGACTGTTTTTTACTATTCCAAACAAAACCGGTCTATTTTCTCCTTATTTCCTGATTATTAACGAAATTAACAGAATTTCATTACCTGCGAAGTAACGGAATACTTAGTAACAAAAGAAGTATGCGAAAGGGATTCAAAATGAGAGATTATTCACTTTTTTATTTTTTAAATTTATAAATTTAAAGTTTTCAATTATGAACAAAAAGTTTCTAAGTGCAATCTTGTTTGGAGCTTTAATGGTTGGCTCCACAAGTACATTTGTTTCTTGTAAGGACTATGATGATGACATCGATGGCTTGCAGGAGCAGATCGATGCAAACAAAAAACAGATTGATGACATCCTTGCTGCAATCAATGGCAAGAAATTCATCGAAGTTATGCTCCTGTTGAGGGTGGTTATTTACTGACTTTTACCGGTGGCGAAACTTTAACTATCAAGAATGGTGCTCAAGGCGAAAAAGGCGAGCAAGGACTTCAGGGTATTCAAGGCCCGAAGGTGAAACCGGGGCTACAATCGTTCCGAAGTTCAAGGTAGATGCCGAGAACTACTGGATGATTAGCGTAGATGAAGGTGCAACCTATGAGTATGTATTGAATGACGCAGGTGAGAAAATCAAGGCTGCAGGTTCAGAAGCTAATGTTGAAGAAGCTATCGGAAACTACGTGAAGGTAGACGAAGAGGGTTATATCTGCATTGGAGAGTATAAGACTTCATTCAAATACAATGCTAACGTTCCTTCAATGATCTACAATGAAAAAGATGGAACCATGCAAGTTACTATTGGCGGTCAGTCATATACTTTGTTAATGGAAGGTTCTGCTTTCAACGGTTTACAGAGCATTGCTTTCAGAAAACCCTATGCGGATAATTCAACTGTTGGTGGCTCTGAGGTGGCTAAATTAGATGTTTATGATTGGTTCGAAAAGACTGATGACCCTGGTAAGTGGGAATACAGAAAGGCAACCAGAGAGGATGAGAGTTACAAAAACTGGATTAATGATTCAAGACTCGATCCGGATAATACTCAAGAACCTTTCCGTCTGGTAGGTGTTGTAACCGCTCTTGGGGAAAAAGCAGATGTTAATGCTTGTCAACTCTATTCTTATGATGAAGCAGCCAAAGAAAACAAATTGTTTGCCGCCATACCTGGTGTCGCTGAATTTAAAGTTTGGCCTAATCAATATAGTCAAACAGATGCTGAATACTTCTTCTCAGATTCTTATAAAACACGTGCTGTTGATATTCCGGTTTGGAGCGTGCAAGGAACTCCTGAATTGAATAATGGTATTCTGTCAGTGAAGATGATTGCTAAGGAAAACATTGTAGACGGACAAATGTATATGTCTTCTTTGGATGTTACCATGTATAAGCAATACACTTCTTCTTCTGATTATTTCAGTGTTAAATCAAGTTGGGCTAATACAAATTGGATTTTTGCAGCACATTCTCATAGAAATGACAGCAACTGGCCTTTTGGTTTACCTGGTGCTTATGATATGCATTCCGAGAAAAATTCATTTACTTATAATGAATCTTATAATTTGAATGACTCTATAAATGCTTATATGTCTAACGTATCCGGTACCCCGGAATTGTCTGAAATAGGTCTTGAGTATACTCAGAAATTTGAGTTATTGCCAAATAACACTAAATTCATTTTGAATGGCAAGGAAATACAATCTAAACAAGGTATCTTCCAAATCAACGATGGTATCCTTTCTGTAAAAGAACAATATCAGGCATCTGCCATTAACGAATATGCAGCAATAAAACTTACAACGACTGTGAAGTCACAAGTTGAAGGTGTTGCTGACTATGTATTTGAAAATACATTCCCTATTCAAGCTATTCGTAAGGCTGAAGATCCATATACATATAATTCCATCGAATTGATTCCGAATGAAGGCAATCTGTCAATGAACTACAATGCTAGTAAGGCAACTGTTATTGCATTGAATGTTCGTAAGTTTGAATCTGAAATCGGTGGACGTGATATTGTTGCCGGTAACAATGTAGAAGACAGAAATCATCTGTTGCCACTTTATGTATATGATGCGAAAGCAAAAGATACAAGATGCTTTCTAAGACAGAAGGTCGGGCATACATGAAGAACGACGCGGTTGGTTCTGCCTTGAATTCTGACAACTTGAAGGTTAATGCAAAAGATATCTACTTGTACTACAGAAACGGTGGTGATAATGCAGACAAAGACTCTTTATTCCTGGTTGTAGGGCCAAAGGTAGAATTGGCAGAGACGACTCTTTATGTATCACCTACAGCTAACTCCAATAGTGTTTGGAATGGTACTTGGAAAGATAATGCTCCTTATGCAGTTGGCAATGAATATGATAGAAAATACTTCATGTTGACTCTGAATAAAGTTTCTGTAAATCGCACATTTGCAGTTTCTATCAAGAAAGCATACGAAGCACGTACAATCATTGGTGACTGGAGTGATGCTGCTAACGGCAACTTCGGTATTAAGTCTGAAAACTTCGCTCACATGTATGATGTAACTCCTGCTGATGCTAAAGCTGTATTCGAATTGAATAAAGATAAGCAGAATGCATTTGTACAAGATTTGATGAAGAAGAAGCAATTAGTTGTTGAAGAATCAAATGGCGAATGGAGAATAGCATTCACTGCTCCTATTGATATCAAGAAGGTTGGTAATCTGAAAGTTGATATTTATGATGCAAATGGTTACGATGATACTGACAAGAACCGTAAACCTGATGCAGAAGAATTATGGACTGTAGCTCGTCCGATAGCAGATTTCACCGGTGGTGCTGCACTGAAAGCATTCAACGATCCGAACTTGGCCAAGGATACAGAAATTACTTTGAAGCAATTGATTGAAAATTCTGTAGCTGGCACTAAGACTAAGGCTGAAGACTTCTGGAAGAATCTGATATTGAAAGACTATGCAGGTGAGACAGTTGTTAAATTCAATGGAACTACATTCAATGCCGAAGAAGTCACTGCTCGTGCTGCTTTGTACAAGAAGTCTGTTAAAACTGGTCTCCGCTACATTATGTCTAACGGAACAGACAAAGATGAATACTTCAAGGTAGATCCTACAACTGGTAAGCTGACTTGTATTGCACTCCCGACAGGTACTGAGTTTACTCATACAGTAAATGTGGTTCTGCAGTTCGTTCACGACTGGGGTACTAGTGAGTATGCATACAACGTAACTATCACACGTAAACAAGCTACTAGATAATCTGAGTAGTAGAAAATTGTCTGAATAGACAATTATAAAATCAAAAGGAGGATGTTCCCATAGAACATCCTCCTTTTTTCTAGAAACTTTTTTCTCCTCACTTTGCTTCCACACTTCCACCCACCTCCTGCATCCCTCTATCCATCGGCATTTGCCCCGCTGTGGAAGCATCCTCCAAAGGTGGAAGCAATTTTGCTTCCACCTACTCAAAACGCTATAGTTTTACTGCAACTCACTCATTCTTATTTTAATACATCGAACAAATTTTATAAAACACTGATGCCAGTTTCCCCATACTTCTACACCCATCCTACCCATAAAATCTGCAATACCTCTCCCTTATCTTCATCCAAATCCACAACAGCCTCCTCCTCTCCTCAGCATAAAAAATGACCCCGTTCATTTCATTCTCCCTCCACTTTCCACTATCTTTGTCCCCACGATGAAAAAATTTGCCGACGTCATATTGCCTTTGCCTTTGCACAGCTGCTTCACCTATTCCCTGCCCGACGAGTGGGCGGATGAAGTGCAGATTGGTTGCCGGGTGGTAGTACCATTCGGACGGAAGAAATACTATACAGCCATCGTGCGCAACGTGCATTATTGCGCCCCCACCGAATACGAAGTAAAGGAAGTGTCCGCTTTGCTGGATGCCCGCCCGATACTGCTTCCGCGGCAGTTCAAGTTCTGGGAATGGCTCTCCGATTACTATCTCTGCACGCAAGGAGACGTCTACAAAGCTGCCTTACCCTCTGGCTTGAAGCTGGAAAGCGAAACAATCGTAGAGTACAACCCCGATTTCGAATCCGATGTCCGCCTGCCGGAGAAGGAACAGAAGATACTGGATATGCTCTCTGCCGACCCGGAGCAATGCGTGACGAAACTGGAGAAGGAGACCGGCATCAAGAACATACTTCTGTCATCAAGTCACTGCTCGACAAAGAGGCCATCTTCGTAAAGGAAGAATTGCGCCGTACCTATAAGCCTAAGACCGAAACCCGTGTACGCCTCACCGCCGCCGCCCGCAACGAACACCGCCTGCACATCTTCTTCGACGAGTTGCAGCGCCGTGCCCCCAAGCAACTGGACCTGCTGATGAAATATCTGGAACTCTCCGGCTACCTCAGCGGACGAGATATAAAAGAAGTCTCCAAAGCCGAACTGCTGCAACGCACCTCCACCACCCCTGCCGTATTCAACGGTCTTGTGGACCGTGGTGTATTCGAAGTCTACCAGCAGGAAATAGGTCGCATAGACAAAGCACTCCTCAAAGAAGTCATCCCCGTCAACCCGCTGAACGAGCACCAGCAACGCGCTTATCACTCCATCTTAGAGAATTTTCAAAGCAAGAACGTCTGCCTGCTACATGGTGTCACGGCAAGCGGCAAGACCGAAGTCTATATTCATCTGATAGAAGAAACCATCCGGCAAGGAAAGCAGGTGCTCTATCTCCTGCCCGAAATAGCCTCACTGCGCAAATCACAGAGCGCCTGCAACGCGTTTTCGGTTCCCGTCTGGGCATCTACCACTCCAAGTTCCCCGATGCGGAACGGGTAGAAATCTGGCAGAAGCAGTTGTCGGAAGCAGACTATGACATTATTCTCGGCGTCCGCTCCTCCGTCTTTCTTCCTTTCCGCAACCTCGGTCTTGTGATTGTGGACGAGGAGCACGAAAACACCTACAAGCAGCAAGACCCTGCTCCCCGCTATCATGCCCGCAATGCAGCCATTGTACTCGCCTCCATGTATGGCGCCAAAACTCTGTTGGGCACGGCAACCCCTTCCGTAGAGACCTGGCACAACGCCACTACCGGTAAGTATGGCTCGTGGAACTGAAAGAACGCTATAAAGAGATACAACTGCCGGAGATTATCCCCGTAGACATCAAGGAGCTGCACCGCAAGAAGATGATGAAAGGTCCCTTCTCTCCGCTGCTCCTGCAATATATCCGCGAAGCGCTGGAACAGAAAGAACAAGTCATCCTCTTCCAGAACCGCCGCGCTTCGCCCCCATGATAGAGTGCAACACCTGCGGCTGGGTACAAGTGCAAGAACTGCGACGTCAGCCTCACCTACACAAGGGGCTGAACCAACTGACCTGCCACTACTGTGGCTACACCTACCAACTGCCCCGCATCTGCCCCGCCTGCGAGGGCACTGACCTGCGCAACCGCGGCTTCGGCACGGAAAAAATAGAAGATGACATCAAAGCCCTCTTCCCCGACGCCCGCGTAGCCCGTATGGACTTGGACACCACCCGCACCCGTACCGCCTACGAGCGCATCATCTCCGATTTCCAGCAAGGCAAGACGGACATCCTGATAGGCACGCAAATGGTGTCCAAGGGTCTGGACTTCGACCACGTCAGCATTGTGGGCATACTCAATGCCGACACCATGCTGAACTATCCCGACTTCCGCGCCTACGAGCGCGCCTTCCAGCTGATGGCGCAGGTTGCCGGACGCGCCGGACGGAAGAACAAGCGCGGCAGGGTGGTGCTACAAACCAAAAGCATCGACCATCCCATCATCCCGCAAGTCATTGCCAACGACTACGAAGCATGGTAGGCGGGCAGCTTGCCGAACGCCAGATGTTCCACTACCCGCCCTACTACCGCCTGGTGTATGTCTACCTGAAGAACCGGAACGAGACCCTGCTCGACCTCATGGCACAGACTATGGCCGCCAAGCTCCGCACCGTCTTTGGCAACCGTGTGCTGGGACCGGACAAGCCGCCCGTAGCACGCGTACAGACCCTGTTCATCCGAAAGATTGTCTTGAAGATAGAAACCAATGCCCCGATGGCACGTGCCCGCGAGCTGCTCGTCCAGGTGCAAAAGGAGATGGTGGCGGAAGACCGCTTCAAGTCGTTGATAGTGTATTATGATGTAGACCCGATGTAAATAACTCGTAACTAAAGAAATATGAAGAAGATACTTTTCGTTTGCCTCGGCAACATTTGCCGTTCCTCCTCGGCAGAGGGAGTCATGAAACATCTGATAGAAGAAGCCGGACGTGCGGATGAGTTTTTAATCGATTCTGCAGGCATTCTGTCCTATCACCAGGGCGAACTGCCGGACAGCCGGATGCGTGCCCATGCTGCCCGCCGTGGATACAATCTGACGCATCTTTCGCGACCCGTACGTACCGAGGATTTTTACAACTTCGACCTGATTATCGGTATGGACGACCGCAACATCGACGACCTGAAAGATCGTGCCCCTTCAACCGCCGAATGGAGCAAGATACACCGCATGACGGAATACTGTACAAAGTTTACCCATGCCGACCATGTACCGGACCCCTACTACGGCGGTTCCGAAGGTTTTGAGTATGTGCTGGACATTCTGGAAGATGCTTGTGCGGGGTTACTGCAGAGCATTTAATCCAGCGGCATTACATGATACAGTGTCCCCTGCCTTGACTTCTTGTTCGGTATTTCAAGCTTCTTGAGCGTCCGCCCGAATACGGCAACCTTGTTGATTGCCAGACGGTCACGCGTCTTTGTCTGTAAAGCGGAAAGAATCTGCATGGGCATCATCCATTGCCCCTCTTCATCCTCTTCTGCCGCACGGAAATGGCTGTGAAAGAGTTGTTCCAGTGGGGTGAGCTGTTCAAATTCCCGGTTCGTCCGCTTCAAGATGGCTTCATCGGCATCATCCAGCCAGTAGCGCTCACCTTGGCTACGGCATTCAGAGCTTGTGCATAGAGCTGGCGGTAGTTGATGGTGACATTTGTATCGATGGGGCCGGTGACCTCAATGCAGATGAAACGGCGGCTGCCACTGGGTCGGACAACAAGTCCTTCTGGTTGCTGGTGCCGATGAAGGAGGCATACCGCCGCATCTCACGGATGGTGCTGCCGTAGGGTTTGCGCAGGTTGGCAACCGGTTTCTGCAGCAGATGCTTCAGGAAGCCCTGCTGGTTGATGTTGATTTGATCGAACTCATCGATGTTGACGAGCAGAAAGCGTCCCAGACTGCGTTCTGCTTCCTGCCTGCTCTTGAAGTCGATGCTGTCCGTATAGCCGAAACGCAGCTCCGGTGGCAGCAAAATGCGGCAAAAGGTGGATTTCCGGAACCCTTGGGAACCGACAAGCAGAGGAGAAGTATTGTTTCCGTGTTGCCGGTCCATTCCACGCCAGTGTGCCACCATCGCCCCAGGAACCAGCGGTAGAACAACTCCCGCCAATGAGGATTGTGGCACGGGACGAGATCGGCCAACGCCCGGATGCGGTCTTTCCCGTCCCAGCGGCCGGTATCGTAAAGGTATTCTTCGACGGGATTATAGAGTGGCACATGGTCTGAAGTAAGGAAACGATTGATGTCGCGGTCCCATACGCGGATACCCTCCTTCAGGGCATTCATGGAGACCGTACTGCGGGCACGCTGGTCAGCAGGCTTGAAATAGAAATGGACGGAGTCGCGCTGACGGTATTCCAAATCATCCAGAACGGTGTTGTAGCGGAACTCATACCGGCGGCCCATAAACTCTTCCAGCCGGAAAACGCTCTCCTGCTCTTGCGTCAGACTGCTCTTTTTCCCGAAGCCTTTAAGCTCTTGATATAGGTTATGAATCGTTTGACGAACAATGAATTCATCCGCTTCCCGGTAATAGTGCATCAATGTCTGGCGGACTACTTCCTCTTCGGGGATGCCTGCCTTGAAACAATGTTCGGCCAGAGGCACCAGCAGTATCCGTAAATCCCCCTCCCGTTTCCAGCCGTCCAATTCGCGGAATGCACGGTCAAGGGCTGATTCGAAGAGTATGGCGAAGGTGTCCGAGGCTTTACTGTCCGGATGCAGCCGCAACAGCGGATTCTTTTCTGCGAGTTTTCGTTGCCGGAAGTTCTCTTCCTCGGGCATGCCGAGGGGCTGTTCCAGGCAGAAAGGTACAGCGGCAGGATTGTAGTATGGATATCCGTCCAGAGTCATGCGGCAACTCTGGGTAAGGGAAGGTTCTTTCAATGTAATGGCAAACGGCAGTAAGGGCTGGTAGCACTTCACCGCCATACGGTAGGCGTGGGCATGAAACAAGGTGGCATCGCTCTCCCGCTTCGGCGTTGTGCCGTCGGGCAGGGCAAACAATACCCATATCTTGGCACTCCGTCCGCTGGAACCGCAGAAAGCGGCAAAGGTCTGTGGCAGCAGGGCGGCTTGTTGCTTTACATATTCCGCTTCGGCAATGCCCGACAGACGGTTTACTTCCAGTTGTACGAGTCCGTTATAGTTCTTCATCCGCCGTTCTCCCTCTTGTGTACGGCTATATTCCACGGCAGGGTAGATGCGTGGCAGTTTGTCTATATGTTCGTATTGGGCGCAAGTACCTCCAGTTGAGGAAGGATGGCCCGGAGGGTCGATACATGTCCGGCTTTGGTTTCGGTTTTCAGTTTTTTAATCAGTGCATCCGCTTCCAGGGTGCTGAGGGCTTCCTTTCCGCTCTCTTTTTCTGCTCTAATCAAGGTAATTTTCATTCTGTTTGTCAGCTTGTTTGGGTAAATATAATTCTCGTAAAGATACTACATTGAAGAGCTGAAAGCAAGCATTCTGCGGAATAATTATTAAATGGATACAAGTCTCCACGACTCATGCAGAGAAGTGTTAAAAGCAAGTGAGTTTCTTTGTCAAAACACTGGCATTCCTTTGCTTTTCTCCCTTTGTTTGTCTACTTTTGTATAGGGAATAGATGACGCTAACGACATGAACACTCTGCTTACGGCCATGAAGCAATCGCTTGACGACCGTAAGCAGAGTTGTTCATGGTCGTTAGGCGTCTCTCTTTCCATAGCTTTTACGGATGAAGTACGCACCCCGCACCTATTCCGCATAGGGCGCAAACTTATTATATAACAACTTAAAAGACATTGAACTATGGCAATTTTATTTGATTGGTATGAACTTCCGGAACCAAAAGACAAACAGCGGGAAGAAAAGATACTTCATCCACGCATCCGCTTGAACGGCTCTACCACTACCGACGAACTGCGTCGCAGAATTCAGGAACGCAGCTCGTTGACGGAGACTGATGTCTCGGCGGTACTGGATGCCTTGTCGCACGTCATGGGGGAAGACCTTGCCGAGGGGCGGCTCCTTTTCCATGATAACTTGTTTCATTTAATACAAATCTGTTTGCCATAATTAAATCTCCTCTTTTCTAACTACACATATTTTAGTATCATGTGAAAATAAAAACAAGTTACACATAAGGCTATGTGTAACATTTCACAAGTTTTATATCATTTTTATCCCATTACAAAAAGCTATAAATATGTCATAATAGAAACAAGGAGTGATATCATGAAATATTATGCTGTAAAAAAAAGGAAGACATCCTGGTATTTATAATACTTGGGAAGAATGTCAAAATGAAGTAAATCAGTTTAAAAATGCGCAATTTAAAAGTTTTACTTCTAAAGAAGAAGCTTGGAACTATTTAAATGAAAATACTCAAAAAACAGATAAACCATCACTTAGTAAAGATCAATATAATGCCTATAACCAATTAATATCAGGTAAAAATATCTTTTTAACCGGTGGTGCAGGAACAGGTAAATCATTTGTTTTAAAATTATTTATCAGTGAAATGGAAAAACAAAATAAAAAAGTAATTGTCTGTGCTCCTACAGGTATTGCTGCTATTAATATCCAAGGTGTAACTATTCATAGATGTTTTCAAGTATCCCCTGAGCCACAAGTTATTAAACATATCCAAAAAGTACCTCAAGTTGTACAAGAAAGCGATATTATCATTATAGATGAAATCAGTATGTGTCGTGTTGATCTTTTTGATTTTGTTGTAAGAACAATTACTAAGGCAGAAGAAAAATCTTTATCTCGTAAACAAATAGTTGTCGTTGGTGATTTCTTTCAACTTCCTCCAGTTACTACTGATAATGATCGTGAAGTTTTAGAAAAAATATATGAACATTATCATAAAGGCTACGCTTTTGAATCTACAAATTGGAAAGATTTAGATTTTCAAACAGTTGAATTAAAAGAAGTTATTAGACAAAAGGATCCTGAATTTGTTCATGAACTTAATAAAGCAAGAATAGGTGACTATTCTTGTGTAAGTTATTTTAATACTCATAGTCAAAAAGAACTTTTTGAAAATGGAATTATTTTAACTGCTACTAATAAAAAAGCAGAACAAATCAATCAAGATAAACTCTCTAAGTTACCCAATAAAGCTAAAGTCTATCATTCTAGAATAGTAGGAGATGTTAAAAATTCTGATAAACCTACTTTAGATGAACTTCATCTAAAAATAGGAGCTAGAGTAATGGTACTAATTAATGATACTGAACAAGATTTATATCAAAATGGTTCATTTGGAAAAGTATATAAATTAGAAGATGATTGTGTAACAGTTATGCTTGATACAAATAAAACATTAGTTACTTTTGGATATCATGAATGGGCTATAGAAAATTATGTTTTGTCTAAAAAGAAAGATGGAGATATTGAAGATCATCAACTATCTAAAGAAAAAGTAGGTGCTTTTTATCAAATACCTTTAAAGCTTGCTTATGCTATTACAATGCATAAAAGTCAAGGACAAACTTATGATCAAGTCAATTTAATCCCCTATTCATTTGATAACGGTCAACTATACGTAGCTTTAAGTCGTGTTAAATCTATTGAAGGTCTTTGTTTAATTAATCAATTAAGACAAGAGAATTTAATTTGTAGTCAAGAAGTCAAAGATTTTTATCATATTGGTTCATCTAAAAACAAAGATAATCTTATTTATGAACTCGGTAAAAAAGTACTAGAAACTCATCCAAAAGAAATTCAAGATTTAATAGATGAAATACATAAATAGATAGAAAAGGATAAACATCGTATTTAAGATATGTTTATCCTTTTCATATAATGTATTATTCAGTTAATTAACTTTAAAACATCATCTTCATTGGTAACGTTAAAAATATGACGCGTTAATACATTAAGTTTTTCAATTGATGTATTGAAAGTTGTTTTTCTAAATTACTTGAAAGACTTTCTAATTTAATACCTAATTGTTTCTTTTAACATATTTTGTTTTTCTTTCTAATTTACCTTCAGTTCTACCTTTAATCACTCCTCGTGCTTCTCCTTCTCTTCTAAATCCTTCTGCCATTCTTTCCATTTCTTCACACATATCAATCTCATCTCCTTCTAGAACATTTTCAACTTGATTTATACTCCCTGTAATAGTTGCTGCATACAAAAAGTATTCTTTTGAAATGTTTTTTAATCCATTTAATTCTTCATAGCTTCCTTTATATATTGATTGTATAGTTTCTATAAAGTAACGAGTTTGTTCATCACTGATCTTACTTGTATCCATTTCTTTAACATCTACAAGAATGATTTTCCAATCATTAAAGTATTTCTTTAATTCTTCGGGTATTTCAAAATAATCACTGAGTTTTAATGGACCATTCCATTTCTTTGTTCCTATATAAAGTACTACTATTATTTGAGAAACTAATCTTTTATACTCTTTATTTTCTGCCTGTTTTAAATATTCCAACATTTCATAGATTCCACAACGAATAACCATCGTTTCATCAATACTACTTTGATGCTCTATCCCCAGTAAACAATAAATTCCATTAATACCACTTTTAACGACAATATTCCTTCTTCTTTTTTTATCTTCTGTTCTTTTTGAATCATTGATAATAAAAGAAATATCAAATTCAAAACGTACTAGTCTTTCAAGATGAATGATTTGTTTCCCTTCAAATATAGCTGCATTATAAAAAGATGCAAAACTGACATCATTACTGAATACTGTTCGACAAGCACCATCAGCTGTTAACTTATTTAGAGGTTCCATACAAATTACCTACTTTCTATTAAGTTGAAGTAACGTCATCTAGATTTATTACAAGTAGGTTATAACATGTATGAACTCAATATTTGTCCCAAGTTTGTCTCACAACGTCTCATTTCTTATACTTATTTTATCTTTCAATTTTTCTTCTTTCAATGGACGTTTAGTCCAAAAAAATATGAGGTTCATTTGAACCTCATAGGAAATATTATAATTCGTTAATTACACGATATGCTTCTGCTGTAGCATCTAGAATTCTTCTAGGTGATGAAGCATCTCCTACAACTTTTACATCATATTTTTTAGATAATTCTTCAGCAAGTTCATTTCTTGATTTATATCCAGTTGCAATAACAACATAATCACATGGAACAGTTGTATTTGATAAAACAACTTCGTGATTTTTAATTTCTTTTACTGTTTCACTTGTTTTTACATCTACTTGATATTCAGCAAGTTTTGCAAACATATGTCCAATAAATGTAGCTCCAATACCATCAGCAATATTATCTTTCATTTCTACTAATGTAACATGAGCTCCCTGATTTCCTAAATACTTACAAGTTTCAGTTCCTACTAAGCCGCCACCAATAACGACAACACTTCCTTTTAATTCTTTTTGATTTTCTAGTACATCTTCTGCTTGTAAAACAAATTCTTGATTAATTCCTTGATTGGTGGAACAATTTGTTTTGAACCAGTTGCTAGAATAATTGTATCAGCATCAAATTCATCATCCACTTTTACTTCTTTATTGATAACTTCAATATTATATTTTTTCATTTGAGATACTAAATAACGATCAAACATCATAAATGTATCTTTTTCAGGTGGTGTAGATAGTGCTTTAAATTTTCCACCTAATTCACCTTTTTCATAAACAGTAACTTTCATACCTCTTTGAGCAGCTGTAATTGCTGCTTCCATTCCGGCAGGACCAGCACCAATAATTACTACTTTTTTATCAGATTTTCCTTTTAACTTACAAGTTAACTCTTCACCAGCTACAGGATTGACCATACAATGTGCAGGCATTCCTCCAAGTACACGATCAATACATCCTTGGTTACATGCAATACAATAACGAATATTATCATAATCATGTGCTTTAATTTTATCTATTAATAATGGATCAGCAATTAAACCTCTACCAATAGCAACAATATCTGCTTCATCATTTTCAACAACATTTTCAATTAAATGTGCATCATTTAATCTTGCTGCAACAATAACAGGAATATCAATTTCTGCTTTTAATTCTTTAGCAAAAGGTATAATGAATCCTTGAGGAATAAACATTGGTTGAATTGCATATTCAACAGCATCATAACACCCTGCTGATAAAGAAATAGAAGCTACACCCATTTCTTTAGCTAAATGACAAACTGTTTTAACCTCTTCAAATTTCATTCCATCATCTACATATTCATCAACACTTACACGAATTTGTACAGGCACTTCTCCATTAACTTCATCAATAACAGTTTTTAAAACATCCATTGGATATTTGATTCTGTTTTCAAAACTTCCACCATATTCATCTGTTCGATGATTTGTATGAGTTGACATAAATGAATGTAATAAATATCCATGAGCAAAATGTACTTCTACAATATCATATCCTGCTTCAATAGACCATCTTGCAGCTTGTCTAAATTGTTCTTTAATACGATTCATTTGTTCATGAGTAATTTCTTTTGGGTGATTTTGTAAAATTCCACAAGGAATTGCTGAAGGTGCTAATGGATCTAATCCAGTAATGGCTTCACTTGCTTGTCTACCAGCATGATATAATTGTGCAGCCACTAAAGAACCTTTACTATGAATAGCATCTACTAATCTTTTATGACCAGCTACTTGTTTTTCATCAAATAATGATAATTGAGTTGGTAATCCTCTTCCTTCTGGTGAAACACCAATAGAACCTGGCATAATCATCGCAATATTATGTTGTGCTCTTTCTTCAAAGAAAGCGATGATACGATCTGTTACTTCACCTGTTCCTACTGCGGCCATTCCGTTTTCCATAGGGGCCATGATAACTCTGTTTTTGAGTTCTACATTTCCAATTTTAATTGGTTCAAATAATTTCATTCCTTTTTCCTCCTTATATTCGTTAACGAATATAAAATTAAAAAAATATAAATTCGCTAACGAATTTATATTCATGATAACACTTTCACATAATACATACAATACTATTTTAATAAGTTTTGTGAATATTCATTAATAAATGTATTAAAATCAGGGTTCTTCCCTTGATGAATCTCATCCACTAATTCTTTCATTAAAGATAAAACACGAACAACATCCTCTTCCTCTTTATCCTTAAACAATCCCATATATTCAATACATTCCTTCGTATTCGTACTTTCATCAATCTTTTTGTAACCTTCTTCAGTTAAATAAATACGAATCAAACGACTTCCTTCATCTTTTCTTTTTTCAACAAGCCCTTTTTTCTCTAAACGACTGATCAATGCAGAAGTTGTACTCTTATTCCATATAGCAATATTTCCTAATTCTTCTAAAGTCAAACCATCTTGAACATGTAATAACCATAAAGCATGTTGTTGAGCATAAGAAATTCCACATAACTTTGCTTCCTTATCCCAATCCTTCTCCAACTGCATATACATAGCACGTGCAAGATTTAAAAATATATTAAAATAATAATCATTCTTTTGTCTATTTAGCATCTTAATCACCTTTTTGTTTATCTTAACATATAACCTATATCTAGATAAACAAAGAAGATGAATCATTAAAAATATTTAATACATAACTTTTCTAATAATTCACCTAAATAATATAAAGAAACATACCCTGTATTCAAAGAATTGTCTATTCCATATTTATAATAAATATCAACTTTTTCTTTTATAGCTCCACATTCATCTTGACTTATATAAATAATCTTTGCACCTTGTTGATAAGCATGTTCAAGTGCTTCTTGATAATGAAAGAATCCTTTACTTACATTTACAATTACTACAACAGAATGTTTATTAAAAAAATAATTTCTAATTTTTTTAGTCTCATTTATTTTAAACAAATAGGCACATTTCCCTTGTGTTAATAAATGAAGTTGTAATAAAAGAAATTCATCTAAATCATGCTCATCTCCAATAAAAGTTATATCTTCACTTTCTTTAAAAGATTTTACCATTTGTACTAACAAATCCAAATTTAAGTTTTCTTTTGTAGCTTTTAAATTATTCATACACTGTTGATACAATAAATCACTTATCTCTTGATCATCTTTAGATAAAATATCTTTAGAAAGCATTAATTTCAAATTATATCCTAATAAAGTAGTTTGCATTGATAATAAATTTCTAAATTGTTGATAACTTTCAAAATTATATTTTCTAATAAATCTAGAAAGACTTGCTTTAGAAATATTTGCTTCTTCTGCTAATTGATTGCTTGATGGAAATGTTTCTTTACCAATATGTTGAAAAACACATTGTATAATATTGTAATCATTGCTATTCATTGCTTCTGTATTACATCTTTGTACAAATTCTAGAAATTTATTTAATATATCTTTATTCATCATTAACACCTCAATTAATTCTACAACAAAATAAAGAAATAGAACAATCACATGTTCTATTTCTAACATATTTTATTTTAAATATATTCTCTTTCTTAAAACAAAATATCCACTCATAAACATTAATGCTGTATATTCTACCAAAGAGGTATTATCTCCTGTTTTTACTGAAGTACTTGTCTTATTTGTCTTATTTTGAGCAACCACTTTATTAATAACTTCAAATTCACCATTAGCTTCTCCATTTAAAGCTACACATCTCACATTATGTTTTCCAACACCTAAATTAGATGTAAATTCTTTAGATAATTTAAACATAACATATCCATTTTCATCTACTTCATAATCCATAGAAACCATTTGTTCATCTATGAATAAATCTTTATATTTTGTTGTTGGAATATTTGTTTTAATAATAAACTCTTCTCCTTTAGTTACTTTAGTATCTATTGTCAAATGATATGTCACTGTTTCAGGATTCCATAAAATATCTTTTGCAAAAGTTGTAAACGCTCCTCTCCATGTATTCCAATCATGCGCTCCATTTTGTTTTTCAAAAGTATATTTAATACCACATTTATCCAATTGAGGCATATAGAAATCAACTAAAGAAGCCTTAAATATAGAATTAATCAAACCAAAATCAACTGTTCCTGCAGATAAATAAATTTTCTTTGTTTTCAACTTAGCAATCAATTCATCTGTAAAAGTACTTTCTTCAACTTGAGCAGCAGCAGAAACAATTCCAAATGCACCAAAACTATCTGGTTCTAATTCCATAACCGTGCTTGAAGCTACACCACCAGCAGACAAACCTAAATAAGCACGATCATCTGCTTTTCTAGAAACTTTAAAATTATTTTCAATAAAAGGAATAACATTATTAACAACATCATCTGCCAAAATCTTATTAGATGATGTATTAAACCCAGTACCACTAAAATGAGAATTATTTAAAGAAACAACAACACAATCAGCTAACTTACCTTCTGCAACTAGATTTTCAACAATATTTCCTGCTGAACCTAATTGTGTCCATTCAGTTTCATTACCACCATTACCATGTGCTAAATAAATAGTCTTATAATCTTGACCATTTTCATAACCAGCTGGTAAATAACACCTACTTCATTACTTGTACCATCATATGCAGTATAAGTTTCATAAACTTGTTTACCTGTTCTTTGACTAGGATAAATATATTCTTGACCTTTTAAAGCGTCGCTTTTATCTCCTACATAGAAATAAGACCAAGTTGCATCATGTCCATTGATGCTATTACTCTTCGATGGATTAGCTGGATCTTGAACAACTTCTGTTGTTCCATCACTATATGTAACATAGTAACCATAAAAATATTCTGTTGATGGTAATGGTAATGTTACAGAATAAATTTGGTTATCTTCTTTCATATCATATAAAATATAACCTCCATTATATTGAACATCTGTTCGATCTTTGTTACCACAACCACCAGTTGGATACATTCCATCTTGATATTCATAAGCAGTATACCAATTAATACCACTATTACTTCCTTTGTTTTCTTCATATAAATGATCATCTGATTCCTTTATAAATTGAAAACCACCTTCTAATTGAACATTATCTACTTCTTTAGAAAGATTAGAAGCATCAAAAACAAATGTAGCCTGATACTTTGCATCACTTAATCCAGTTGTATTCTTATCAACACTAACACCTTCATTAGAAGCAAAGACTACTCCTGTAAAAGAAGTTAACATTGATAGAAGTAATGCAAAACAAACGCCTAACTTCACAAACAATTTCTTCATTTTCTTCTTCCTCCTTGTTACTATCATAACAAATATGCACTTAAAATGTATACGCTTACAAACGTAACTAAGTTTCATAAAATGAAACTTAAAAAAGATTAGAAGAAATTTATAATTATTGAAAATATTTTTTAGTATATTAATAGATATTCTATAAATCAGTGTAGCAATATGATTAATAATTTCTTATCTTGTTATCTAAATATTATTTAGTAAATTTTTTAAGCATTATTTTCAATTTGAATATTATTAATCTAAATAATAATAAATATTATAATACAACAATGAAATCAAAAACTGAATACTGTTCTTTTCAATCCATGATGTCCTATATTATCTCCCTCCCTTTAAGATCATCTTTCATTTTTGGGACTTTTCTATCTTCACATATTTTTATATTCGTGAGTCTGTAGATCATTTTTTCATAATAAGGCATATTATTTTTATAACTTGCATAATCAATGTCACCTTCTTCTTATTGCTGTGATACAAGGTCATGTACTTTTATATAATTCTTATCTCTAACACATAGTACTTGATATTTTCATTATTCATATAATCAAAAAAATTTTTTCATTATAAAAGGCAATAGTATCTCTAAATTATGTTGTTTTTCGTTTTTGTCCAAATGTGAAAGCACTCCTTCTAATTCATTTAGGAAGTTGTTTAAAAAATAAACAGACCTAGTTCTAAAGTTAGAACTTAATAAAATCTTTTTATTGTATTTATTAACATTCTAAACTGATACATAATATAAATTCAAAATATTTTATCTTTGACTAATTATCACAAAATTACTCTAAATACTTTATATATAGCCATTTTTTCAAATAATATACATATTAATAACTAACATCTTTAAGTTTTGTATCGTCAATATTTAGAACGTTCTAACAAAAAAAGAGAACAACAAATTAGGCTATTTTAATTGTTCTCTTTGTTATTCAATTTCTCATAAGAATTAGGTTACCCCCTAAAGTGCCCCTAACTTTCAACCAGATTTCTTAAACTTCCAAAGTTATTTTATAAATAATTTTGCTTTTTTTCCTAAATTATTTGGCGGTCCTAAAATATAGATTATCAAAAATATTACTTGTTTATATTATGTTGGTAGCTCCTTTATTTGTTGATCATTTAACATTATAAAAGAGCCTTTTAAATAACAGACTTAAAACAGCTTAAAAATAAATATTTATAATATTTTTGACTTTTGTTATTTTCTCATGAATAATTAAGATTTAAATATTCTTTTATATACGCATCATTCATTTTTTAATACCATTTTCCTTAAAAATTATAAATTATCTTTATAGTTATTTATAATATTCATACAATGATTAAATAAAATATTATTATTTATAACTATAATATATAACTCATCTTTTGCTCTTGTGATTGCTTGGTACAGCATACGTGCGCCATAATTGCCAGAATTCCAAGTTCCTGCCTCTAATCTATTATTTTTATATTTAAAATTCTCATCTATTATAACTACAACTTTTTCAAATTCTTGTCCTATGACCTCATGAGAATTACCTAAGGCTACACCATTTAAACACATAAATCTTGATGAATGATATATGCTTGGTGTATAATTGATGAAATTCCAACCTTGTTCCTTTAGATAATTTAAAAATGTAAAGATTGTTCATATGTTTTAAACTTTGTTAAATATATATTCTTATAATTTTGATTGATATGTCTATGTGAAAGATCAAATAAACTGTCAACAAAATAATAGACTTCTTTATTAGCACGTATTCTACCTTTTATTTTAAATTTTTTATTCACATAGTTATCTATAATTTCTAATGAATGGGAATTTTTTTCTTTATAATTCATAATTTGCACAGGATCATATGAAAAAACTGCGTAGTGAGACGGACAGAGAGAGTC
>ENA-OQCS01000610-OQCS01000610.1-human-gut-metagenome-genome-assembly--contig:-NODE-610-length-20020-cov-15.784447_pt1 | contig 20020 bp, 20 predicted proteins | sample MGYA00242757_ERZ504575 | MGnify/ENA primary metagenome ERZ504575 (study PRJEB26092, sample SAMD00036297) | human gut metagenome | host: Homo sapiens | study: EMG produced TPA metagenomics assembly of... | reverse complement strand
CCAGATTCAGAGCGGTTCCTCTCAGCTGTATGATGGCTCCAAGAAGCTTGGAAGCGGTATGAAAGAACTGAAGGACGGTTCCAAGACACTGACCACAAGCCTCAGCGATGGAGCTACCACTGTAAAAGACAATTCAGCAAGTGATGAAACGATCAAAATGTTCGCAACTCCTGTTGTAAGCGATGAAACAAAACTTACCGATGTCCCGAATAACGGACACGCAATGGCACCTTACATGATGTCTGTTGGCCTCTGGGTCGGCGCACTGGCATTCTGCCTGATGTATCCTCTGGCTCAGTATAAGGGCAAACTGAAATCCGGTTTCGCATGGTGGGCAAGCAAGGCTTCCGTCCTTTATCCGGTAGCGATCCTTCAGGGAATCTGCCTGATCCTGCTGTTACGTGCATTTAACGGATTCACACCTGCAGAGATGGGCAAAACCGTACTCTTCGCCTGCCTGACATCAATGACCTTTACCTCTATCATGTACTTCTTCAACATTACTCTTGGTAAAGTAGGAAGCTTCCTGATGCTGGTATTCATGGTCGTTCAGCTTGCAGGATCTGCCGGAACTTATCCGGTTGAGGTTTCACCTTCATTCGTTGCAAAGATCCATGCATACGTTCCGTTTACTTATACGGTCGATGCATTCCGTGCAACGATCAGCGGTGGCCGGAGCATTACCACTTCCATTATTGTAATGGTTGCACTGTTAGTGATCTTCACGATCCTGACGATCCTTCAGTTCAATCACATGACCAAGAGAAAGAAAGCAGAAAAAGTTGTTCTCTTCGACTGGCTGGAAGAAAGAGGTCTTGCATAATACTTAGTTACTGACAGAAGCTCCCCCGAACCTTCTGTTAGATATAGAAAAATTAAAACTGTACAGTTGCTCAGATGAGCTTCTGTACAGTTTTTTATATTGTCCTCGTCAATTCTCCACGCTATAATTATAGCAGTTATAGAAAATCAAGCTCGCCAATACACCGTGCCTGACCTATGCAGCAGATTTCAGTTCAGAAACACTCCTGTCAGATTCAGAAGAAGCGGCAATATGACTTCTCAGATCTACTCACAAACCGGAGCTCTTTCTGACTGCAAGCCTGCGATTTTCAATGGAAAAGCAACCTGGTATGCATCTAATCCACTGACCGCAAAAACAGACGGAATCATCACCTATGCTACACCATTTACCGTCTTCAGGGTAAAACCTGGAAAAGCTATCGACAATACAAAAAATACAACCTACACCCACCGATAAAAAGCTAGGCACCGCAACCAAATACTGTATCCGTGCATACCGCATCACAAACGGTAAAAAATTATACGGACCTTATTCATCTGTAAGGACCGTAAAATAATAGCAACATAAAACACCCCGGAAAATCCTGAGCTGTGTGGTGTCTCCGAATATCTGATCATCAAACGGATATTCGGAGATCACCTTATTGTTTGCGGATCTCCGAGGTGTTTTTATTTATTTTCTTAATATTTTATTTTTCCGCCTCAGCTGTTGGTGTTGCTGTGGCTTCTGTCTCTGTTTCACCGTTTACCATGGTTTCATATGCATTGAACATTTCTTTTACTGTCATTTTGTTTACAAGAAATACCTTGTCTCCAACGACAGCTGCATAATAGTTTGTGTCATATGTGTAGAAGGTAACGGTTGTCTGGTTCTTGTCAGAGTCTGTGAATACAGCGGTCATCTCCGGATCTGCAGCCGGTGTATAAGCGTCTGTCAGTCTCTTCTGTCCTGCCATGTTTATCAGCTTGTTGTAGAAGGTGGTAAAGGTTGTACTTTCTATTTCCTTACCATCCAGCTGATAGGTTGTTGTTTCTTTCTCGTTTCCGTCATCATCTGTGGATGTTTCACGTGAAACATTTACAGTACTTGTTGTTTCACCGTAAGTAACCTGGAGCTGATCCAGATTTTTTACAGACAGATAATTGACGATCAGTGACCAGAGATCTGACGGCGTCTTGTCAATAACTGCACTCAGTGTATCCGTTGACATTGTATAGATCTGTTTGTTATCTACCGTTACATATCTGCTGCCATCTCCTGCCTCATCGCCAACGTAAATGACAAGCTGTTTATCCACTGTGGTTGTCTTGCTGTCTGCATCTTCTGAGCTGCTGTCCGTGTCAGCGCTGTCGCCGCTCTCAGAATCGCTCTCAGAGGCCGTAGAATCGTTTTCTCCGGATTCTGTACTGTCTGTGCTGTCATTCTTCACCTTTTCCTGATAATCCACTGTAATCGTCGCATAGGCTTATCAAGGCCATACTGGGAAAGATCCTCTGCATTGTAGTTTACAAACTGGTCAAATGCAAAGCTTCCAAGTCCGGAGGTTACGTTTCCTGCTGCCGTTGTATCGGCAGACTCTTTATCGCTGCTTCCGTCACCGGAAACATCCCAGGTAGTTCCGTCGGAATTTTCTTCCAGGACATAGGAATCTTTATCCTCGCTGACCTGGACCTTTTTCACTGTGGAAGAATCAATTGTCGGGAAATCTTCTCCCTGTGCATAATCGTAAAGGGAATTCATAAACGGAGACACTGTATCCGCTGCCACTACATATACCGTGCTGTCATCATCATCCTTGGAAATGTAATACTGATTCGTAGACGTATTCTCATCTCCGATGTTGAGCTTCGTTGTCCCATCAGCGGTATCAACGGTTACTGTGTTAGATGGAGAATCCAGTCCGTATTCCGTAAGATTCTCCACATCCTCCAGGACTCTGTCCGCTTCCACCTTTTTGATGGCGGAAGCTGCGGAATCCAGAGTTGTCTGATTTACAGGAAAAGCAGTCTCATCCTTTTTCACCCAGGAATCATCTTTTTTCTCAAAGGTCACTTCCTTCTTGTCTACGATAAATTCCAGGGATTTAATGTCATCCGTTTTCACGGAAAACACTTCTGTTTTGCTTTCCTCTTCGCTGCTCTCTGTCTTTTCTTCTTTGGATACGTAGGTGTTCAGTCCCACATAAACGCCGCCGAGAACTGCCAGAACAACAACTGCTGAAACAAGTTTGGTTGATTTTTTCATTATGCTTTTCTCCTCTTAAGCCAGATCAGAAATCCTGCAACAAGGAACACTCCCGGGATCAGACCAATGGTACAGATCTTCCAGAAGGCTGCCGCATAATCGGTTACTGTCAGGCTTGTGGACTCAAGGCTCTTGGATGGAATAGAAACGGAATTACTGTCGTCTGTGCTGGTCATCCAGTTTAAGGACTCCAGAAGGAGCTTTTCATTTCCGCCGGATACCATCTGGTTTATCTGGCTCTCCATCAGATTTGCTGTGGAGTAGTAAACGATCTGTGTTTCCTTATCATCATCCAGTTTCTCAGTGATAGCAACACCAAGATCAAACGGTCCGTCTACATCTCCGTCTTCCTTTTCGATATTGCTGCTCTGCATATTTGTTTTGGAGTAAGCCTTGTCAGAGGTTGTCAGGATACTGTCGATGGTTACGGTATCTCTTACATCATCTGTTTTCTGAATGCCCTGCGCATACGGTGCCAGTACATAGGAGCCTGCAGAAGCTGTCTCAGAGCTTGCATCTGTGCTGTTGACTGTTGGTACAAGATAATATGGCATTTGCATTCCATAATGCTGATTATCACCCTCAAATACGATTCCCTCTGCACACTTTACACCATAGTTTTCAAGAACCGCATCAAAGTTCGGCAGATCATCCTGTGTATAATCCGAGAAGATCATAGCTTTTCCGCCTGCCTCCAGATAATCCAGGAGCTCTGTTTTTTCTTCCTCGGAAATATCGCTGGTCGGAGATACGATCATCAGGCAGTCTGCATCATCCGGAACCTTTCCCTCTGTGAGAAGGTTCAGCTCCTTGATATCAATGTTTGCTTTCTGGATATCTTCTTTAAAGCTGGAATCCAGATCTTTTTCTCCGTGTCCGGATAAGGTGTACATGATCGGAAGATCCTCGGATGTTACATAACCGATCGCACTTGTGATCTGTCCTTCTCCATCAAATCCGGTAGTAGTCTGCTGCCAGGTATTATAGTCTACTGAAGAGGAATACATATCGTTGTAATTGATAACCTTGTTTCTGTCGCCGCAGACTACGATCAGGCTGTTTGACGCAAGATCATCGGTTGTATATTCCGATGCAAATTTCGGATTTACAACAGGGTCTTTCACCTCAACTTTAATATGCTTGGACTCATCTTTATAACGTGAAAGCAGATTGGAGATCGTGTCGTCCTCAGAACGCTTGCCGCGATCTGATAAATGGTAACATCCTTATCCAGTGCCTTCAGTACCTTCTTTGTTTCATCACCGATGGTGTAAAGCTTGGATGAGCTTACATCCAGCTGTGAATATTTGGATGGGATCGCACCGACGATCATATTGATCACAACCACGATCACGATAAAGACAGCTGCCATAGCCATGCTGTAGGAACCATTTTTGATATGTTTTTTGCTGATGGTGCCTACCAGCTTTTTCGGATCCGGTTTATGTTTCTTTTTGCCGGAGTCCTGTGCGGTCTCCGGTACGGCTGCCTCGCCTTTATTTTTCTTAAATTTCTCACTGAATTTCATTTCCCTTCACCCCCTAGTTCCAGCGTCTCTTCTGAATGGACTGCATGGTAAGGAACAGGCAGATCGCAATAACAGAAATAAAATAAACGATTCCTGTCACGTCAAACACGCCTTTTGTAAAATTATCATAATGTCCGCTCAGGTTAAATACGTTCAGTACCTTCTGGATACCACCCTGGAAAATACTGGATTTTACAACGTATACGATCACAAGGGCAATCTCTCCCACAGCTCCGATCACTACAGAGATCAGACATTTTTGATCATGGTATAAATGATGATCGCGATCGCCACGATCAGAAGTCCGAATGCCACTGCGGTTGACATGGAGGTCTGTGAAAAGAATGAGGAAATTCCGTTCATCATATAGAAGGCGAACAGGAATACAAAAGTAAGTACGGCTGCAATTACCTGGCTTTCTGTAAGTGCTGACATAAATACACCGATCGCCAGATTCGCGCATCCCAGAAGGAAAAATCCTAGGATCCCGGTGTATGCGGAAGCATAGGAAATCGTTCCGAACTTACTCATGATCAGAGGATAAACGCACATGATCACGACCGGAATAGCAAACACAGCTACCAGTGCAAGATATTTTCCAAATACGATATCCCATACAGATACCGGTGCGGTCAGAAGAAGCTGATCCGTTTTCTGCTTGCGCTCTTCTGCAAGTACACGCATGGAAAGGATCGGCACACCGATCAGGAACACAAAGGTCAGTGCGCTTAAGGTAGTTTCAAATTTTGAATAGCCGCCTGAAAGCTGATATGCGGAAAAATAAATTCCGGTCAGCACCAGGACAAAAAATATGAAGAGATATCCAACCATGGAGGTCAGATAGCTTTTCAGTTCTCTTTTAAAAATCGCTGTCATGACTGATTCCCCTCTTTCTCATCAGAAGCCTTCTCTGGTTCCCCGTTTTTTTCTTCCTGAGTTTTTTCTTCTTCCGATGATCTGTCTTCTACCGGTTTCCACTGTGAGCTTTCCGGTTTTCCGGCGGATTTTTTCTCTCCTTCGGTAAGCTCAAGGAATACATCCTCAAGGGAAACTCTCTTAACCTGCATCTCGTAGATTGGACAGTTCGCTTTTGCCATAGCGTAGAAGACTTTTTCACGGATATCCACATTTTCCTGAATGGAAAGTTTTGTTTTCCACAATTTTTCATCGCTGTCATAGGACATTTCCACCCCGGTTACGCCTTCGATCGTTTCCAGAGCTTTTCGAATCGTGTCTTTCTCGCCTTTTACCTTCATAAGGAGGCTGTTGGAGCCTGCTGCCAGACGTTCCAGATTATCCGGTGTATCGCTGGCTACCAGCTTTCCATGGGAAATGATCAGAACATAATCACACACTGCTCTTACCTCGGAAAGGATATGGGAGCTTAGGATAACCGTGTGCTTCTGCTTCAGGCCTTTGATCAGGTCACGGATCTCGATGATCTGCTTCGGGTCAAGTCCTACTGTCGGCTCATCCAGGATGATCACCTCCGGATATCCCAGGATTGCCTGTGCAAGGCCCACCCTCTGGCGATAACCTTTGGAAAGGTTTTTGATCAGACGGTCTTTCATGTCTGTGATCTTTACCATATCCATGACTTCTTTTATCTGCTTGTCTTTTTGGTTTCTTGGGATTTTTTTCAGATCAGCCGCAAATTTCATGTACTCAAGAACGGTCATGTCAAAATAGAGCGGCGGCATTTCCGGCAGATAGCCGATACATTTCTTGGCTGCCTCCGGTTCCTCCAGAATATCATGACCATCGATCATCACTTTTCCTTCTGTGGAAGCAATGTATCCTGTGATCATGTTCATAGTTGTTGATTTTCCTGCACCGTTGGGGCCCAGGAATCCGTAAATTTTCCCCTTTTCGATCTGAAAGGAAAGATGGTCAACTGCAGTATGATCGCCATACTTTTTGACCAGATTACTTACTTCGATCACTTTACTCTCCTCCTTTTATTCTCAGGGAAATACTTTTTTTAATTATCGATTTCCCATTTTATAAGATGCCAGAGGCAAAAGGTCCTGAAACTGAAGCCCTTGACTCTGGCGTCTTTTCAATACCAATAGAAAACGCCCCTGGATGAAACAGAGAATGGGGGAAATCCAGGGGCATCTCTATCGGATTATAGTGTAAAAGTAATTTGTGATAAAAGTAGGATAAATTTGTGATAATTTTGTGAAACTCCCGGACAAAAAAATCTCCTGTCGGACAGATTTTGACTTTGTTCGACAGGAGGTAATTTATGCCAGCGGCTCTCTGAGCGGTGTTCCGGCTTTTCTCGGATATTTGCCTGGGGTGTTCTTTACCTTCTCGATAATGACCAGGGAGCGGCTGATCTCGGAGCCCGGAAGGTCAAAGTACTGAATATCCCTGATCTTTCCACCAAGGATCTTTACTGCTTTCTCTGCTGCTTCTGCTTCTTCCTTTACAGAACCGGATTTATAGGAGACAAAAAGCCCTCCGACTTTTACATACGGGAGACAGTATTCGGACAGGGTTGCAAGTCCGGATACTGCTCTGGATACGCAGAGATCATATTTTTCTCTGTAGGCTTTGTTTTTTGCATATTCTTCAGCTCTTCCGTGAATGGCGGAAATCCCCTCCAGGCCCAGGAGCGCAAAGGTTTCCTCCAGGAATTTTACTCTTTTATTGAGGGAGTCCAGAAGGCAGGCTTCCACCTCCGGGAAGGCAATCTTCAGGGGAACACCCGGGAATCCGGCGCCGGTTCCGATGTCCATAACGGTTTTTATCTTACCCATATCTACAGCCTTGACGCAGCAGAGGCTGTCCAGGAAATGTTTCACGAGAACCTCGTCAAATTCTGTGATACCGGTGAGGTTCATGACTTTGTTTTTTTCTACAAGATATTCGTAGAACCGGATAAACTGGTTTTTCTGCGTGTCACTGAGTGTGATCCCAAGCTCCTCGCAGCCTTTTTCCAGGATTTCTAAATTGTACATGCAGCTTCCTCTCTTATTTTCTGTGTTTTATTGTTATTCGTTGTATTATCCGTGTTTATGTCCGGATCTGCTTTCCAGATATACAAGAAGCACGGAAATGTCAGCCGGGGATACACCGGAGATACGGGACGCCTGACCGATGGACACCGGTCTGTAGGCTTCCAGCTTCTGGCGTGCCTCAATGCGGAGGCTTCCTACATCTTCGTAATCAATGTCTTCCGGAAGCTTTTTCTGCTCCAGTTTCTTAAACTGCTCTACCTGCTTCATCTGGCGGCGGATGTAACCGTCATATTTGATGTTGATCTCTACCTGCTCACATACATCTTCCGGAAGCTCCGGTCTTTCTTTATCGATGGGTGCAAGCACCTTATAGTTAAGCTCCGGCCGACGGATCAGCTCTGCAATGGTGGTTCCGGATTTCAGAAGGGTACTGTTCAGAGATTCCAGAAGGCTCTGTACCTCTGTAGAACCACCTACGGTTGCATGTTCCACTCTCTCGATCTCTTCCTGGATCCGGCGCTCTTTTTCCTGTAATTTATGGTATGTCTCATCATCGATCAGGCCGACCTCCCAGCCTTTTTTGCGAAGACGAAGATCTGCGTTGTCCTGGCGGAGGAGCAGACGGTACTCAGCACGGCTTGTCATCATTCGGTACGGCTCATGGTTCTCCTTTGTTACCAGATCATCGATAAGAACGCCAATATATGCCTCTGAGCGGTCCAAAATCAGCTGTTCCCGGCCTTTTACCTCCATAGCTGCATTAATTCCCGCTATGAGGCCCTGAGCGGCTGCTTCCTCATATCCGGAGCTTCCATTAAACTGTCCGCCGCTGAAAAGGCCCTTGATCTTTTTGAATTCCAGTGTGGGATAGAGCTGGCGCGGATTGATGCAGTCATACTCAATAGCGTAAGCATTTTTTACAATCCTGGCGTTCTCCAGACCCGGTACGGAATGGTACATCTCGTACTGAACATCCTCCGGCAGGGAGCTGGACATTCCGCCGATGTACATTTCATTTGTGTAAAGACCTTCCGGTTCGATAAATACCTGATGGCGTTTTTTGTCTGCAAAACGAACTACTTTATCCTCAATGGACGGACAGTAACGTGGTCCGGTTCCTTCGATCATTCCGGAATAAAGGGGGGATCTGTCCAGATTTGCACGGATGATCTCGTGTGTTTTTTCGTTTGTATAGGTCAGCCAGCAGGATTTCTGCTCGATCTGTACAGCTTCCGGGTCTGTGGAAAAAGAGAACGGTACGACTCTTTCATCTCCGAACTGCTCTTCCATCTTAGAATAATCAATGGTGTTTCCGGCGATTCTGGCCGGAGTTCCTGTTTTGAAGCGGAACATTTCGATCCCCAGCTTTTTCAGGGAATCCGTAAGGTAATTGGCTGCCTGAAGGCCGTTCGGTCCTGTATAGTTGCTGACGTCGCCGTAAATGCAGCGGGCCTTGAGGTAGGTTCCTGTACAGAGGACTACAGCTTTTGCGTGGTAGGTAGCTCCTGAGAAGGTTTTTACACCGGTGATGTGCCCGTCTTCTACCAGAAGCTCGGTCACTTCACCCTGGCGGATGGTTAAGTTCTCTGTATTTTCCAGTGTCTTTCTCATTTCTGTGCTGTAGGCCTGTTTATCGGCCTGTGCACGAAGGGAATGGACTGCAGGGCCTTTGGACTGGTTGAGCATTTTGGACTGGATGAAGGTTTTGTCTATGTTTTTACCCATTTCCCCACCGAGAGCATCCAGCTCACGGACGAGATGCCCTTTGGAGCTGCCGCCTACATTGGGGTTGCAGGGCATAAGGGCGATGCTGTCTACGCTGACTGTGAACATGACTGTGTTGAGCCCTAAGCGGGCGCATGCCAGTGATGCTTCGCAGCCTGCGTGACCGGCGCCTACTACTATGATGTCGAAAAACTGTTCCAGATTTTTCATGCTTTTTCTCCTTTATTTTTTCTTTTATTTTTTCTCTTTATTTTTCTTTGTGATTTTCTTTTTCTTTGTTTATTGTGTGGTTGGTTTTTGGTTTTATTTTTACTTTCTTGCTTGGCAGAAGGCCTGGTTTTTTTGCTTTGGGAAGCTGTGGAAAACCGCAAGGGGCCGTAAAGCCACGGCCCCTCTGCACACCCCTCGGGCCTTTTTTTTAGGAGTTCTTGGGTTGTGGTGTGGGGTACGGTGTTGACTTTTGTCTGTATGCTTCGGTATTGGATGCGGAACGTTGTGCCGAGGAGGTTGCAGTGGAACTGTAATGAGGTTCTCGACGTGCGATGCACGTCTGCGGAATTCTGCAGTCCATGTGGCGTACAGCCGGGAGCCGTAATCTATGCGGCATATGCAGCCGAGGTTCCACAACCCATGCGGCATATACAGCCGGAGTTCCGCAATCTATGCGGTATATACGGCGGGGTCTCCGCAATCTATATTATGCAACAATATATCCTACAGAAATATACAAAGTTCCGTTCGATATATTTCGGCTCAGTGTCGAATTGCCGATACAGAAGCATACAGGCACAAGTTAGTATCTTTCCGCATTCCACAATCGCTGCACTATATAAAAAAAGGCCCAGCGGTGTGCAGAGGGGCGCGGCCTTGTGCCCCTTTGCGGTTTTCTTACATTCCAATGTGATCTACCCTCTGCGGGGGCCGCAGCCTATGTGCCATACAGCAGGGATCCGCAATCTATGCGGTTATACGACCGGAGTTCCGCAGCCTATGCGGCATATACGGCCAAGGTTCCGCAATCCATGCGGGCATTCGGCCGGGGCCTCCGCAGCCCATGCGGTTATTATTTCCCCATACAAAATTTAGAAAATATCTCATTAACAAGGTCTTCCCCAAGTGATTCTCCCAGAATCCGTCCCAGACTTTCGTATGCATCTGTCAGGTCTATGGAATAAAAATCCTCCGGCATTCCGCTTTCTATGCTATTTTCTACCAGAGAAAGACTTTCCTGTGCTTTTAAAAGCTCCTGTCTGTGGCGTTCATTGGTGATGTAGATTCATCATTGAAGTCAATCTCCCCACTGAAGAACATTTCCCGGATTTTTTCTTCCAGGTCTGTGATCCCGGTTTCTTCTTTTGCGGAAATTGGGATCACCGGCTGGTTTATTCTGCTCTTTAAATCCTCTATATCTATAGCAGATTCAAGGTCTGTCTTGCTGTAGAGGACAATTGTCTTTTTCTCTTGCAAAATTTTTATGATTTCTTCGTCGTTTTCATCTAACGGTACGGAGGAATCTACGACATAGAGGATCAGGTCTGCGTCTGCTGCCATTTCTTTGGCTTTGGATACACCGATTTTCTCTACGATGTCTTCTGTCTGGCGGATTCCGGCTGTGTCAGCGATCTTTAATGTGATTCCATGCAGGTTGATATACTCTTCCAGTACGTCTCTGGTGGTTCCTGCGATATCGGTCACGATGGCTCTGTCCTCTCCCAGAAGCAGATTCAGCAGAGAAGATTTCCCTGCGTTCGGCTTGCCCAGGATCACGGTCCGGATACCTTCCTGTATGATCTTTCCGTCTCCGGCTGTTTTTAACAGGTTCTGTATTTTTTCTTTTTCTTCTGCTACGATCTGCTCTAATTCTTCCGAATATCCTGTCAGATCATAGTGCTCCGGATCGTCTAATGCCGATTCAATGTACGCTATATGGTACAGTAGTTTTTCTCTAATCTGCTGTACAGTTTTTCGGACTGAGCCTTTTAATTGTCCTACAGAGTTCTTTAATGAGTACTCATTTTTGGACTGTATCACGTCCATAACGGCCTCCGCCTGGGAAAGATCGATCCTTCCATTGAGGAATGCACGCTTGGTAAATTCTCCCGGCTCGGCAATAATGGCTCCGTTTTTCAACACAGTTTCCAGTACCTTTTTCATGGCTAAAACGCCGCCGTGGCAGTCGATTTCTATGGTATCTTCTCCTGTGTATGTCCGTGGTCCGCGCATGGCCATGACCAGCACTTCGTCTACCATTTCTTCGTTATCATAAATATATCCATAATGGATGGTGTGGCTTGGGACGTTTTTCAGAGATTTTTTTCCACCCTTGGAACGGTATACTCCGGATGCGATCTCAAAAGCCTCCGGGCCACTGATCCTGACGATCCCGATTCCCGATGCGCTCATGGCTGTGGAAATCGCAGCAATCGTTGTCTCTTCCATTTTTCACTCTCCTTTGTCAAACGGATAAAAGCATCCGGTTAAACGCAAAAATGTTACTCCGGAAAAGCTTTTTACACGCAAAAAACACGTGTTATTCACGCTTTCACCTAGAATAACATCTTCTGTCAGTTTCCATATTTATAATGCTAGAGCGTGTTTGAAAAAGGCTTTCTGCAAGATGTGCGTCACAATTTGTGGGAGATTTTGTCCGGATGAAGGCGCGTAGCGGGCTACGGCAACTGAATTCGGGCAAAATATACCGCAAAGTGGGGCGTGCAGATTGCGGGAATGATTTTTCAAATACGCTCTAATCTCTGCATTCCGGATGTCCGCTGCAGAAATATCTTTTGTTATTTGCTCTTCAATGATTATAAAGAATTGTTGCGGAGATTGCAATGATAATTTTTAATTTTCAGTTCCATACAAAAAAGCCGTACCCACGGAGCTTACGCTCCGGGATACGGCTTATAGCTTTACCGGTGGATCATCAATTATTGCGTTTCAGTTTTACTACTACATGCCTGTAAGGTTCTTCTCCCTCACTGACTGTCTCTACATAGCGGTTGCCCTGCAGAGATGCATGGATGATCTTCTTTCGTACGGATTCATCGGTTCCAGAACTACCGGTTTTCTGGTTTTCTTTACCTTGAAGGCGATTCCTCTTGCAAGGTTCTCCAGAGTTTCCTTACGACGGCGTCTGTAGTCCTCGGTATCGAGTTTTACACGAATGTAGGTAGACTCGCCTTTGTTTACCACAAGGCTTGTCAGATACTGAAGAGAATCCAGTGTCTGGCCTCTTTTTCCGATGAGGATACCCATATCCTCACCTTCAAAATCCACATCCAGAGAACCGTCTGCAGTGTTGTATTTCGATGTGATCTCCACTTCTCCAAGATCCATGGAGCCGAATACGTCACGAAGAAATACGACTGCTCTCTCCTCAACCTCTCTGATTTTCTCCGGATCGCTGAGGATCTCTATCGGTCTGCCCTGCTTCGGTGCTCTCTCACGTGTTTCCTTCGGCTGACGCTCCTTTGGAGCTCTTGGCTGTTTCTCACGTGCAGGCTTTGCTTTGCCCTGGAAATCCCTTGCAGGTCTTTCCTTTGGTGCTGCTGCCTTTGCAGGTGCTTCTTCGGATGCCTTCTCCACCTGTACAGCTTCTTTCTTCACCGGCTTCTTCTCCTCTGCAGGAGCTGCTTTCGGTGCAGATTCTTTCTTTACATCCGGAGTAAAAGGCTTTTCTAATTTCTTCTCTTCTTTGATAGCGTCCAGTTTCACGGACTCTACCAGTTCATCGATCTCCTGCATATCAGAAACTGGCTCGATTCTGCGAACTTTGATCACGGCAGGTTTGCTGCCGATTCCGAAGAATCCGGAGCTGCCTTCACTGATAACCTGAATATCAAGCTGGTCACTGGAAGTTCCAAGCTCAAGACACGCTTTTGTGATAGCTTCATTCTTTGTTTTTGCTGAAAACTGAATGTAATCCTCCATTACGAACCCCTCCGTTCCTGATTATTTCTTCTTATTTCTCTCATCAAAGTCTCTTACGAGATTTGCTTTAGCTGTGATGCTGCCCGGTTTTGCACTTCTTGCCTTCTCATAAGCAGTATCAACCTTCTGTGCTCTGTCTGAAGCACCATTGTTTCCGCTGTTGCCCTTATTGATCACAGGTTTATTGATATTCTTGGCGGACTGATGAGCCTGATTGGTGATCTTCTGCGGCGGAAGTCCTTCCTTCGCACGCTTCGCTTCGATCTTCTTCATATTCTCATTAACCAGATCATCAATGTTCATCTTATCAAGATGACGATTGATTGCAAACTGCTGGGCACTTCGAACGACAGCACTGGCGATCCAGTAGATACCAAGACCAACCGGGAATGTGAAACAGAAGAATGCAGACATCAGAGGCATGACCATGTTCATGGTTTTCATGGAGTTTGCCATTGCGCTGGCCTGATCATTTCCGTCTGCCGGCTGTGTTGCAGCCTGTGGCATAAGCTTCAGGTTCAGCATCTGAGTTGCCCATGCAAGAACCGGGATCAGAAGTGCTACGATCGCAAGTAACAGAGAACCATGATTTTTGAAGAATTCCATGATATAGTACAGCGGCTGGTCTGCGATATTCAGTCCACAGAAGCCCTGCATCTTGGAAATATTGCCGGATGCTTTTGTGATCGCATCAGAAAATCCTGAAAACTGATTCATCTGTGCCAGCTCTTTCCACTGGGAAGGAGAAAGTGCATACAGAAAATCAACAATCGAGTTACTTGTAGCATTTCCGGCACTGTCCATAACGAGACGCACTCGTGTCATGGAATGGTCTGTGATAAACTGCTGCAGGATATCTGTGTATCCGTTTACAGCTAGCAGGTTGTCAACTACACCAGTAAAAATGTTCTTTACACTTCCAACGTAAGCAGGAATCCGGTAGATAACCTGATACAGAGCAAACAGAATAGGCATCTGAATGGCTAACTGTACACAGCTACCGGTTGGAGAAACACCATATTTCTGATAAACAGCCTGGGTTTCTTCGTTCATTTTCATCATGGAAGCCTGATCCTTTTTACCCTGATATTTCTTCTGGATCTTCTGGATCTCAGGCTGCATGATCGCGCTTAACTTGGAGAATTTCTGCTGCTTGATCTGCAGCGGTGTCATAAAGGCAAAGATAAGAATACTGAAGATAATGATACAAAGACCAATGTTCTGGATTCCGAACAGGCCGTCAAGCATCTTATATATGCCATCCATGATCCATCCCATCACAGACGCGATCTGTCCGATAATAGGAGTTCCGGTTTTTGTTGCTAAAAACAGTTCCAAATTCATTTCCTCCTAGACTTCTTATTCAATTGTAAAAGTCCGGTAACTATTCTTTCGTCCACTAACTGCGGAGGTACTGAACAGTTACAAATTCCGATAACTGCTCTGCCCGGGAAAAGGCTGAACAGTCACAAAATAATTCATGGCACAGGGTCATAGCCTCCGTGGGAAAAAGGATTGCATCGCAATATCCTCCATGCCGCAAGAAGACTGCCCTTAAATGCGCCATATTTTTCGATTGCTTCCAAACCATATTGAGAACATGTGGGAATATAAGGACATTTCGTTCTCTTCATCGGCGATATATATTTTGATAGAGCCTTATCATCTTAATCAGAAATTTCTTTATCATGTTCATTCCCTGTTATATGATGCTTTCTTGCAAGATGCAGAAAAGCACTCTCTATCTCGTGAAAGCTCTTGCCCTTGGCTGCGGCTCTCGCTACTACTACAATATCAAGGTTACTGTCAAAATCTGTTTCGTTGAGACGATAGCTTTCTCTGATCAATCTGGTGAGTCTGTGGCGAACCACACTGTTCCCTACTTTTTTGCTTACTGATATTCCCAGACGATTCTTCATGTGCTGATTCTTCAGCACGTACATCACCAGAAGCCGATTTGCGTACGATGTTCCGTTCTGATATACAACTTTAAAATCTTGATTTTTCTTTAAGGACTCTGATCTGATCAAACGAATCCTCCTTAATTAGATTCCGCCTGCGCGGATATTTCTCCGGATAGAAGAAAAGACCACATAAATGCGGTCTTGCAGCTTATGCTGATAACTGTTTTCTTCCTTTTAATCTTCTTGCAGCTAATACTTTACGTCCGCCCTTTGTGCTCATGCGAGCTCTGAAGCCGTGAACTTTAGCTCTGGATCTCTTTTTTGGCTGAAATGTCATCTTCATAGGTAAAGCACCTCCTTTATCTATTTTTAATTGTTATGAAATAACTTATCATTCAGAACATCGTTTCAATTATATAAATAAACCTCCTTTTCGTCAAGTAAAAATTGCAAAAAACCCGATAAAATCAAGGGTTCTATAAAATACCCCCACCTTACGGTATTTATTTTTTTCTCTTATGTGGAAAGCGCTTATGGTTTACGTAACATTATCCACATTTTGTGGATAACTTGTGGATAACTTGTGGATTGCCCGGAAATCTATCCACTTTTTCGGAGGGTTTGTTCACATCGTTTTCAAAAAAACCCTTTATTTGCGGTATTTTTAAGGTGGATTTTTTATACACATAATTCTTCCACATTTTCCACCAATTCTCGACTTATGGAAACCTCCAGGACTCTTATCCACAATAATCCACCCTAATCCACAGTAATTTCCCCACATTATCCACATTCTTTTCCCCAAAATCTCAAGGATTTTCCATTGCGAAAACCCCATTTTCATTGTAATATATAAAAGGATATCTATCTCCAGTCGCAGACTGGGGTTATTATAATACTCATGGGAGGAAAAAATGGACGCTGTTATTGAAAAATGGGAGGAGATCCTGCAAACTGTCAAATCTGAATATGAGGTGACTGATGTCCCTTTTAATACCTGGCTCAAGCCGCTGAAAGTTTATGAGGTTGACGGAAAGCTGATAACAGTGGTTGTTCCCTCTGAACAGGCAGCGATCGGAGTCAATTACATCAGTAAACGCTACAAAATACCCCTCCAGGTTACTATCTGTGTGCTGACAGGCATGGAAGAATGCGAGGTTCGCTTCGTTCTGGAAAAAGATCTCCCCAAAAAAACAGAAAAAAACACTTCTTATGATAAACAGGTTCAGGATACACGTTACGAAGAGGCGCATTTAAATCCAAAATACACCTTCGACACCTTCGTTGTAGGAAGTAATAACAAATTCGCCCAGGCCGCAGCTCTTGCAGTTGCCGAATCACCGGGAGATACCTACAATCCACTGTTTATCTATGGCGGAGCGGTCTTGGTAAGACGCATCTTATGCATTCCATCGCTCATTTCATTCTGGAACACGACGAAAACAGCCGTGTTTTGTATGTAACCAGTGAGGAATTTACCAACGAGCTGATCGAAACCATCCGAAACGGAAATAACACGGCAATGAGCAAATTCCGTGAAAAATACAGAAATATCGACGTTCTTCTTGTCGATGATATTCAGTTTATTATAGGAAAAGAATCCACACAGGAGGAATTTTTCCATACATTTAACAGTCTTCACAGTGCCAAAAAGCAGATCATCATATCCTCTGATAAACCACCGAAGGATATGGAGATCCTGGAAGAGCGCTTCCGTTCCCGGTTCGAGTGGGGTCTGATCGCAGATATCACGCTGCCTGATTACGAAACCCGAATGGCGATCCTTCATAAAAATGAAGAAATGAACGGCTACAACATCAGTGAAGATGTTATCAAATATATCGCTACCAATATCAAATCCAATATCCGTGAGCTGGAAGGTGCCTTCAACAAGGTCATGGCCGGAGCCAAGCTTGAGAAAAAGGAAGTAACTCTGGAGCTGGCAGAGCAGGCACTGAAGGATATTATTTCTCCGGATGAGAAAAAAGTGATCACACCGGAATACATCATCTCCGTTGTTGCAGAGCATTACGGAGTCACACCTGCGGACTTAAGCGGAAACAAACGAAACTCCAAGATCGTCATGCCCCGCCAGGTTTCCATGTATCTCTGCCGTGAGATCATATCCACACCTTTGAAAAATATCGGAAAAGCGCTCGGAAACCGTGACCATACCACCGTTATGCACGGTATCGAAAAGATCGAAAACGAATTGCAGAACGACGATAACTTAAAAAATACCATTGATATATTGAAAAAGAAGATTAATCCACAAGGTTAGGGAAGTTTTCCACATTACTGGTGTATAACGTGTTGATTGTATGTGGAGAGATGTGTACAACTTTTTTGCCAAAACGCGGCGGTAATTTTATCCCCGGGTTATTCACATGCGAAAATACCACTTTTACACAAAGTTATCCCAACGGAAAACCCCTGAAAACATCAGGCCTGCGGGAGTTTTTCACAAAATCTGTCCCCCTACGGCGGTTACTGCGGATTTTTTCTATAAATATATTTATAAAAACCACAATTTGTTCAGAAAGGGAGTTATACACACTATGAAAATCATCTGCTCCAAATCAAGTCTGTTAAAAAGTGTAAGTATCGCACTCAAAGCAGTTCCATCAAAAACCACAATGCCAATCCTGGAATGTATCCTCATGGATGCAACCACAAACCAGATCAAATTTACCACCAACGATATGGAGCTGGGAATTGAAACCATCGTTGAGGGTACTATTGAAGAAAAAGGTAAAGTTGCTCTTGATGCAAAAATCTTCTATGAAATCATCAGACGACTTCCGGATAATGATGTTACCATTAAGACCGATGATAAATATGCAGCAACCATTACCTGTGAAAAAGCAAAATTCAATATCCCTGGAAAATCAGGAGAAGATTTTGCTTATTTACCGATGATCGAGAAGGATGAACCGCTGACGATCTCTCAGTACACACTGAAAGAAATGATCCGCCAGACTATTTTTTCGATTGCTGTAAATGAAAACAATAAGCTTATGACCGGTGAGCTTTTTGAGATCAAAAATAACTGTCTGAAGGTAGTTTCTCTGGACGGACATCGTATCTCTATCCGAAAAATGTCTCTTAAGAAAGATTATTCTGACCGTAAGGTGGTAGTTCCGGGCAAAACTTTAAGCGAGGTCAGCAAGATCCTTTCCGGAGAAGTGGATGATCAGGTCAGCATTTACTTTACAAAAAACCATATTTTATTTGAATTTGATCAGACTATGGTAGTTTCCAGACTGATCGAGGGAGAATATTTCAGAATTGACCAGATGCTTTCCAGTGATTATGAGACAAAACTGAAGATCAACAAAAAAGAGTTCCTGGATTGTATCGACCGTGCCACACTTCTGGTACGTGAGGTTGATAAAAAACCGATCATCATCAACATCACAGACGATGATATGGAGCTGCGCATTGATTCTGCAATGGGTTCCATGAATGAAGAGATCGATATTGAAAAAGAGGGTAAGGATATCATGATCGGCTTCAATCCGAAATTCCTGATCGATGCGCTTCGTGTTATTGATGATGAAACCGTGACGATCTATCTTGTAAATCCGAGGCCCCGTGCTTTATCCGTGACGATGAGGAGAACTATACTTACCTGATCCTTCCTGTAAACATCAACCAGAATCAGGCCAGATAAAACCTGGGAAATATAAGGAATAAGGGACAAGAGATGTACGCAGCAGTTTCGGGAATGTGAGTGTACGTGTAAGACGCACATGCTTGAAGCTGTGAACAGAATTGAGCTCGGCAGTTAGGATATGTAAGTGTCCGTAGGGCACGTACAGCCTGACGGCAGATATCAGGATTGATATAAACGGATACACCAAAAATGTGTGACCGTTTTTGACCGATTGTGCATGGGAATGCGATCGTGTTCTGAAAATTGTTTTATGCGTAAACTGCTGGAAGGGGGTATTTAAATTACCGCCTTCCGGTGAAATTTGTATTTTGGGGGATTTTAAATACCGCCAGAAGATCAGAAAAGATCGATCTGACGGAGAAAATACCCCGGAGATAAGAGGAGAAAAAATTGGAGATCAGAATTAAAGACGAATTTATCAAGCTTGGTCAGGCGCTGAAGCTGGCCGGTGTTGTGGAGGACGGCGTTGAGGCGAAATATGCCATCAATGATGGTCTGGTACTGGTGAACGGTGAGGTGGAGAACCGCCGTGGCCGCAAGATCCATCCTGGAGATACCATTTCCTACGATGGAAAAGATATTTATGTGATCGGGTGAAGGAATGTACATTGAATCCATCAGACTGAATAATTTCAGGAATTATGAGTCGCTGGAGATGAATTTTGATCAAGGCACCAATATTCTCTACGGCGACAATGCCCAGGGAAAGACCAATATCCTGGAGGCGGTTTATCTGGCAGGTACCAGCAAATCCCACAAGGGAAGCAAGGACCGGGAGATGATCCGCTTTGAGAATGAGGAATCCCATATCCGAATGATGGTGAAGAAGGGCGATCTTTCATACAAAATAGACATGCACCTCCGGAAAAACAAAGCAAAGGGAGTTGCCATCAACGGGCTGCCGATCCGCAAGGCAAGGGAGCTGCTGGGGGTGGTGAATCTGGTGTTTTTTTCTCCGGAGGATCTTAATATTATCAAGAATGGACCGGGAGAGAGAAGACGTTTTCTGGATTCGGAGCTTTGTCAGCTGGATGGTGTTTATATCACGGAGCTGGCCGGCTACAATCACATCGTGAACCAGAGAAACCGTCTTCTCAAAGACTGTTATATGAACCCCGGGCTGAAAGGTACCCTGGATGTCTGGGATATGCAGATGGTTGATTACGGAAAGAAGATCATCGGGAAGCGGGAAACCTTTGTGGAGGAGCTTAACGAGATCGCAAGGGGGCTTCATAAGGG
>ENA-OQCS01000609-OQCS01000609.1-human-gut-metagenome-genome-assembly--contig:-NODE-609-length-20033-cov-1.883502_pt1 | contig 20033 bp, 32 predicted proteins | sample MGYA00242757_ERZ504575 | MGnify/ENA primary metagenome ERZ504575 (study PRJEB26092, sample SAMD00036297) | human gut metagenome | host: Homo sapiens | study: EMG produced TPA metagenomics assembly of... | reverse complement strand
ACAAGTCAGGAAGAACGTTTCAACGAACGGTTCCTATCCTTCGGGACATACAGCCATAGGATGGGCTACTGCCTTGTTTTGGCAGAAATCAATCCTGACAGGCAGAATGAAATTCTGAAAGAGGATTTGAAATGGGACAGAGTCGTGTTATTTGTGGGTATCATTTCCAAAGTGATGTAGATGCTGCCCGAATTGTGGCTAGTGCTGCTGTTGCCCGTCTCCATGCCAACGATGCTTTTGTGAAACAGCTTAATAAGGCGAAAGATGAGTTTTCCAAGCTGCAAAAAGCAGGACTCGTTCAGTCTGTTTCCAAAAAATAATCCCCTATAACTTAACCATAAGCCGTAACTATTTAATGTAATGTTTTTCTTAGATGAACCGGACAAGCGTTTTTGCTAATCCTAAAAGCATGACTATTGACCGGGTGCTGATGGGAGGAAGAATCTGGTTGATTGCTTTCATTGTGTGGCCTTACAGATTCTTCACTGCCCTCAGTATGACAAAAATCAGAGACCGATTGACAAGGCACTTAGATGGTTACCATTAAAACTGTATATTATGAAAAATCTTGTATCATTAGGAGTCTTTCTCCTGATATTGCTCTCCGTACAGGTAAATGCACAGGAACAATCAGTCTTGCAAATACGTCCTACGGGACGAATCTTAATGGATGGAGGCTTGTTTCATTCAGATAATAAAAACTTGTAGATGGTGTAGCGATTCCCGATGCCCGGATAGGCGTAAAAACAACCTATGGAAAATATAAAGCGAAAGTGGATATAGGCTATGCGTATGGAAAGGTCAGTTTAAAAGACATATTTGTAGAAAGACAATTTTCCTCACATGCGTTACTACGTGTAGGGAATTTTGTACATCAGTTCGGACTTCAAAGTTCTACTAGTTCGTCTATGAAAGTAACCATGGAGGAGCCGGCAAGTAATGAGGCTTTTTTTTAACAGCCGGCTGATGGGGGCTATGTTTGTGTATGACAAAGATGATTTTTTCGGTACAGCTAGTGTTCATGTGGAGAGCGAAGCTCTTAAGAAGAAATCCAATGAATTGGGTAAAATGGGTTATGGTGCTATGAGCCGCTTGGTCTATCGTCCTTTACACGATACAGGGAGATTGTTTCAGTTAGGTATTTCCGGTGCTTACGAAACACCTAGATACAATAGCGAACCTACACTTAACCATACTAGCTTTGACTTGGGGGCTAATTTCCCGACGCGTATTGCAAAAGTCAGAGCTGTGAATGCCTTGATTCCGGATGCAAAGAACCTGATAAAATTTACACCGGAGATGATAGCAGGATATGGTCCTGTGGCATTGGAAGCACAATATTATTATCTTCAAGTGAACCGGAAAAAGGATTTTAAGAATTATAAAGCGAGTGGTATGTATGGAATACTGAGAGGTTTGCTGATAGGTGGTAATTATAGATATTCACATACGGATTGTGGTATTGCCACTCCGGACTCTGGTTCGTTGGAATGCGTATTCGGATATAACTATACTGATATGTCGGATACCCGGTCCCATATTTATGGCGGGCGTTTGAACGATGTCTCTTTTACTGTCAATTATTATATCAATAAGTATATGATATGGAGATTCCGGTACTCTTATACTAAGATAACGGATAGAGTGGGATTTGAAAATCAGTCATTAAGTGCGTTTCAGACACGTTTTCAAGTGATATTTTGAATAGAGGGTCAGAGTTTCATTTTGTTTCAAGAGTTTGAAGCAAGGTGGAACTCTTATATTTGAAACAGATTGGGTGGCAAGAAGAATGTCCTTTTGGGGGTAGAGGGTAGCATAAACCTGTTACTGTAAGAACGAATATTGAAAAATAGCTTTATCTTTGTATTCTTTATACTAGGAATTAAATGAAAAACAAATGAAAGAAGCAACCATAACTCCTTTTGCAAAGCCGCTATATATAATGACCAAACCTGTAGGTGCGGTTTGTAATCTGGCCTGTGATTATTGTTATTATTTGGAAAAATCCAAGTTATATGAGGAACAGCCGCGTCATGTGATGAGCATGAATTACTGGAGAAATTTATTAAAGAATATATTCAGTCGCAAACCATGCCGCAAGTTTTGTTTACCTGGCATGGGGGGAGAAACTTTGATGCGTCCTTTAGTTTTTTATAAGAAAGCCTTGGAACTTCAGAAAAAATATGCAGGTGGTAGAACCATTGATAATTGCATTCAGACAAATGGCACATTGCTGACAGATGAATGGTGTGAATTCTTCCGTGAGAATAATTTTTGGTAGGCATTTCTATAGACGGTCCTCAGGAATTTCACGATGAATACCGGAAGAATAAGATGGGGCAACCTTCTTTCTATAAGGTAATGAAAGGGATTAACCTGTTGAAAAAGCATGGAGTGGAATGGAATGCCATGGCAGTGGTCAATGACTATAATGCAGATTATCCGTTAGACTTCTATCGTTTCTTTCGTGACGAGCTTGATTGCCATTATATACAGTTACTCCCATTGTCGAGCGACTGTCTAACCGTGCAGACGGTCTTCGGCTTTCTTCATTAAAGCAAAAAGACGGTGAACTGGCTCCTTTCTCCATTACTCCCGAGCAGTGGGGAATTTCCTTTGTACTATTTTCGACGAATGGGTACTGAATGACGTGGGCAATTACTATATTCAGTTGTTTGATTCTACGCTGGCCAATTGGGTGGGACAGCAGCCAGGCGTTTGTTCATTAGCTAAATATTGTGGACATGCAGCTGTGATGGAATTCAACGGTGATGTGTATGCTTGCGATCATTTTGTCTTTCCTGAGTATAAATTGGGAAATATTTATCAGAAGACTTTGGTGGAGATGATGTATAGTAAAGAACAGGAAACTTTTGGTGCGATGAAGCACAATAGTCTGCCACAGCAGTGCTTGAACTGTTCTTATGAGTTTGCCTGTCATGGGGAATGTCCGAAGAATCGTTTCATGTTAAGTAAAGACGGTGAACCAGGATTGAATTACTTGTGTAAGGGATATTATCAATTTTTTGACCACGTAGCACCCTATATGGATTTTATGAAGAAGGAATATCTGGCGGAACGCGCTCCGGCTAATGTGATGGAGTGGGCGAGAGAAAGGAGAAATAAATAGACTGTTTTCAGTAAGCCGACTGTATGGGACAAGCAAGTCAACTTACCTAGTTGTTTCAGTTGACTTATTTGGTCATTTAAGTTACTTTTTCATGGCTGTTTGGTTTAGTCAGAAAAAATAAAAGGAGCAAAGTCTCTGCGACTTCAACTCCTTTTGTTTTTCCGGTCAGATGAATTATTTTCCGTTGTATTCATCAGATACAGTTAATTTCTTACGGCCTTTTGCACGACGGCTGGCCAATACGCGACGACCGTTAGCAGTTGCCATTCTTTCACGGAATCCGTGTTTGTTTTTTCTCTTTCTGTTAGAGGGTTGGAACGTTCTTTTCATTGTATATACTTATTTTATGTTATTATTCACCATGAGTAACGGGCTGCAAAATTAGTGACTTTTTGAAATAAACAAAGAGATAACTCATTTTAGTGATTTCTTTTGCGTTTTTTCTTGATTTACATTACTTTTGCACTCGAAATCACAGCTGTAAGTGAATATAATCTGAAATAATAATCAAATATAAGCAAAGAAAAGTATGATTAATGCTCAAGACATTAAATCGGAACAGCTATCCGTATGGACGGTAAATTGTATTTCTGTATTGACTTCCTGCATGTAAAACCGGGAAAAGGTAACACATTCATGCGTACTAAATTGAAAGATGTGGTTAATGGTTACGTTTTGGAACGTCGTTTCAACATCGGTGAAAAATTGGAAGATGTACGTGTGGAACGTCGCCCGCACCAATATTTGTATATGGAAGGTGCAGACTATATTTTTATGAATCAGGAAACATTCGACCAGATTCCTATTGCTCATGACTTGATTAACGGAGTAGACTTCCTGCTGGAAGGAATGGTGGTGGATGTGGTTTCTGATGCTTCTACAGAAACAGTATTATTTGCTGATGTTCCGGTAAAAGTGCAGATGAAGATAACTTATACTGAACCGGGCCTGAAGGGGGATACGCTACCAATACGTTGAAACCTGCTACAGTGGAATCGGGTGCTATTGTGCGTGTTCCTTTATTCATCAATGAAGGTGAAACGATTGAAATCGATACTCGTGACGGTTCATATGTAGGCCGTGTGAAGGCATAATCTATTTATATATGCATATAAAAAGGCGGAACTTGTTGCAAGCTCCGCCTTTTTTATGTTTCTTTGTACTTCTCTGTGATGGATAAAATCAAAATAAAGCAATGAGATATTCTTTTATTATACCGGTTTATAATCGTCCTGAAGAGGTGGATGAGTTATTGAACAGTCTTACAAGGCAGACAAATAAGAATTTTGAAGTCCTGATAGTGGAGGATGGTTCATCAGTTCCGTGCAAGGAAGTGGTAGATAATTACGCTGACCGGTTGGATATATGTTATTATTTCAAATCCAATTCCGGTCCCGGGCAGACCCGCAATTATGGAGCGGAACGGGGGCATGGAGAATATCTTATCATATTGGATTCTGATTGTATTTTGCCTGAAGGGTATTTGGCGGCTGTCGAGTCAGAGCTTCAACAGCAGAAGGCGGATGCTTTTGGTGGTCCTGACCGTGCTCATGATTCGTTTACCAATATACAGAAAGCGATAAATTATGCCATGACTTCGTTTTTTACTACCGGAGGTATCCGTGGAGGGAAGAAAAAAATGGATAAATTCTATCCCCGTAGTTTTAATATGGGGGTACGGGCTGAGGTATATAAAGCGTTGGGAGGATTTTCTAAGATGCGTTTTGGAGAAGATATTGATTTCAGTATCCGTATCTTTCAAGGGGGATATGCTTGTCGGTTGTTCCCTGAAGCATGGGTGTGGCACAAGCGTCGTACCGATTTGAAGAAGTTTTTCAAGCAAGTGCATAATTCGGGTATTGCCCGTATCAATCTGTATAAAAAGTATCCTAAATCATTGAAAGTTGTACATTTGTTACCGGCACTTTTTACTATAGGAATTGTATTCCTGTTGTTATATTCGTTGGTTTGTAGCTGGAGTTTGTCTTTGCTGCTGCTTTTTGCTCTTATCATTTGTGTAGATTCCACATTGCGAAATAAAAGTTTCAAAATAGGATTATTATCCATCCTTGCTTCTTTTTATTCAGTTGATTGGCTATGGAACAGGTTTCCTGAGGGCCTGGTGGAAACGCTGTGTGTTGGGGAAAAACGAATTTGCCGCATTTGAGAAGAATTTTTATAAATAGAATTTTACCATAAAGAGGTGTTTAAAGTGATGGACTTTTTATGTATCTTTATGGTGGGGAAAATAAAGAAAGATGGCAGAAAAACTAACCATAAACCAATGGGCGGAAGAAGATCGTCCTCGTGAAAAGATGATGTTGCATGGAGTGGGGACACTTTCGGATGCTGAATTGCTTGCTATTCTGATAGGTTCGGGAAATACGGAGGATTCTGCAGTGGAGTTAATGCGTAAAGTGTTGAGTGATTATCATAATAGTTTGAATGAATTGGGCAAAACCACCGTAGATGAACTGTGTCACTATAAAGGAATAGGTCCTGCCAAAGCTATCACCATTTTGGCGGCTTCCGAATTGGGAAAGCGCCGAAAGGAGGAAGAAGGAAAAGAACGTAAGGTCATTCTCAGCTCCCGTGATGTTTATCAATATTTTTATCCGTTGATGTGTGATTTGCCTATAGAGGAATGTTGGGTATTGTTGTTGAACCAGGCTTCCAAAGTAATTGACCGTATAAAGATAAGTTCCGGAGGCTGGCCTCTACAGCGGTGGATGTCCGTTGTGTATTGAGGGAAGCATTGTTGAAACGGGCCGTTGCCATGGCACTTTGTCACAACCATCCTTCCGGCAGTATGCGACCTAGTACAGAGGATGATCGGTTGACGGAACATCTTGACAAGGCGGCAAAAGTAATGAACATAAGACTGATAGATCATGTTATTTTAACGGATGGCAAATTTTATAGCTATGCTGATGAAGGAAGAATGTAGAAAATCATTAAATTTGCAATTAAAACAACGAGAGATATGGATGCAGATACCCGTTTAAAAACAGAAGAGAAGATTATAGCCATGTTGAAAACCGTATATGATCCCGAGATTCCGGTGAATATATACGATTTAGGTTGATATATAAGATTGATTTGCAAGATGATGGAGAAGTAGTGTTAGATATGACATTGACTGCTCCCAATTGTCCTGCTGCAGATTTTATTATGGAGGATGTCCGTCAGAAAGTCGACTCTGTGGAAGGAGTTACTTCATCGGTCGTGAACTTGGTTTTTGAACCCGAATGGATAAGATATGATGAGTGAAGAAGCTAAATTGGAATTGGGTTTCCTCTGATAAATTGAAAAGTTGAGAATTAAAATTGGGGAATAAGAATTGCCAATATGTCTAAGTTATTGGACAAGGTGTTGTTTTTTAATTCTCTATTCTCGGATTTTTAATTTATGAGGTATTTAATTTAGTAAGATTATGAAGAACGTATATTTCCTTTCCGATGCACATTTAGGTTCTCGTGCCATAGCACACGGGCGGACACAGGAGCGCCGTTTGGTGAATTTTCTGGATAGTATAAAACATAATGCTGCAGCAGTGTACCTGTTGGGAGATATATTCGACTTTTGGTACGAGTTCAAACTGGTAGTGCCGAAAGGCTATACTCGTTTCTTGGGGAAGATTTCCGAGTTGACCGATTTGGGAGTGGAGGTGCATTTCTTTATCGGTAATCATGACATCTGGTGTGGTGATTACTTGGAAAAAGAGTGCGGGGTGACTATTCATCGTCAGCCGTTGACCTGTGAGATTTATGGGAAGGAGTTTTTCTTGGCACATGGTGACGGATTGGGAGATAAAGATGCCAAGTTCAATTGTTGCGTTCCATGTTTCATAGTACCACTTTGCGAACACTGTTTTCTACCATACATCCCCGTTGGAGCATAGAACTTGGCTTGGAATGGGCCAAGCATAGCCGTCTGAAGCGTGAAGGTGGTAAGGAACCCGAGTATATGGGAGAGGATAAGGAACCGTTGGTCTTGTTTACTAAAAATTACCTTAAAGACCATCCGGATATCAATTATTTTATTTATGGTCATCGCCACATTATGCTAGACTTGATGCTGAGCCGTACTTCACGTATGTTGATTCTTGGTGACTGGATACAAGATTTTTCGTATGCTGTATTTGATGGTGAAAATATGTTCCTTGAGCAGTATGTTGAGGGAGAAAGTCAATATTCCTAAAAAAAGGCTACTATGCATCACGCGTAGCAGCCTTCTATAATTTATATATTTAACCAAACAATAAAATTACTTATTCAGAATAGCCAGAGTATCGCTGGCAATCATCAGCTCTTCATCAGTTGGGATAACAGCTACTGTCACTTTGGAGTCATCGGCAGAAATAATAGCTTCTTCTCCACGAACCTTGTTCTTTTCAAGGTCAATCTTCACACCCATGAATTCCAAACCTTCACAAACTTCAGAACGGCAATTGGCTTGATTTTCACCTACACCACCAGTGAACAGGATGATGTCTACACCACCTAGAGCGGCAGCATATGCACCAATATATTTCTTGATGCGGTAGAAATACATCTTTTCAGCCAAAATAGCTTTCGGATTTCCGGCAGCAACAGCGGCTTCCAGTTCGCGCATATCGCTGGATACACCTGAAAACGCCTAATACACCACTTTTCTTGTTTAGTAAGTTGGATACGCCGGTTGCATTTAATCCTTCTTTTTCCATGATGAAAGTAACGGCGCCTGCATCGATGTCACCACTACGAGTTCCCATTACAAGACCTTCCAATGGGGTCAGCCCCATACTGGTGTCTATACATTTACCATCTTTGATAGCTGAAATGGAACCACCGTTACCGATGTGGCAAGTGATAATTTTCTTTCCTTTCGGATCAACGCCAAGGAATTCGCATACACGTTGTGAAACATAGCGATGAGAAGTTCCATGGAAGCCATAACGGCGCACACCGTATTTTTCATACAGTTCGTATGGAATGGCATACATATATGCATAGTCGGGCATTGTTTGATGGAATGCCGTATCAAATACACCTACTTGGGGAACGTTGGGCAGAATGGCAGAAACAGCATTCACACCTTTCAGGTTAGCCGGGTTATGAAGCGGGGCTAAATCGTTGCAAGCGATAAAAGCATCCAGTACTTCTTTATTCAGCAATACGGATTCGCTGAAACGTTCTCCGCCATGTACCATACGGTGACCTACTGCGTTGATTTCATCCAATGACTTGATTGCGCCATATTCCGGGCTCACCAATGTATTCAGAATGAACTCGATACCTGCGGTATGTTCTGGGATGTCTTTTTCTAATATTTTCTTTTCACCGTTGGGCAAAGTCAGTTTCAGGAAAGAGCCTACCAAGCCGATTTTTTCTATACCGCCCTGTGCCAGGACTTCTTTGGTAGTCATATCAAATAATTTATATTTAATAGAAGAACTACCGCAATTGAGCACTAATATTTTCATGATGTTGTTGTTTTTTGGAGAATGATTATTTGTTTTCTTTTAGCGGCAATTGCTTGATTGGCAGTAATGGCAATCATCTTATAAACATCGTCGATAGAGCAACCGCGTGACAGGTCATTCACCGGACGAGCGATACCTTGCAGGATCGGGCCGATAGCGGTAGCGTGTCCCAGACGTTCTACTAATTTATAAGAAATATTACCTACTTCCAGACAAGGAACAACCAATACGTTTGCCTTACCTGCAATTTCTGATCCCGGGGCTTTGCTTGCACCGATGTGCGGAACCAAAGCTGCATCAGCTTGCAGTTCACCGTCAATCTTCAAATCGGGAGCCATTTCCTTAGCGATTGCCAAAGCTTCCACCACTTTATCTACCACTTCATGTTTGGCAGAACCCTTGGTTGAGAAACTTAACATAGCTACGCGAGGATCAATTCCGGCAACAGCTTTGGCGGTCTGAGCGGTACAAACTGCAATTTGAGCCAGTTGGTTGGCATCCGGTACCGGGGTTACAGCAACGTCACCCATTACGATTACACCGTTATTTCCGTATTCGGGAGCATGAGTAAGCAACAGCATGGCACCGGATACGCAAGTGATACCCGGAGTAGTCTTGATAATCTGTAAAGCGGGACGAAGTACGTTACCTGTTGTGTTGCGTGCGCCGGCCAACTGTCCGTCGGCATCACCAGCCTTGATAATGAGACATCCTAGATACAGCGGATCGACAACCAGTTTACGGGCCTCTTCGATGGTCATACCTTTTTTCTTGCGGAGTTCGCACAGCAATTGTGCATACTCTTCTTTCTTCGGGTGGTCTGTGGGATCAATAATAGTGGCTTTACCGATATTCCCTAACCCCCATTGTTTAGCCAGGCTCATGATTTCATCGGGGTTTCCCAATAAAATTAGGTCGGCAACACCGTCTGTCAATATTTGGTTGGCAGCTTTTAAAGTACGTTCTTCAGTTCCTTCCGGAAGAACAATGCGCTGTTTGTTTGCTTTCGCGCGCTCAACGATTTGAGAAATTAAATCCATGATAATATATTAATTATGTACGTTCTAAAGACGAGTGTTGTTTTTCACGATGCAAAATTAGCTAATTTGCAATATCTACATTGCAAAATCAATATTATTTTTGGTTTAAAGTATGCTAAAAGTGTATGTTATTGAACACCAAACGGGATGTTTCCTTAACTTTGCGCAGTTTTCAATAAGTATTTAATAAATTTATAAGGTATGATTCGTCAGTGCGCCATTTTATTTGGCTGTTTGGCTTTGGGTGAATTGATTGTTTTTTTGACGGGTATCAAGCTGCCGTCCAGTATTATAGGAATGCTGTTACTCACCCTTTTTCTCAAATTGGGTTGGATAAAACTGCAATGGGTGCAGGGGCTGTCCGATTTCTTGGTTGCTAATCTGGGCTTTTTCTTCGTTCCGCCCGGTGTGGCACTGATGCTTTATTTTGATGTCATTGAAGCACAGTTTTGGCCGATAGTAATTGCGACAGTGGTCAGTACGGTTTTGGTACTGGTCGTAACAGGATGGGTTCACCAATTAGTTAGAAAATCAAATGGAATATTTAGAAAATAAGTTCTTTTTGCTGGCATTCACCTTCGGGGTGTTTTTTTTGTCACGTGTCTTGCAGAAAAAGACTGGATGGGTAGTGTTAAACCCGATTCTGCTTACCATTGCCGTGTTGATTCTGTTTTTGAAATTTACCGGCATCAGTTATGAAATATATAATGAAGGAGGTCACCTGATTGAATTTTGGTTGAAACCAGCGGTGGTAGCGTTGGGCGTGCCACTTTATTTGCAGTTGGAGATGATAAAGAAACAGTTGCTTCCTATTGTCATTTCACAGTTGGCAGGTTGTTTGGTGGGATTGGTGGCTGTGGTGGTCATTGCCAAATTGCTGGGAGCTACTCCGGAGATTATTTGTTCATTGGCTCCTAAATCTGTGACTACTCCTATTGCTATGGAAGTTTCGAAAGCCACGGGAGGAATTCCGTCTTTGACGGCCGCCGTTGTGGTGGTAGTCGGTCTGTTCGGAGCGGTGTTCGGTTTCAAGGTACTTCGGGTAGGTCATGTGGGGAGTCCTATTGCGCAAGGTCTTTCTATGGGTACGGCTACTCATGCGGTCGGTACTTCCACAGCAATGGAAATCAGTGGAAATATGGAGCATACGCTAGTCTGGGATTGACTTTGAACGGAATTATGACAGCGATTTTCACACCGACAATTCTTAGATTATTAGGTGTGATTTAACAAAAAAGCTGTTATCTTTGTTATATATAGAAAATCATCACAGATTATAGAGGATTGATTTGATTTTCAATAGGTATGGTCATTGGGGTGAGCATTGCTTATAAAAGTCTATCCGCATTTAGTAGTAACAGAGCATTCTTACAGCAGTCTGATAACTATTGTCACTTTGAATGAAATGAAGATTCTGTGATTTGTGGTGAGAAAACAAGCAACCCATATTTTATGATAGAATTTAAAGATATAACTTTAGCGGATAAAGACTTGATACAGTCCTTTACCTTAGGCAGTTTGCGTCGTAATTGCGACTTGTCGTTTGCCAATCTGTGTAGTTGGATTTTCCTGTACCAGACTAAATATGCCGTGATGGATAATTACCTGTTGCTGCGTTTCTATGCGGGAGAAGAATTGGCCTACATGATGCCCGTCGGAACTGGAGATGTGAAACCAGTTCTTGAAGCATTGATAAAGGATGCTGAAGAGATGGGGGCAAAATTGCGTATGCTGGGGGTATGCGTGGGGATGAAAGCAGATATAGAGGCGGCGATGCCCGGACGTTTCACTTTTACAGAAGACCGGGATTACTTTGATTATATCTACTTGCGTACTGACCTGGCAACCTTGAAAGGAAAGAAGTTTCAAGCCAAACGTAATCATATCAACAAGTTCAAGAAGCAGTATCCTGATTATGAATACAAACCGTTGACTCCAGATCTGGTTCCCGAATGTTTGAAGCTGGAAGAGGAATGGTGTCGTGCCAATAACTGCGAGGAACAATTGGCATTGGGGGCAGAACGTAAGTCCATGACATATGCCTTGAACCATATGGAGGCGTTGGGTTTGACGGGCGGCGTGCTTCATGTCAACGGGAAGATTGCCGCTTTTACATACGGTGCTCCCATCAATCATGAAACATGGGATACTTGTGTTGAAAAGGCGGATACGGGAATAGAAGGGTCGTATGCCATGATTAACTATGAATATGCAAATCATATCGACGAACAATATATATATGTAAACCGCGAGGAAGACCTTGGTCTGGAAGGTTTGCGCAAAGCAAAACTTTCTTATCAGCCCGTTATTTTACTCGAGAAATGTATAGCAGAGCTCAATGACTACAAAGGATGAAGTGAAAACATTATGGAAACTCTGCTTCAATGATAGCGATGAGTTTACCGACTTATATTTCAAGATGAGATATAAGGATGAAGTGAACAGGGTGATTCGTGAAGACGGAAAGATTATTTCCGCATTGCAGATGATACCTTATCCTATGACTTTTTGTGGTGAGGTGATTTCTACTTCGTATATATCGGGTGCTTGTACGCATCCGGATTACAGGAAGCATGGAGCCATGAAACGCCTACTGAAGGAAACGCATCGGTGTATGTATGAAGATGGAGTTTTGCTGGCTTCGTTGATTCCTGCAGAGGAATGGTTGTTCGGTTATTATGCCAGGTCGGGATATGCTCCAGTTTTTGGGTATGCGGTTGAGCAGGTAAGGGTAGACAGATTACGCCCTGTGCCCAGTTGCCGGATAGAGGTATGCGAATTTCCCGGTGTGGAACATTATCATTATTTTGATTCCCGTATGCATGGGCGCAGGAGTTGCATTCAGCATCCTAAAGAGGATTTTCTAGTTATAATGGCCGATTTAAGACTGGGTAATGGCAAATTGCTGGTTGCCCGGGAAGCGGATAAAATAGTGGGGATGGCATTTACGGTAATGGGGGATGATACATTATATATAAAGGAATTGCTGGCAGATACGGATGCGGTGCAGGATACTTATTGTATGAAGCGGCCCATATATATAAGGTACAGCGTATGGATTATTTTATTCCATCTCTGCCGATACTTTGTTTTTGGGGATGGCAAGAGTTATCCGTGCAGAGGAGTTGTTGAAGGTTTTCGCCCATAAGTATCCGGCATCCGAACTTTATATACATATTGAGGGAGATGAAGCGATTCAGGAGAATAACGGCTATTATACGGTACGGGATGGTTTCTGTTTTCGTGAGAGAGTACCGGAAAAAAAATATCACACTTATACGTTGGATGGTTTTACCCGGTTGTTACTGGAAGCGGAGCATCCTTATATGAGTTTGATGCTGAATTGATTTTCATTACTGGTTGCACAGGTTGAATTTCTATGTTTAAGATTGATAATCTGTGGAGTAAAATCCGGATAGGTTATTAGTCTTCTTTTGTCAGAATACGTTCCAGCTCTTCTGCAGTCAGTCTGAGATGGAATTGTCCTTTATAAGCCACGGATATGCCACCTGTTTCTTCTGAAACGATAATGGCCAATGCATCTGTTTCCTGCGATACGCCCATGGCAGCCCGATGCCTTAATCCCAATTCTTTAGGGATATTCAAGTCGTGAGATACCGGGAGAATACAACCGGCTGCTTCTATCCGTTTATGGCGGATAATCATGGCTCCGTCATGTAATGGACTGTTTTTGAAGAAAATATTTTCTATCAGTCGTTGGTTCACATTGGCGTTGATAATTTCTCCTGTACGGATGATGTCATTCAGAGGTACACTTTTTCGATGACAATCAGTGCCCCCACCTTCCCTTTGCTCATGCTCATACAGGCAAGTACAATCGGCATAATATCCGCTTTTTCCGTCTTTTCCTGCTTGTTTCCCGTCAGGAAGCGGAACGTCCCAACTGTTTATGCGAGCCCAGTGTGACAAGGAACCGGCGTATATCATCCTGAAAAAGAATAATCAGGGCTAGAACACCTACACTGACCAATTTATCGAAGATAGACCCTAGCAGTTTCATTTCCAAAACCTGAGATACAATCAGCCAGATACCTATAAATACTAGGATACCGATGAAGATATTGATAGAACCCGAATCTTTCATCAGACGGTAAGTCTGATAAAGCAGATAGGCTACCAGCAGGATATCGATGAGGTCTTTTATACTAAAATCAATAAACATCTTTCTAGAATTAAAAATTGAAAATTAAGAATTAAAAGGCAGCGGAGTCTTTCATCTTCTGTACTATCTTCACGGTTTCTACAGCAGCTTTTACATCGTGCACTCTGAGAATATCCGCTCCTTTTAGTAGGGAAATGGTATCCAGCACTGTTGTTCCGTTCAAGCATCATCAGGGGTTCCGCCTAGCAGCTTGTAAATCATTGATTTACGTGATATACCGACCAGTAACGGTAGTTCGAACAGGCTGAATTCTTCCAAATGATTCATCAACTGGTAATTATGTTCCACTGTTTTTCCGAAACCGAAACCAGGATCCAGAATAATATCTTTTACTCCTAAGTCGCGTAATTTCTGTACTTTTTCCGAGAAATAGAGAAAGACTTCTTTCAACAGATTGTCATAATGCGGATTCATTTGCATATTTTGCGGCGTGCCTTGCATATGCATAATAATATAAGGTACTCCCAGCCTGGCAATCATGTCGAACATCTGCGGGTCCATTTCTCCGGCGGCAATGTCATTGATGATTGCCACTCCGTACTCCTCTACACACATCCGGGCTACATCCGCACGGAAAGTGTCCACGGACACCACACAACCGGATGATAGCGATTGATGATTTCCAGTCCGGTACGCAGACGGCGCATCTCTTCTTCGGGGCTGATGTGCTCGGCATTGGGACGTGAGGAATAGGCACCTATATCAATGATGGAAGCTCCTTCTTCTATTATTTGGGAGGTACGGTTGATAATATCTTTTTCCGTTTGCTGCCGGCTGCCGGCATAGAAAGAATCGGGTGTAACATTCAGGATTCCCATTACTTGCGGATGGGAGAGATCCATCAGTTTCCCATTAACATTAATATATTTGACGGTTTTGGTTTCCATTGTTTACGGCTTGTCATTTAGGTCGTACAAAAGTACGCACAATTCTTGAGTTTTTGTTATTTCATGAACTATTTTTCAGTTATCTTTGTTGCAACTTAATTTAAAAGCAAAGCGAAAGATGGATATTTCAGCTTTATATAAGTGTTTTACGGAATGCGGCAAGGTAACTACCGACAGCCGTAACTGCCTGAGGGCTCTATGTTCATAGCTCTGAAAGGGGAAACATTCAATGGAAATGCATACGCGCTTCAGGCGCTGGAAAAAGGTTGCCAGTATGCCGTAGTAGATGAAAAGAATATGCCGCCGATGGGCATCCGCGTATCTTGTTAGTAGACGATTGCTTGAAAGCATTGCAGGAACTGGCTAATTATCACCGGCATAAAATGGGTACCCGAATCATCGGCATCACGGGAACCAATGGGAAGACTACTACCAAGGAATTGATAGCTTCAGTGCTGCAAAAAAGATATGAAGTGCTTTATACACAGGGTAACTTGAATAACCATATCGGTGTTCCTCTGACTTTGCTGAGGCTGACTCCCGAGCATGAATTGGCTGTCATCGAGATGGGAGCGAACCATCCGGGTGAAATCAAGGCACTGACCCGTATTGTAGAACCGGATTTCGGTATGATTACTAATGTGGGCAAGGCGCATTTGGAGGATTCGGGTCTTTTGAAGGGTCATCAAGACTAAAGGTGAGTTGTATGAGCATCTGCGTTACAATGGCAAGCATATTATTTTCATTGACAAGGACAATGAGTTTCTCACAGCTATCTCTCAGGGCCTTACCCGTATTTGTTATGGTATGGAAGGAGGAGAGGGACTTTATATCAGCGGCAAGCTGGGCGCTTGTGCTCCGTTTCTTTCGTTTGAATGGGAACACGAGGGACAGAAGTTCGAAGTGAATACCCACCTTATCGGCAGTTATAACATGAAGAATGCATTGGCCGCCATTACGGTGGGCCGGTTCTTCAGTGTACCGTCCCGGCAGATTTGTGAGGCACTGGAGGCATATGTTCCTCATAATAACCGTTCGCAATTGACAGAAACCACGGATAATAAACTGATAGTTGATGCATACAATGCGAATCCTACCAGTATGATGGCGGCTTTGGAGAATTTCCGGTTGATGAATGTCGCTCATAAAATGGTTATTCTGGGTGATATGAAAGAACTGGGAGAAACCAGTCATGAGGAACATCAGAAGATTGCGGATTATCTGGATGAATGTAAATTTGACCGGGTACTTCTGGCAGGAGAGGAGTTGGCAAAGTGATTCCGTCCTTTGAACATTTTCAAGATGTGGTTGCATTGAAAGAGTCGTTTGGAAAGATATAAGCCGAAAGGATATTATATTCTGATTAAAGGTTCCAACAGTATGAAGTTGGGCCAGCTTCAGGAAATATTATAGTTAACCGGTTGGCAGTTTCATTCACAGTAGGAGGATGAATGTGTCAAAAGTCCAAAGTAACTATTAAATGTGCTGTTTGCACCTGTATAGGTATATTGTCCCACCTGGTGGAATGGGCATTTCACCTAGGTGAGAGCGTAGTTCCACCTTTGTGAAATGGCAGTTCCACCAGGTGGGATTTCTATATATACTGCATGGAAACATGAATGGTAAAGATCCTTTGGGGAATGATCCTTCATATAGTCTGCCTCTATGGTAAATGTAATCATAGAATCTTTCTTCTTTATTATTTCTCTGAATTTTTCTTTAAAATAGATATAATAATCGGTTTTGACCGTTTTCTGACTCCTTCCTGCCGAATTATTATCCCGTGTTATTACAGAAATCAGTTACTTTTGCAATGTTATCAATAGAATTGCTATGAGGAACTTATTTCTACTAATCGCATTATGCTGTGTGGCTTTTTCTGTTCGTGCCCAACGTCTGGTTGAAGTGGGGAAAGGCTTTAGCAGTACTTCGGTAAATACTACTGTATTCCGTAATAACTCCATTGTGACGCATGGAAACACACAATACATTTCTTATTATGACGCTGAAGGATGGCTGATGTTAGGCAAACGCCGTCTGGGCACTGGGGAATGGATTTTGCACCGTACCCAATACAAAGGACATGTAAAAGATGCACATAACATTATCAGTATGATGGTGGACGCGACGGCTATCTTCATCTTTCTTTTGACCACCACGGACATAAACTGAACTATTGCCGCAGCATTGCCCCCGATACACTTGTTTTGGGAGATAAAGAGCCGATGATAGGCAACGAAGAAAGAAGATGTGACCTATCCTGAATTTCATTTGTTGGCTGATGGCGGTTTGCTTTTTGTATATCGCTCGGGCGCTTCCGGAAGAGGAAATATGGTAATGAACCGATATGATGTGAAATCCCGTAAGTGGAGCGTGTGCAGGATGTCCTTGTAGATGGAGAAAACGAGCGGAATGCCTATTGGCAGTTGTATGTGGACCAATCAGGAACCATCCATCTTTCCTGGGTGTGGCGTGAAACCTGGCATGTGGAAACCAATCATGATTTATGCTACGCCCGTTCTTTTGACGGAGGTAAAACCTGGTATAAGACCAACGGACAGAAATATGAGCTTCCTATCCGCCTGGGCAATGCCGAATATGCCTGCCGTATTCCTCAGAATGCCGAACTGATAAACCAGACCAGTATGAGTACGGATGCCGGAGGTCATCCGTACATCGCTACCTACTGGCGCAATCCCGATAGTGATGTTCCCCAATACCGCATCGTTTGGCATGATGGCGTGAACTGGCACAACCGACAGGTTTCCGAACGCAAGACCTTTCTCGCTCAAAGGGGGAGGAACCAAGATGATTCCCATGTCCCGTCCCCGGATGGTGGTGGACAATGGAGAAGTGTACTATCTGTTCCGTGACCAGGAACGTGGAAGCAAAGTTTCCATATACTATACCAAAGACGTACAGTTTGGTGAATGGCGCGTGAAAGACCTGACGGATTTTGCCGTAAATGCGTGGGAACCCAGTCATGACACGGAGTTATGGAAAATGAAGAAGCAACTTCATATTTATGTACAGGATACCCGACAGGGAGATGGCGAGAAGCAGGTGGAAACAGAACCGCAAATGGTTTATGTGTTGGAATTGTAAATAATGTGCTGATTTGCCAATGACCATGCGGCATATAGCGCAAGCACATTAACACATTAGTAAATTGGCAAATTGATAAATTATTAATATGATGAACAAATTATTGAAACAAACCCTTGTTTGTGCAGGTACCTTGCTGCTTTCCATGCAGGTTGCCGCCAAACCTTCTTCCGAAGCCAAGGAAGTACGGGGGATTATAGACAAGGTAAACACTTATTGGCAAACGCATAACAAGCCCGAAGTCCGTTCGTTTTGGGACAATGCCGCTTACCACACCGGAAACATGGAGGCATACTTTCTGACCGGTAATGAAAACTACCGTGCATATTCTGAAGCCTGGGCTATACACAATGAATGGAAGGGAGCCAAGGAAAAGGATAAGTCTAAATGGAAATACTCTTACGGTGAGAGTGATGAATATGTATTGTTCGGAGATTATCAGGTTTGTTTTCAGACATATATCGACCTTTATACTATTCTTCCGGACAACTATAAGATAGCCCGTGCCCGTGAAGTGATGGAGTATGAGATGAGTACACCCAATCATGATTACTGGTGGTGGAGCGACGGTCTGTATATGGTAATGCCTGTCATGACCAAACTGTATAAGGTGACGGGTAATCATCTCTATTTGGATAAATTGTATGAATATATTGTATATTCGGACAGTATCATGCTCGATCGGGAAACCGGTCTGTATTATCGGGATGCCAAATATGTTTATCCTAAACACAAGACTTCCAGCGGAAAGAAGGACTTTTGGGCACGTGGTGACGGATGGGTGCTTGCCGGACTGGCGAAGGTGCTGAAAGATCTTCCCGCTGATTACGAGCATCGTTCTTTTTTCGTAAACAAGTATGTGAAACTGGCCGAAGCAGTCGCAGCCATCCAGCAACCGGAAGGCTATTGGACCCGTAGCATGATGGATCCCACTCATGCTCCGGGACCGGAAACCAGCGGAACGGCTTTCTTTACTTACGGCTTCCTTTGGGGAATCAATAATGGCTATCTGGATGAGGCAGTGTATAAACCGGTGATAAATAAAGCATGGAACTATTTGGCAAAGACTGCTTTGCAGAAGAATGGCAAGATTGGTTACGTACAGCCGATTGGTGAGAAGGCCATTCCGGGACAAGTAGTCGATGCTGATTCTGAAGCTAATTTCGGGGTAGGCGCTTTTCTGTTGGCTGCTTGTGAATATGTTCGTTATCTGGAAGCTCCTGAAAATCAGGATCGTGCCTACTGGTGCAATCTGCTTTATAAGATGGCAGCTCCCGTACTGAGCAATATGGCGGAAGGTAATCTGAAAAAGAATATGCTGGTAGAGGTGAGTCCTAATTGGGATGGACGTAACAAAGGAGTGACTTATATGGAAACCTTCGGACGCCTTATGGCAGGTGTCGCTCCCTGGCTGACACTTCCCGATGATGATACGGAGGAAGGCCGGATGCGCAAGCAACTTCGTGAATGGGCTTTGAAAAGCTATGCCAATGCAGTAGACCCTGCCAATCCCGACTATCTGTTGTGGAGAGGACACGGCCAAGCTTTGGTAGATGCGGCATACGTGGCCGAAAGCTTTCTGCGTGCTTACGACCAACTCTGGATGCCTTTGGATGATACTACCAAGAAACGTTATTTTGAAGAATTTACCAATTGCGCCGGGTAGATCCGCCTTACACCAACTGGTTGCTGTTTTCTTCTACCATCGAGAGTTTCCTGGCAAAGGCAGGGACGGAATGTGACGAATACCGTATCAATTCGGCTATCCGCAAGGTGGAGGAATGGTACACGGGAGATGGCTGGTATGCGGACGGCCCTTCTTTCGCTTTCGACTATTATAGCAGTTATGTCTTCCATCCCATGTATCTGGAAACGTTGCAGGGCATGAAGGATGCAGGGAAATACACTCGTATTCATTATAAAAAATATTATGACCGCGCCTTGAAACGTGCTAGGAAATTCAGCCTTGTACTGGAACGCTTGATTTCTCCTGAGGGTACTTCCCGGTATTCGGCCGTTCCATTCCTTACCGTTTGGCCACTATGCAACCCTTGGCGCTGATGGCTTGGTATCAGCAGTTGCCCGAAGGGGTGAGCAACGGACAGGCGCGTGCCGCACTGACTTCTGTGATGCACCGGATGTATGACAACACCGAGAACTTCAATGAGGCGGGCTTCCTGACCATAGGTTTTGCAGGCCGTCAGCCAATGTGGCGGATTGGTAC
>ENA-OQCS01000608-OQCS01000608.1-human-gut-metagenome-genome-assembly--contig:-NODE-608-length-20047-cov-2.145331_pt1 | contig 20047 bp, 28 predicted proteins | sample MGYA00242757_ERZ504575 | MGnify/ENA primary metagenome ERZ504575 (study PRJEB26092, sample SAMD00036297) | human gut metagenome | host: Homo sapiens | study: EMG produced TPA metagenomics assembly of... | reverse complement strand
CTGTCGGCAAATTTTTAAGTGGAGCGGAAAACGAGATTCGAACTCGCGACCCCCTCCTTGGCAAGGAGTGCTCTACCACTGAGCTATTTCCGCGTCGTGTGCATCAGCAACGAATATAAGTATAAGACATCAGGCGACTTTTGTCAACACCTTTTTTGAAAAAAGTTGAGATTTTTTTCAAGTTTTTTTCTCAGCCCTATCCTAACCCATTACAACGCGCCAAATCATCATAGACAAGCGCCGCCAGACGCTGCGTTAATTCCTGGTTTTCCGCACAAAGCTTCGTCTGTGACAGCAATGCTTCCAGCTTAGCCTTGTTGCACATAATGCAGCAGCAAGGCATAATGATTTCGCTGGCCATATAGGCAACGGCGCGCAAAGACATTTCATCCTGCAGCAGGCTGCCGCTTGCTGCCTTGGATGCGAAAACCGCAAGGCGCATATCCAGCGCCCGCGCCTAGCTGTTTTTCTAAAACACCGGCCATAGCTTAACGCATGTTTTCTATAAAGTCTTCAAAGGTGTTAATCAATACAGTGTGACCGGTAACCTTCAAATCGCGCAGATAAGTGCCGTAGGATTCATAAACCTCGTCACTCAGCTCCATTTTCAGGCCTTCCTTAACATATTCATCCATCATTTTCAGAATGAAACGGTTAACTTCATCGGTACCGGGCTTAACATTCAAAGGAATAATGCGGCTTTCAGCCTCATATTTTTCTACAACAACCTTCCAGCCACCGGGAACAGGCGGCAGACGGGTTGCTTTAATGAAATAATTATCAGGAGAAAAGCCTACATAACCATCCATTTTATTATATAATTTTGCTTTTTGTACAGGGAAACCATTTTTATTGCCCCATTTAACGATTTCTTCGCAAACTTCATTATTATGGATTACGCTCGGAAAAGTTGCTTCCGCTAAGATTTCAGACATACTGATACCTCCTCATGGTTTATAGTCATATTTTACTCTAACTTGCAGATTATTTCAACAAAAAAGCATGTATACAATAAGTCTCAAACTTTTAAAAAACCGGCATCAAGCTGATGCGGTTCAAAAGCAATTCTTTTAAATTTGTCCCAAAGCCTTCAAAATGCACTGAGCGATAATCGCGCTGGCAATATAGGTGCCTACAAAGACAACGATTGCCAGAATAACAATGCGCCAGCCGGTCTTGGCAAAGGCATCAAGGTCCTTGCCTATGGATACACCGGCATAAGCCAGAATCGGGGTACATAAGCCACAAAGCCGACATTTTTTACATAGCCGTTGATAATATCACTGCCGGGAACGCCGGGGATAGTCAGAATACAGCCAGTGTTACAACCCATGCCGCAGCCGGAATACCTCCGGGAATATATTTTGACAACAGCATGCCGACAAAAGCAATAACTGCCAAAATCAGCAGGCCGGGAATAGAATGGATAATATCAGCCTTGGTTCCCAATACGTTGGAGAACAAGCTCATGAAGGTTACAATAGCCAAAATGATAATTGTATCTTTAATTTTCATTATGCTTCCTCTCCTTTCTTATCAGCTTCTGGCAGTACGCCATATTTTATCTTATAGAATCTCTTATAGAGCCATTCGGTCATCGGCAAGCCCAGCCATACGGACATATACAAACCGTCAAGACCGGAAAGCATATTACTTGCTGCGCCGAAGGCTGCCAGCTGATCAGCCATATCAGGATACATAGCAACCAAAGAGCCCACTGCAGCCGTCATCATGCTGGCAGAGCCTACGCCGGAGGCCATAGCCAATGCATACGGGTGAATCGGCAGTACGGAAGCAGCAACGCTGGCCATCAGCCGAAGAAAATAGTACCGAAAACAGTACCGGCAATATAAACGCCCATAACGCCGCGGCCTTCACTGCTGTCCAGACCAAACTTTTCGCCGATAAGCGCAACGTTCGGCTCACGTGCGATAGAATGCGCAGCACCGATGGTTTCACGCTTCAGGCCCAGGTAAACAGCAACAGGTACGCCTAAAAGCACAGTACCGAGGTTACCGAACTCCTGCAGAATCAGCGCCGGAGAAGCTGCCAGAATCTTCGGCAGGGTAGGACCTACCAGCGTACCGTAGCGTGCCATCAAAAGCATCAGCGTTACGCCGACCAGACTGCTGGCATCCAGCATTTCCTTTCTGCCGGACAGGTTCAAAAATTTAGGTGTTGTCAAAATACCCAAAAGCAGAGCGTACAGCATCGGCAACAATACGATACGACCGATACCGAACTTCAGGGTATGAGTGCCGATCAGCTCGGAAACAATGATCAGCGCCAGAATTATGGCATGTAATTTAATGTTCTTCATTACATTCCCTCCCACAAATTATTTCTATTTTACTTATTAAAATAGCTCTCCAATTTCGCAATATACTCTTCCTTGGTCAGAATCGGCTTGAAGTCAGCAGGATAGCCTTAGCCTCTTTCGCATCATCATACAGCAAATCTATCAGCATCATGGCAAAAGGCTTTTAGCCGGCAACAGCACAGCAGCATTAAAATCTACCATATGGAAGTCAGGTGTATGCAGCAGGCCGTCCGTACCACCGATAAACGGATGGATAACAGGCATCAGGTGTGATACGTCACCCATATCGGTAGATGCGCTGAAATGACCGGCATCCTTTATCTCTACATCCGGATAAGCAATTTTCGCATTTGCTGCAAACAGTTCATTCATGCGCTTGTTGCAGCTCAGCGGGAACATGCCCGGCAGTGTTTCGATAACGGTCTGTGCGCCGACAGCATCGCCGCCAGCTTAAGTGCTGCGTCAACGCGCGTATGTGTGGAATCAATAGCTCCATGGTTTTTGCACGCACATACAGCTCCAGGCGTACATCATCAGGCACAGAATTTACAAAGTCACCGCCCTTAGTAATAATCGGGTGCACACGCACTACGTCCTGCTCACGGAAGGTTTCACGCAAAGCGTTGATACCATAAGTCCCAGACAAGCAGCATTCAGCGCGTTGACACCTTCATGCGGAGCGTCGGCTGCATGGGCTGTTTTGCCGATATAGCGAACAGTTTTACCTACAAAGCCGTTGCTGCTTTCGCCGATAGAAACCGTAGGCTTCGGCATATTTTTATCAGCATGCATCTGCATAGCCATATCAATATCATCAAAAGCGCCTTCATAAATCAGCTCGCCCTTGCCGCTCATAAAATGCAGCTTGCCAGACTCCACTAATTTTTTGCGGTACGCAATTCGATATATTCCTCAGCAGGAACACCGAAGAACACCACATCACCGGCCAGCTCCGGTAAAACACCGGATTTTACAATACCGCAGGCAGCTGCCAGCATGGTGGAGATCTGCAGGTTATGGCCACAGGCATGCGCAGCGCCTGTTGCCGGGTCCGCCTTCGGACTTGTAGGGCAGCCTACTGCATCAAGCTCGCCTAAAACGGCTGCTGTCGGTCCGGGCTTGCCGCCTTTCGCACGTCCCTTAACACCATTGATTGCCAAGCCAGTCTGCGGCTCCAAGCCCAGGTCACGCATAAATTCCGCAACCTTGGCAGCGGTTTTGACTTCCTTGAAGCCTAATTCCGGTTCATCGTTGATGCTGGCACAAATTGCCTTTATCTTGTCCGCATATGCGTCAATTGCCGCACATGCCTTTTCTTTTAAAATTTCTTTTGTCATTTCAGTGCGCCTCCAACGTACCTGTCTATTTGACACGTACATTAATAAAAAAATTTAAGTATTTGACTCAATTATATCATACTTATAGGTAAAGTCAAATAAGAATATCCGCTAAAAAAATTATTACCTTATAATGTGCAATTTGATGCAATATTAGCTATTTTTCAGAATTTTGTCCACTAAATATATGCTCTAAAATGTTTACTCCCTACTTTTTTTGCTAAGTTTTACAGTTTTTCTGTTTACCTTTTACCGACATCTGTGCTAAAATATAAAAATGGTATTTGTCGGCAGAAAGAATACGACTTAAAACAGTTGACTGCTGACAACTACAGCACATGTTGATATAATATAAGGAAAGGAGTCTTGACATGTTTGCTCAGATGAAAAAAGATATTGATGCCATTATGCTGCGCGACCCGGCCGCAAAAACAAGACTGGAGGCCGCACTGTGTTATCCCGGGCTACATGCATCTGGCTCCATCGTATAGCGCATCACTTTTATCTGAAAGGCTGGGTAGTATTCCCACGCCTGCTTAATACATTTTCCCGTTTTCTTACCGGTATTGACATCCATCCCGGTGCTACACTGGGCCCCGGTCTTTTCATTGACCATGGCATGGGACTTGTTATCGGCGAAACCGCTGAGCTTGGCAGCAATGTTACGCTCTATCAGGGAGTTACCCTTGGCGGTACCGGCAAGGAAAAAGGTAAGCGCCATCCCACCATCGGCAACAATGTTGTTGTTTCCAGCGGTGCGAAGGTACTCGGTTCCTTCAAGGTAGGCGACAATTCCAAAATTGGCAGCGGCAGCGTAGTTCTTAAAGAGGTTCCGCCCAATTCCGTCGTTGTTGGTGTACCCGGACGTGTTGTAACACGCAACGGTGTACGTATTGCCTCCAACAATGATGCCGAAAGCATGATTGACCTGAACCATGATAAACTGCCTGATCCGGTAGCAGATTATGAAGAGCTGCTCGCCAAGCACATGGAAGAAATTAACGGCCGCCTCAAGGAACTGGAAAATCTTATTTATGACACTCAAGGTAAGCATTCTGACTAAAAAGAGGTAGAAAAATGAGCAGAACAATGACCACAGCAGAAGCCATTCAGGAAGCACGCCGCTGCCTGAATTGTGCGCGCCTACGTGCCGCACCGGCTGTCCGATTGAAACAATATTCCCGGCTTTATCCGTGCCTTAAGCGAAGGTAATATCGGTATGGCTTACGAAATTATTTCCGAACGCAGCAATCTGCCCGCTATCTGCGGACGTGTCTGCCCGCATGAGCGTCAGTGCGAAGCACATTGTGTGCTGACAAAAAGAAATGCGGTATCGAAATCGGCAGTCTGGAAATGTTCATTGCCGACTTTGCCACAACAATGATTTAAAGTCCACGCAACCTTCAAGCAAGCTGCGCGGTAAGGTTGCCGTAATCGGCTCCGGCCCGGCAGGTCTTACTGTAGCAGGCGATTTGGCCAAAATGGATTTCGATGTTACTATTTTCGAAGCACAAAGCGAGCCCGGCGGCGTACTGCTTTTCGGCATTCCGGAATTCCGTCTGCAAAAGGATGTTGTCCGCCGTGAAATCAGCGAGCTGCAACATATCGGTGTGGAAATCCGCACCAAGCAGCTTGCCGGCGTAGATTTTACCGTAGATGACCTTTTTGCCCAAGGCTATGATGCAATTTTCATGGGCACAGGTACCTCTCTGCCGCGCACGTTGGACATCCCCGGCAAGGAACTGTCCGGTATTTTGACAGCAACCTACTTCCTGCGTATGGTGGTACTGGCTGACGGAGGCAAGCTGGATGCCAGCGAAACACTGCTGCACACCGGTGACAACGTTATCGTTGTGGCGCAGGCAACGTGGCTATGGATGCGGCCCGCACCTCTATCCGCCGCGGTGCCAAAAACGTCACCATCGTCTACCACAAAACGGAGGCTGAAATTTCTGCTTTTCCATCTGAATATGAAGCCGCTGTTGCCGAAGGTGTACAGTTCCGCTTCCTGAAGCAGCCTATCGCCTACTTCAACAAAAAGCAGATGCGCGCTTTAAAAAACATCCGCCGTCAGGCTACGGCAGCGGACGAAACCGAATTAGCCGGCTTATTGCTGCAAAACATCACCAAAACCGAAACCGGTGAGTTTATCGCAGAAGGCGGTCAGGAGCTTATCCCCTGCGACTGCGTTATCCTCGCAGTAGGCCAGAAACCCGCAGCACGTATTGTTTCTTCCACTAAAGGTATTCAGGTTGATAAACAGGGCTTTGTTATAACCCGTGACCGTCCCTACGGCATGACTACCCGCGCCGGTGTCTTCAGCAGCGGCGATGTGGTACATGGTCCTGCTACCGTCGTTTTGGCAATGAAGGAATCGAAGAAGGTAGCTGCAGGCATTGCGCAATATGTTGATGCCAAAAAGCTGCTGGAAGACTGCACTATGGATTCCACTACTCTGTAATAAGCATTTTTGCATACAAAAAACCTCATTTCCCCAATAGTCTGAGGAAATGACGGTTTTATTTCTTTTATTCGCTATATTTTCTATACGCGGTATGATTGGTGCAGCGACAATGTTATTGATAGCAAAGCCATGCTTGAGCGCAGCAGTGACAAATTTCTTTGCCTGCAGCACAGCTTCCTTCATGCTAAGGCCGTTTGCCAGACCTGCGGTAATTGCTGCCGAGAAGGTGCAGCCTGCGCCATGGTTGTAGGAAGGATAAATTTTCGGCACAGCCATTTCTGTGAATTCCTTGCCATCGTAAAAAATATCAATAGCGGAATTGTCGCTCAGACGCTCGCCGCCCTTGATAACAACGCTCTTCGCTCCGGCAGCAACAATTTTCTCTGCTGCTTCCTTAATCTGCTCTACGGTAGTAACCTCAGGCATATCTGCAAGATAAGCAGCCTCCACGGTATTCGGGGTAATAATATCGCAGCGCGGCATAAGCAGCTTTTTGATAGATTCTGCCGCATCCGGCACCAGAATCAGGTCACAGCCCTTGCAGACCATAACCGGATCAATAACAACGTTCTGCAAATTGTACTTATCAATCGTAGCTGCAACCAGCTCTACCAGCTCGGCACTGCCCAGCATACCGGTTTTCATCGCATTGATGCCAACGCCTTCAATCGCTGTCACCAGCTGTTTTTCTACCAAATCCAACGGCAACGGAAATACGCTGTGCTCCCAAGTAGTAGGATGCATAGTAACAATGCAGGTCAAGGCAGGCATACCATAAACGCCCAGCTCCTCCATAGTTTTAATATCCGCTTCCATACCGGCGCCGCCGCTTGTATCGCTACCGGCAATTGTCAATGCTTTATTCATCAAGGTCATAAGACACACTCCTTCACTTTAATAATGTAATCATTATAACCTATCGACTGGCATCTGAATAAGCTCAATTTATGGATATTTAATATAGTCAGATAAAAAGCTTTGCAAACAAAACGACCTAGAAACATAGCAACCTATTTATGTTTAGAATGTATAAGTATAGGTCACATGCACCATGCGCGGCAGGCAGTAATACTTGGTAGCAGAGCCCGGATTGCTTACGATATCATCCCTGTCGAAGATATTTTCCACGCCAAGCTCTACACTGCTGCTCTTATCGAACTTATAGCCGGCAATAAAGTTTACCGGCAGCAAATCGCCCCAGCCGCTGGCTCTGTCCGTAGTAAACATGCCTGTCAGCGCAGCATTGAACTTAGCATCATGGTATTTAATGCCGGCATTGTATTGCTCGCGTGCAAATTTACGCTCCCATACGCCTTTTTTTATTTTTACCCATAGGATTGCAGAAATTAGCGCCCAGAGAATAGCTGTATTTGCTGCCGAAATCCTTCTCATAGGTCATTTCCAGACCTTTGTTTTTAAAGGACATATTACGTGTCACATACGGATTGGAGCTGGTTCCTTGCCTTCGTACTCAATAGTATCCAAATCCATATAATACAAAGCAGCTTTGAACATGCTTGTATTAGATGTCTTTTTGTAACCGAACTCATAGGTCCAGCCTTCTTCAGGCTCCAGTAAAGGATTAGCCGCAAAGTTGGCACCACCACCGCCGTAAATCTGGGTAAATGTAGCATCTTAAAAGATTTTGCCGCATTTGCATATAAGCTGCTGTTGTTATCCAGCTTCTTCAGCAAAGCAAACTGCGGAGTAAAAGCATTGTAACGCTTATTGGCCTCTACAACAGTTTCACGGGCACCTACTGTAGCAGTATAGCCTGCACCAAGATCCTTGGAAAGCTGTGCAAACACAGCATAATTCGTTCTGAATTCGTTAATCTTCGTACCCGGTTTAATATTTTTGGCTACGGTAATATCATTTTTATAGGAATCACGGGAAACCGTCGTACCAACAATAACATCACCGAATTTACCGGTAATCTGCTTTTGCAGATCAAGGCCTATGGTATCAAAGCGTAAATGATCGGACTTGGTCCATTTAGAGCCCGTAACATTGTAAGTCTGATTTCTGCGGTTGCTGCGGTTATAAAACAAATTGGCACTCACGCTGTCATCCTTATATTGTAAGCGTGAAAAATCATCAATATAGTGGTAATTCGCATCCTCGGTAAGCTTGCTCCAGGTTTTGTCATACTGATCATAGGAATACTTGCTGTCATTGTGCTGATGTGAAAAACTCCAATTATCATCAAACTTATAGCTTGCGGTAAAGGACTTTTTGTTTAAATCATTAATCTGCTTATAATTACTGCTGTATCCCTTCATCGGGTCACTCTGCTCCAGCGCTACTGCAAAGTTCAGCTTATTAGCATTCAATGTCAGTGCTGCCTTCTCCCTGCCGTATTCACCCTTAGTCAGAGATAAGGTGTTGGGCATTTTCTTTTTCGTGATGATATTGATAACACCGGTAGAAGCCTCGGAACCGTAAAGAGTAGAAGCAGCGCCCTTAACTATTTCTACGCGAGCAATAGATTCTACAGGAATAGAATCCAGATAATAGGTTTCATTTATGTTGGCAGGTACACCGTCAATCATTACCACAGTGCCTTTATTCGCACCGCGCATCAGGATTTTGGCATTCATACCGCCAAGCGATTGCTGCCGCCATAGGATAGGTAGTTACGCCGCTTTGCAGGCGCAAGGCATCAAAAAGATTCGAAGCGCCTGTTTCCACAAGCTGCTTCTGGGAAACGGTTGTAACGGAAGCAGGCGTATCTACATCACGCTTGCTTTCACGCTGCGCGGTAACAACCATGGTATCAAGATTGTATGTCTGCAGGCTGTCGGCAAAAGCCGGAGCCGCAAAAGATATATTAGCAGCCAGCATTGTGGCTGCCAGTAAAAACTGGGTATTTTTTCTCATATATATTCATCCTCTCATGTGCATAAAACATCTGCCAAATATAAATTTATAGCACTTTTAAGGATGGTTGTCAATAAAGTTTTCACGATGATGCGGGCTTTTCAACAAAAAAGCTCCCGGATTTCTCCGAGAGCCGATTGCCATAGTTGGCGGAGTAAGTATAAGAATTGAAGTTATTTGTTCTTCACTCCAACCTGCTTGCCTTCGCTTAAAGCCAACGGTTTCTGACCTGACAAAAGCGTTTGCTGTTTTTGCTGTATTTCCTTTAAGCTTGTCTCTCCACCTTGACTAAGCTCTAACGTTTGCTTCTGTACGCTCGCCAGCAGTTCCTTAGTCAGCATACCTGTTTGTTCTATAATGCTATTTTTACTTTTGATAAAGCCATTAATAACCTGTTGCTGACGTATCGCAATATTGTCCAACTGCTTCATGTAATACTCACTCTGCAATCTCATATCGTCTTCAATACGCTTTTGATACAGCTTATGCGCAGGTGAATCAATCTCATATTTTCCCAAGATTTCTAATAACGCTGGGAGTTTTTCCATATTGTACTCATCGTTATCTGCTTTTACTTTATCACCCAACTCATCATAAAATTTTTCAATATCCTTGACAATAGGCAATGAGCCTTTTTCGATAATTTCCATACGTGTTTCTGCAATTTCGGTCAGCTTGGACTGCATTCTGATGATCATCTCTGCTGTCGCAGCAAATCCCTTCACCTTGGCCTGCACAAGTGCTTCTTCACAATCGTAATGCGCCTGCAAAAACTCCATCTGCGCCTTATGCATAAGCTCCTGACGTTCGCGCTCCATGGTAGCTAATCTATCTTTGTGTTCTGCTCAATCTCAGCTATCCTTACCTTATCCGGCTCATATACTGTTGAGCTTGTCGAGCGACTACCACCACTACTGGAACTGCCACCAAACAATCCTTTAAACCAGCCACCTATTTTACCAAAAAATGCTCATATCATCAACCCCCTTATTTTGCAATAACCGTTCTACCTGATGGCTTCTAAACCTGCCCAAGGTACAAACATTGGCAAAGTGCTCACAATTATTAAAAATTACATTATAATCGCCATCACCAATGCAGCTACGTGCATAAGCAACTATCTGGTCCGGCGCATACAAGTCCTGAAACTCTTCATCAGTATATTCTTTTACCTCCAGCTCGCCGCCTTTGAGGAAAAAATTTAAATCTGAACTGATAACCCTGTTTTTCGATGAATCCATAATGCTATCATCATCTGTACCGGTAAAATGAATAACTTCATTATCTGAAACATAGATACCATGATGCGTATAAATACCATGCATACGTTTTACGCGTATATGGTCACCCATTACAGGATTCTTCTGCACCCAAATTTCTTCAGTAAATACTGCATCAGTTATCGGCAGCTGCGGAACAACGCTTTCCATAAACCATTACTTCCTTTGCTACTTAGCCAAATCCTTACGCATTTTGAAAATCAAAGAATTGTACGCCTTTTCACGCCTTGCCTTTTCTTCACTATATGCTTTAGCATCTGCAAGGTAAATATCATAATTCTTTTGTTTCAAAGCAGCAAACTCATCTAAGATGGTGTGCGATATTTTTTGTAAATCATTATTGGCAACAAACTTTAAAACTTCGTCAATTTGAATATCCAGCAGGCTATTTGCCCAATTCAAGATCCAGACTCTGTCTTCTGCATTCTTACAGTTGAAGATAATATCCTGCAGCTCTGACTGAAGCATCGCCACAAATTTGTAAAGACTGCTTTCTGTTTCAAACTTCTCCTGTAAATCGCCACCAGCCTGAAAAGCAAATTTCTGATAAATTCCTTTACGTTCTTCCTTGTAAAATTTATCAATCTGCTTTTTATACTCATCTAAAATATGAATAAGCTGTTCAGGGACAGATGTCTTGACTTCTTTATTCGTTGGCATGGAGCCGCACAAGCCACGTTCAATAACCGGCTGCATTTTTAATTCAATCGCATATCTTAACTGTTGCCAATCCTGGTACCAAGCGGACCATATTTCTTCTTCAATACCATCGTCCTCGCAGTCATGCTTCATATCCTCTTTATAGGTTGTTTTGAAAACTCTATAGCCTTCGGTCCAGTTTTCCCAGATATTAATAGCATTCATGACGAAGGTGTGATTTGCCTCAAAATATTCAATCTTGCGCAACGCATTTTTGATGATTTTGGCAGTATTTTCCGCCAGGAAAGCAAAGCTTGCTCTCTTTTCCTGCTCCAGCTCTGCCAATTCACGAAGAGAATTTTCACCCTCATCAATTTCATCAATTCTGTATTCCAAAGCATCGGCCTGCTTCTTCACAGCCAAAAGCTTTGTTTTAACGCTGTTCATTCCCAAAGAAAAGTTTTTTTGGAAGAAGTGTTGTCTGTCACACAGTAAGGTGTTTTCTGCTTCTGTAAGATTAGAATTAGCTTCATATTTTTTTGAAAGCTTAAGACTGATTAAATTGAAATCCTTGATTACCGACGCTTTTGTTCTTCGTAATAATCTACTTTTTCCATGAGTTCCCTGCACCACTGCTGCACGGCCTGATAATACTTGATGAGAGAAGCATCAATAGCCTTGAGATCATATTTGGACAACAATGCTGTGTAATCAAAATCAGATGAAAGCAATGTGACCTTCTGCAGCCCCTTAATTTGCGTTTGCAGTTCTTGTAATTGCGCTAAAAGCTTGGGCTTTTCAAAGTATATTTGCTTATAAAGCTCCGTAATTGCTTCATCATTAAAAACAGGTAATAATTCATTTTGGGTGAACAGGTCTAAAGTAAATTGAAGGCGTTCTTTTTTCTGTATAAACAGGATTTCCCGGTTTAACTTTTTCTTGATAATCCGAGTTTTGAATCAAATAATCAGAGCAGGGGAATAATGCTCCTTTATTTGTATCAGACCAACCAGTTGTAGCTCCACAATCATCCAAACTTTTTCCTGCTATACCTCCATTATATTCGCAAAGCCAATATCTCAAACCAAATAACCTACGTCCATTACTATTATCTCGATAAAAAGGTATCGTTCTATCCTCTACTGCTTGCCAAAGCTCATAACAAGTAGGCAATCTAAAGCCATCCATACCGAATGAATAATCAGCAATTAGATTATCAACCTCACTTGAATGATACCAATTCCCTTTCGCTTCTTCGGCATAAGTAAATGTATATAAGTTAGCCCAAATCAATCCTGAATTTATCAAAAAGAATGTTAGGTTTGTTTTTGATAAAATACCATCTCTGGTTCTTGATGGCCTCAAGAATTTTTTCGAAACCCGTTCCTGATAATTCTAATATCTCTGCATTTATATTTGCTAAATTCCCATCTAATACTGCTAATTTCGCAGCTATTTCCTGCCTTTGCGCAGAGTACTGTGCTTGCTCCAAATTTAATTTCTGTACTCTCTTGGCATTATTCTCATTTTCTATACCCTCACAGGATGCTTCTATTTCACGAATCTTTTTTAACAAGCCATCTCTTTGGGCTGTTAATGATGCTAAATTACTCATAAGCTTTTGCCTCCTGATTTTTTACTAAACTCTTTTACAGAATACATATTTTGCGCCACTTTTATCAAGTTAAATCAAAAAAGCCAACCGTTAATATGCGTCTCCTCAAAAAGCCCGCGCCACGCAGGTACATTCTTCAGCAAAACTCATAGCCAACGATTGACTTTACATAAACCTTCCAACTCACGGAAACCAGCCCCTTAATTTGTATTTAGCTGCATAAGGCTAAATCTGCTAAGCATTTTCGATTAACTAATTTAATTATAACCTTTAATATTTTGTTCCGGCATAATTAGCGCCACCTTATTGCAACTGAGGTAAATTCCTTCTACTTATTATAGCATATTATCAATATAATAAAAACGAGAAATGCCGCACAAATTAACATAAGGGTATTTCGTGCGGCACTTCTTCTAACCCAACAACAAAGTAATGCTTATTTAATCCTATCAATTTTTATTTCAGCAGTGCTGCTTTTGAATTTGCAACTGCCTTACTCAGCAGGGCAACTTTTTTAGCTATTTCCTTTTGCACACGCTCTTTGTAATCCTTTAAGGCCGTATCAATGCTGTCGAAAACCTGAGAATCGTAATCCACATAATTTATAGCGTTCTTCAAATCTCCCATAAAATCTTCGCAAGCCTTATTTACATCTTTATAGCAGTATTTATCTTCATATTTATCATTACCGAAGAAACTCGTACCTGCATATACTTCTGTATCATCTGTATCCATATAATCCCTATAATCACTACGGGAAGTATAATTGCAGCCATTAAACTCTCTCATTACATCACTGCAGCCGCGGTCTTCAAACTCTTTGAGCCTTGCATTGATGATATCAACAAGCGTAGAATTCTTACTGCCGCCGGGGAAAACCTCAAATTCTTTAAAGTCTGCTGGCAGCATAATTCCGCCTGCAGCTGCCGCTCCGGCAAATTCCTGCAGCACATCTGCATATTGCTTGTTAATCTGCCCCCAGAAGCCACTTTCATCAAAGGTATAAAATCTTCTCAGCTTATCTTCCTTGTATTGCACAAAAACCTCAAGAATGAATTTCTTATACTGTGAATAGCAGATACGGTCAAATTCACTTTCCGCAGCACTCATAGCTCTGCTTTCGCTGGAATAATCATAACGATATTCTCCCTGCGGATAGGAACAAGTCATACGGTAATCCTGTGCGTGCATCTCAACATCTTTTCGGGTAACATTCGGAACAGTAATCTTGGCTAAAGCGTTTTGCAGTTTTTCCGGCAGCTTGCTTAAGTCTGCGCCTGCGCCTTCCGCTATGCTTAAGCTTGCACAGGGCAACCGGCAACAATTTCTTCAGCCTTCGCTAAAAAATCATCAACTAAAATAGCCACCATTTACAGGCACAGCCTTGCCTTCTGCATCTTCCTGCAAAAGTTTTGTTTCTAATAAGCAGTTGCCACAAGCAATGCATTTTTCACTAACAACAAATTTTTTCATCTTGATTCCTCCAAATCTACAAATTTTTTATATCCTGCATACACTGACTGCCAATCGCCAATGCTTCCGTTGTTTCTTGCGTAACCTTTCCTTCGTCCGTAAGTACAGGGGCATCAATTATTTTTTTCAGTGTAACTGCCAGATTTATGCAGCTGCAAAAGGCCTTGCGGTCGTTTTCTGTATAAGCAGCTCTGTCCCTGCCCTTAGCAGCAATCAGTTCATCTGAATAGCTGATAGCTTGCATAAACAACCTGTTTAACCTTGGCAATAAATCAGACACCTTATTGCAAGAAGCTATCACACCGTCTAAAACAGCAGCTAAATTTTCAGCCTGACTGTAGACAACACGTGAACTGCGCAGCTGCGCGCCAGCCATTTGCAGCTCTCTTTCAGAATCATTGATAAACGCATTGCCTAAGCCAAATACGCCGAAGCCCTTTAAGATACTGACAGCAATTTCTTTATCAGTCATTGGTCTTACAGCTGTCTGTGCCACTGCATTGATAATCTGTATCTCTTTAGGGCTAAAGCTTTGCTGGTTTAAAACTGCCAGCATCTTGTCATCACGAAAGTCAATTTTCATGAGCTTACCATACACAGCAACAAAATTCTGCATTGAAGTAATCAATATCGAACGCTTACGGTTGGAAAGCTTCTTCATAGCATTATCTGCTGCCTGCTTCTTTACTTCCACCAGCCTGTGAGCTTCTTGCTCCATCGCAAAAGCTTTAGCATAACGCTTTCTCTCCTGCTATCTATCTGCATTGATTTTTCTGCGCCATAAAGCCGCTACCCAAAACTGCGCCAAGTACCAGTCCGATCATATCATCTTACCCCCTTCATAATGTCAACACCGCATCTTTATCGTCAAAAAAACTGTTAAACTCCTCCAGTGACTGAAAAGCACATTTTTGGTTAAACACCGCCAGAATATTATTCAGTCCTTGGGTAATCGCTTTATCATCTACTGCGTAAACGCCCTGCATAACAAGCTCAAAACCACCATCAAAAGCCGCCGTCATATATGCATCTCTTGCTTTATTGTATTCATCAATCCGCTGCTTTTGCTGCGCTAAACTTTGCAATGCAGTATTAATAATATGCTTAAATTCCGCCTGACGTTTTTTATCCAACCTACGTTCCATCTGATATTTAGTGACCGCTCTGGTTATTTCTCCCACAACCAGGGAAGTAACCACTGCCGCTACCGGTCCGCCCAAGCAAAAGCCATGTTCGCTGCCAATACACCTGCAGTGCCGCAAACAATTTGTGCAGAGCATTCTTCGCCGCTGATATTGCCATCTAAATAGTTCGCAACAATGCCACCTATTTCTACAGCCATCGTCAGCTGCATAATCGGCAAATTTTACCTGCAAGTTTGGCAAAATCCTTCGCCCCGGCTTTTTTCGCTACTGCGACAACACCATCCTGCACTACCGAAATACCGGCAGCACTGCCAAAGCTCCTTACAGTATCCTTCCCGACATTTTTTACAGCCTGCTTAATGTCCTGTTCACCTTTCACCACGCCCACAAGATTGGTCAAGCTGGAAACTGTTGCAGTTACAAAGGCTGCTTCCCTGCCGGCAGAAGCAGCCTTCTTTACCGATGGCGCAACTGCATCCAACTTAGAACTGATAACTTTGCTGTTTTTTATTTCATTAACCGTATTTTCTATTTTATACTTAGTCGCCTGTGTCCGTATATGCGCCTCTGCCTTCACTTCTTCTTTCAGCATATTAACGCTCGTCACAGCATCCGGGCAGTCAACAGCTTTTTTATTTGTCTTGAAGATTTTCTTGCCAAATAAGTCTCTGATACATCATTAATTTGCGCAGCGCCTGCTTCAGTATATTTTTTTGCTATATACTCGTGGTTATTCAGCGCACCCTTGGACTTATTCAGCGAAGCATTGGTATTAGCAAGGTTTGCATCAGCATTAGCCATTTTTCTTATCTGTTCCGGCGTCAAATCAGATCCATAACGCCTGATTTGCTCATCTAACGGAACAATGTGGTCAACGTTGGATTGCTTTTCATTAATATGCTTATTAGCATTATAAAAAATTCTCTTACCCGTATATTCGTCAGTTATACTTTTTTTATTGCCAAAGGATCTGTTTTTATAGCTGTCAGCCGCATTATTGCGTCTGTTAATGTCATCTACCTGACTACGCTTTATCTTATCACTCATATGCTGCCTCCAAAATTTATAAAGAAGTATCTTCTACTCCTTCCATTAGCTCACTCATCGTAATCCCTAGCTTCTCGGCAATCTATTCCTGTATCAAACTCTTCAATTGCCTGTAAGTAAAGCATCTTGGTGTCTGTTTATTATATCTCGGTGCAAATAATTAGCATTAGCTCCTTTTCCCACTATATTATAGCACATTCTTAATTTCATATTTTTGCACAATTTTTTCACAATTTTACATATAGTTTAATTTCTTGCGCTTTACCTATTAAGCTTAGCAAGGTGCTTACGTAATTTATATTTTCGCCATAATTGCGATAAGAAGTTATGGTGCGTTATTCTCCTAACCTCACGTCAAATCACCCATTTGCCACATAAGCATGAACACATTTAAAGTTCAACATATTAAATAAATTTTTCGCAGGACTGCAAAACGCAGCCCTGCCTGTTACCTTATAGCTGTAAATAATCAATCAATACTAAACCAGCGTTATAGCCGGCCAGCGAAGCAGTTGTCCTATCCATAGGATGCCACGAACCATCATCAGCCTGATATTGAACAAGATAGCCTTTACCAGTAAGCAGACCTACAATACATTGCTGTCGGCTTTGCTTCCCAGTGCTACCTATTACAATCATGTCATATTGCACAATTGTTTGACCATTATTGCGCGACAAAATTTTCGCACTGCGACAATCAACATAACGATGTGCTCCTTGTCGTTGAAATACTTCCGGTATATATTTATCGCCATTCAAAAACGCTTGCGGTTGAAATAAATTATACTTCGGTCCACTGCTATTCACACTGATATTTGCATTGTTATTGTTGTATGTAGTTGCTTTACCATTATTCTCTTCCTGCTGCATGTTTAAAATGCCTTGCACATTATATTTATAGGCACCTGTATTGATGAGCAGCTTGCCTTTACCATTATCTAATTCCAACTGAGTCCAGTGTAAATTAAAGTCCTTGTATTTACTCTCTAAGAAATATTGGCACTCTACTGTCAAAACTTGCTTAGAATTCAATTTGAAGCCTTTTAAATCATTACGATCGCCAAAAGTAATAACATTAAATTTTTTAGGCGTTAGCAAATCATTGCCAATTCTCAGGTTAACAGAAAGCTTATCAAGGTCTATTGTTTCATTTTTGCTCATATTAGTAAAAGCTATCGTTACACTATAAACCCAATCATCAATCTTGCGTCGTTCAAGCACGGCAAAGCCTAGCTTGGTATCGCCAATTTGTTGAACTCGATAAGAAGCGCCACTGCAATCTAAATAAGCGGCTCCCTTATGAAATTCGCCATCATTAGCCATGCCATACCAGTTTAAATCGTGCTGCAAAACAGCATTTTGGAATTCTACCTTTTCAAAGGCTTCCATTTCCATTGGTCCATTATTGCCAGAATATTGTTCCATATTAGAGCAGACTCTTTTAAGATAAACATTATAAGCCTGCAGATAATCCTTCACGCTTTTAGCGTAATTAGCTATTTGGTAGCGTTTGATGGCTTTCTCCCCATCCTTTTTAGAAGGACCATTATCCTTGCTTTCCATCATTTTCTTGTTGAAATCCCTAACGCTCTCATTGCCTTCGCTTCATCATATTTTTCATCACTCAGCTTGGCGATATTCTTTTCATTTTCTTCAATTAAACTCTTAATCTGCTTGAGCATTTTTTGTTTATCAATATTGCGATTTTCCAGCATGGCCTGAGCCTGCTCTGTTTCCATCTCAGCAACCTTCGTACTGTTGTTAAGATACATGGAATGAATTTTTTGCTCTTCTGACTTACCACAACCGGTAAGCACCACTGTTAAGATAAGCATTGCATAAAAAAACAGTTTTTTCACACTATGACCTCCTCGTATAACTTTTCCAGTTAAATGTTTTATAAAATTGAGTACTATTGCAAAGGATCTGCTCCGTAGCGATTATCACCTACCGTACCAGGCGCAAACAGTAATACAACTCAAAAAGCCATTGAGAAGTGGCACAAAGGTTAATAATACTAATAAGCCATCTTTGTCCAAATCGTGCAAGCGACGAACCGATATAGCACTATTTATCCAAACCAAAAGAGTAAAAGCTATTAAGCCTATGAAGCAAGCCAGATAATCAATTGCTTCCATATAATAATCATCTACAAACTCGTCGATGATGCAGGCGATAATAAAAAACACCAAACAACTACTCATGCTCTTGAGAAAATAATCCAATCTATTGATGCGTCCCTCAAAGCTCAAAAACTGCTCTTTAAAAATCTCCTTATTCAAAGCAGGTTTACGTTCGGGATTATTACCAAAAAGTCTGCTGAAGATTTCTTTAAAATCCTTGGGGTTATCATTGCTATGAGCTTTTCCCAACTGAAAACCACATTTTGTGCAAAATTTGACACCAATAGGATAAGTTGTACCGCACTTAGGGCAAATTACATTTGTCGGCTCAATCTTCGGTAACTGATCTGTCCCGCATACCGGACAAAACCTTCCCTGGTCGTCAATTTCGGCTCCACACTTAATACAATACTTTGACATAATATCTGCCTCCCTCTAATAATTTTTATTGGCACTGCTTCTTAATTTCTCTCCTGCAGAAGCCGTACAGGATCAACCCCAAGCCTGGGCCAGCAAAAATATAGATTCCATATTAAACGGTCCCTTACCGCATTCTATATCCGAGACGCGCGCCTTGACATTTTGGCTTTCTCCGCCAGCTCGCTCTGTGTCAGACTCAATGCCCTGCGATAATACATAATGTTTAAGCCAATAATTTTATATTTTTCTTCAAACAAACTACCACTCCTTATCTCTCCCCTCTATTATGCGCTAAAAAAAGTACCTCTTGCTGTGCTTTAAATTTTATATATGTGGAATATATTTGACACCAGCTACGCAGGCTTACTTGACCACCGCCTACATTTAGTATAAGATGAAGCAAGAAACAATAATACCATTATAAAATTTCTTTTTTGTGATATTATAATGACGAAAAAGCAGATGCCGACAAAACATCAGCATCTGCTAGCAACATAAGATTTTAGATTTTTGCGAGGTTATACCTATGACGACAATGCAACGCGCCTTTCCGGCGCCAGTGATTCCCAAATTTTTCACTATTAATGTCTGCGGCAATTATCAGATTCGCCGCTTTTTTAACGGTCAGGACGACTTTATCTGCGCCCAAGGCCCCTTTCATACGCAAACTATCGCTTCACAAAGTGAGGAAGGTGCGGCAGCTTCTTCCCTGACTATAGCCTTCGCCAATATTGACGAAACGATAAAAAGCAGGTGCTTGCCTTCTGCAATGCCTACGGCCTGCCCTATTCTTCGCAGCGCTGCCTTGGGAAACGTGCACACCTTGACGACGAAAATCACTCTATGCTCATCAACGATTTCAGCTTTATCGACGACACCCTGTATCTGGGAGATGTCCTTGCAGAAAAAGACTATGCTGGCACTGACGCCGAAGTTTCCCTGCAATACACCCTGTTCGAGGTAGACGAAATGGACATTATGAGCCTGCGCCTTTTTGCCCGCTGCGTCAAAATCGTCCGCAGCCTGCTTATTGTTCAAGCTATCTCTTCCGGCACGAAGGGACACTGGCAGGCGTTATCTATGCACTTGCCTACCTGCTGCATTACAGCGCGCGTGGCATTCACTACCTGCTGCCGCGCATCGAAGCACCTATCTCAGGACCGCAGAATACTTTGCTACACACAAGCGCATTTCGCACACGCAGCTGCTCAAGAATATCCGTAAAGCAGATGCAGACTACGCCTGCCAGCTGCAAGACTTCTCGCAGTTGTAGACAAGCATATGCTTGCGCACCGCTTGCTGAT
>ENA-OQCS01000607-OQCS01000607.1-human-gut-metagenome-genome-assembly--contig:-NODE-607-length-20069-cov-1.589911_pt1 | contig 20069 bp, 24 predicted proteins | sample MGYA00242757_ERZ504575 | MGnify/ENA primary metagenome ERZ504575 (study PRJEB26092, sample SAMD00036297) | human gut metagenome | host: Homo sapiens | study: EMG produced TPA metagenomics assembly of... | reverse complement strand
AAGATTGCCTATGATTTCGATAAGGCTGCTGCAATACTTGCAGACTGCGGTTTTAAGTACTATACTGTATTCCAAAACCGTAAACCGGAATTTGTCAAATTATAATTTTCAGATAAAGATACAAAAGGAGGAGATCCATCATGGCAAAAAAACGTCTTCAGAAAAAGCGTGAAGCTGCCAAAGCAGAAACCCCGAAAATAACTACAAAAAAGTCAACCAATTAAGGTTGAAACAACAAAGACTGAACCTGTTAAAGTCGAGACTAAGAAAACAGAGCCTATCAAGGTTGAAACAAAGAAAGTCGAACCTGACTAAAGTTGAAACGCAAAAGCTGAAGCTGTCAAAGTTGAAACAGCTAAGGTCGAATCAGCTAAGGTTGAGACTAAAAAACAGAGACTGCCAAAGTCGAAACTACAAAATCTGAACCAGTCAAACTGGAAAATAAGCGTGATGATGATCACATCTATTGTGAACGTCTTGCCCGTCATCTGGACGAGCTGAAGTGGCTCTACTGTGAACTGTATCAGGATAACCCATATGTCACAATGCATCTCAATGATCTTCTCAAAGTCCTGAAGAAATTCTATGATATGAGAATGATGCCCTGAAAGAATCTGATCTGAATCGCGAAAAAGATCCGACATGGTATAAACGCAACGATCTCACCGGTATGATGATGTATGTCAACGCTTTTGCCGGTACTCTTTCCAATCTGGAATCCAAACTGGATTATATACAGGAATGCAATGTCAATTATCTGCATCTGATGCCACTCCTTGACTCCCCGAGGGACGCAGTGACGGCGGTTATGCAGTTGCTGATTTCCGGAAGGTTCAGGAAGAACTTGGAACCATGGATGATTTTGCAGCACTGACTGCTGCCTGCCATAATCGAGGCATCAACGTCTGCCTGGACTTCGTCATGAACCATACATCCGAAGACCACGAATGGGCAAAACGCGCCCGTGCAGGAGAAAAAGAATATCAGGACCGTTACTTTTTCTTTGATAATTATGATATTCCTTCATTATATGAGCAGACCTGTCCGGAAGTGTTCCCGACAACTGCACCTGGCAACTTCACCTGGCTGGAAGACTTCATAAACATGTTATGACTACTTTCTATCCGTATCAGTGGGATCTGAACTACCGCAATCCGATCGTCCTGAACGAAATGATCTTTAACATGCTGTACCTGGCTAACCAGGGTGTAGATATTGTCCGTCTGGATGCTGTACCATATATCTGGAAGCAGCTTGGGACGAACTGCCGTAACCTTGCCACAGGTTCACACCATCGTTCGTATCATGCGTATGATCTGTGAGATCGTATGCCCTGGCGTTCTTCTTCTCGGAGAAGTTGTCATGGCTCCTGAAAAAGTTGTTCCATATTTCGGAACTGTCGAAAAACCAGAATGTCATCTGCTGTACAACGTTACGACTATGGCAAGCACATGGCACACAGTTGCAACAAAAGATGTCTCCCTGCTTCGCCGTCAGCTGGATATCATCTCCGAACTTCCGAGAGATTATGTATTCCAGAATTATCTGCGTTGCCATGACGATATTGGATGGGGACTGGATTATGAATATCTTGAAAACTTCGGTATTCAGGAAGTACCTCATAAGAAATATCTGAATGATTTCCTTACAGGAAAATATCCAGATTCTTTTGCACGAGGAGAACTTTATAATGATGATCCGCGTCTTGGTGATGCAAGACTGTGCGGAACAACAGCTTCTCTCTGTGGTATTGAGCGTTTTGGATTTGAAGGAAATCAGGAAGGTGTGGACAGAGCTGTCCGTTATGATATTACACTGCATGCATTCATGTTCTCTCAGTCCGGTATCCCGGTAATCTACAGCGGCGACGAGATTGGTCAGGTGAATGATTATTCTTACAAAGATGATCCGGAAAAATCCGATGATTCACGTTATCTTCACAGAGGAAAATTCGACTGGAAGCTGGCTGAAAACCGTCATGATCCTGCTACTGTACAGGGCAAACTTTTCCCTATGCTTGATAAACTGGAGCATATCCGTTCAAGCCATGTATATTCAACAGCAATGTGCCAATTCATACCATTGACACCTGGGATAATTCCATTCTTGCCTTTGTACGTGAGAATGATGAAGAAAAATTTATCGGAATCTACAATTTCAGCGAAAATGATAAAGTTGCATGGATCAATGAAGAAGATGGTATGTACACAGATCTTATCTCCGGACGTGAGATGGAAGCCAAAGGTGTGCAGATTCCTGCATTCGGATGCTATTGGCTGTGCAGAAATAAACAATAATTTTTAAGTACATAAATATTTAAAAAGGCTCCGGTCAGATTGACCAGAGCCTTTTATTTCGAATTCCTATTCTATTTGCGTAATTTATCAATAAATGCAGTAATTTCCTGGGTTTTCTTTATCCAGAGAACGTGCATAGATTCCCTTCAGCCAGACAGTGATCACATCGATCAGTACCGGTGCAAAGGTCATCAGGATGAATACCAAGATGATCATTCCAAAATCCAAAGAACCAAGAGAAAGCAGTTTCTGGAAAATAACGGCCGCCGCAAAGAATATAAACTGCATACCGTAAATGATCGTCTTACGATAGGTATTCAGTGGTGCATAAACGGTCTTCAATGCAGCCATATAGTTCCATCCCGTAACAAGAACACAGGCCGTATTCAACATTTCTGTGGAATGATATACATTCTGACAAACGAGCATGACCGCAAACACACACGATGTAATCGTGAGTGCTGCCGGAAACGCATTGATAAATACATGCCTCAGGAACGTATGATCAATCTTCTCGTAATTGTTTTCCTGTGCAAGCAGGAATGTCGGAATACCTACCGCACACGCGCTGATCAGTGACATCTGGATCGGTTCAAACGGATACGTATTTCCAAAGAAGATCGTCAGCAATGACAACATAACGGAAAACATCGTCTTGATCAGGAACATGGATGCCGCCGTACGGATGTTGTTTACGACTCTTCGTCCCTGATTTACAATATGCGGCATAGATGCAAAATTTGAATCCAGAAGAACGACATTTGCAATATTCTTTGCAGCATCACTTCCCTGTGCCATGGCAATACTGCAGTCAGCCTCTTTCAAGGCAAGAACATCGTTGACACCGTCACCAGTCATAGCTACTGTATGTCCCTGGGACTGCAGTGCCTGAACCATCGCTTTTTTCTGCTGTGGCGTCACCCGTCCGAACACGCTGTACTCTGCAACTGCATCCTGAAGCATCTCATCGGATGTCAATGTCGTCGCATCTACATATCTGTCGGCATTTTTAAGTCCGGCACGCTTTGCAATCGCTGCGACCGTCACCGGATCATCACCGGAAATGACCTTAAGATCTACCTCCTGGCTTTCAAAGAATGCCAGTGTATCTGGTGCTTCCTCTCTGATCACATCTGTCATAAGCATCAGTGCAAGCGGTTCCAGTCCCTCTGGAAGTTCTGTCCCTTCTACCATCTGGGAACTATGCGCCAAAACCAGTACTCGAAGCCCGTCTTCAGCATATGCCTGACATCGTTCTGTCAGCTCCTGGTTATCTTCTGGAAACAGGAACTGTGCTGCTCCCATCAAATATGTGCCTTTTTCTTCAAAAACGGCACCACTATATTTTCTATCGGAAGAAAATGGAATCACATGTTCCAGTGTCATACCCTGCTTTGCCGGAAAACGTTTACGCAATGCATCGATCGTTGCATTCTGATCTTTGAGTACATACATCATATTGCACATGATCTCGCCGACTTCGTCCATAAATGCCGGACCTGCGTCTGTTTCATCTGCCGAAACCTCAGTTGCAGAAACTTCTGTTATTTCTGTATCGGATACTTCGGCTGCCTGTACTTCTGTCTGTCTGGATTCCGTATCCATTTCTGTCAGTTCTGCTGATTCCGTAATCTCGGCCAGTCCTGCATCGACTTCCGCATCCGTACTCTCATCTTTAAAAACTCTGTAAGGCTCCACACGCTCCACGCACATGGTTCCTTCGGTGATCGTACCAGTCTTGTCCAGACAAAGTGTGTCAACTCTGGCAAGCGTCTCAATACAATAGAGCTCCTGCACCAGTGTCTTCTTATTAGCAAGGACAAGTGCTCCAAGTGTCAGTGCAACGCTGGTCAGAAGAACAAGGCCTTCCGGGATCATACCAAGGACTCCGGCTACCATACTTACGATAGAATCCTTAAATGTATCTCCAACAATATAGTACTGCTTGTAAAACAACAACGCTCCAATCGGTACAATAATGATACTGATCACCTTCAGAATCGCATTCAGAGAATTCTTCAGTTCTGAATTGTGACGCTTGAATTCTTTTGCCTCACTGGTGATCTGGGCTGCATAGTTGTCCTTTCCGACATGGATGATCTGACAGTTTGCCTCTCCGGAAGTCACAAAACTTCCGGAAAAAAGCTCATCTCCCACATTCTTGGGAAGATTGTCTGATTCACCAGTCAAAAGAGATTCATTGACCTCTACACTGCCTTCAAGCACCCTCGCATCTGCCGGTACCTGATCACCGGTCTTGAGACAGACCACGTCATCCAGTACCAGTTCTTCTGTCGGAACGGTCCATTTCTGTCCTTCACGGATAACAACTGATTTTCTCGCTGTAAGGATTGCCAGCTTATCGATTGTTTTCTTGGCACGTATCTCCTGTGCAATACCGATCAGGGTATTGATAACAATGATACATACAAAAAATGCATTCTTATAAGAGCCAACCAGAAGTACAAGCACCAGAAGTACAAGGTTCAGAAGTTGAAAAAATGTCAGTGTGTTTTCTCTTATGATCTGCTTATAGGTCCGGGTATTCGGATTCTCGTCCGCATTAACCTTGCCTTCTGCGATTCGCTCATTTACCTGTTCATCTGTAAGTCCTGTCAACATTTCACCTCACAATTTACTGTTTGCTACAAATTAATATTTTCAAACAGCATTCTCTATTTTACCGTTGGCATTCTCCCCCTCACAGCCGAATTTATTAATATTCTTCTTCCTCTTCACCCTCACTGATGTCAGACTTTGGTTTGTCCAGTCCCTCGATCACGATTCCATGTTTCTGTGCATAATCCCACAGTGCAGCATGGATTGCTTCTTCTGCAAGAGTGAGCAGTGTACTTTGACCGGCGGAAGTCCGTCCAGAGCTTCCATAACGGCTTTATTTGTGATCTGCATTGCCTCTTCGATAGTTTTTCCTTTTACCATCTCTGTTGCCATACTGCTGGTTGCAACAGCAGCACCACAGCCAAATGTTTTGAATTTGCATTCTTTGATGATATGAGTCTTATCATCGATATCAAGGAACATTCTCATGATATCGCCACATTTAGCGTTACCAACGGTCCTACACCACTTGCGTTTTCGATTTCTCCTACATTTCTTGGATGCTGAAAATGATCCATAACTTTTTCACTGTACATAATATAACTTCCTCCTGTTATTTTCTTCGGTCTATCATCGTCTGCTTGATAAACACTTTTATTTTTTACTGCTGATGTTTCTTGATAAAATCTTCATATAATGGAGACATACTTCTCAGATACTGTACAATTTCTTTCAGTTTATCTACTGTAAAATCAAGATCTTCTTTTGTTGTCTCATCGCTTAAAGTAAGTCTCAGAGAGCCATGTGCAACCTCATGCGGTACACCGATCGCAAGAAGTACATGAGACGGATCCAGAGAACCTGATGTGCATGCAGATCCACTGGAACCGCAGATGCCGTTCTGGTCAAGCATCAGAAGCATAGATTCTCCTTCAATGAACTGGAAACTTACGTTTACATTGTTCGGAAGACGTCTTACTTTGTCACCATTCAGTCTGGAATATGGAATCTCAGTAGTCAGACGATTGATCAGATAATCTCTCAGCTCGATTTCCTTAGCAGTACGTTCTTTCATAGTTCTTACTGCACGTTCTGCTGCTGCACCATATCCAACAATTCCAGGAACATTCTCTGTACCTGCACGACGTTTACGTTCCTGTGCGCCTCCATGTACAAAGGACCTGATCTTGACACCTTTACGAATATAAAGGAAGCCGATTCCTTTCGGTCCATTAATCTTGTGTCCACTGGAGCTCAGCATATCAATGTTGTATTCATCCACATCAATCGGTACCTGGCCAAATGCCTGAACTGCATCTGTATGGAACAGGATGCCATGTTCTTTGGCAATACGTCCAATTTCTTTGATCGGCTGAATGGTTCCGATCTCATTGTTTGCAAACATTACAGAAATAAGGATGGTTTCCGGTGTGATTGCTTTTTCCAGTTCATCCAGACGGACAACTCCATTCTCATCCACATCAAGATATGTGATCTTTGCTCCTCTTTCTTTTCCAGATATTCACATGTATGCAGAATAGCATGATGCTCGATCTTGGTTGTAATAATGTGATTACCTTTGGATTTGTATGCTTCAAAGGTAGCCTTAAGTGCAGTTGTCTGCCTCACTTCCGCCTGCTGTAAAATAAATATCTTCTTTTCTGGTATTCAGTGCATCTGCAATCTGCTGTCTTCCTTTTGTTACAGCCTCTTTGCTCTTCTGTGCAAAATCATAGATACTGGAAGGATTTCCATAATATTCAGAAAAATACGGAAGCATTGCATCAAGAACTTCCGGAGCAGTTTTGGTTGTTGCTGCGTTATCCAGATATATTAATTTACTCATGTTTTTTCCTCCTGCTTAAAATGAAATTTTACATTTTTTCCTGTTGTTTTTTCCGGCTTTCTTCAATCAACTGATCCAGCATCATAGTATCTACCGCCTGTGTGATACTGTCGTTGATTCGTTTCCACACATATTTCGTCACGCAGATATCGTGATTCTCACAGGTGCTCTCATCTTCCATTCCGGAACACTGTGCAGCTTCCAGACTTCCCTCCAGAACCCTCAGGACATCACCCACGGAAATCTCTGCTGCCGGTCGTCCCAGCCGGTAACCACCACCGGCACCTCTGGTACTATCCACCAGACCAGCCTTCTTAAGCTTCGCCATAAGCTGCTCCAGATAGCTGTCTGAGATATTCTGTCGGCTTGCAATACTCTGAATGGAAACGGCTTCTGTTTCACAATGCAGACCCAGATCAATCAATGCTTTGAGACCGTATCTTGCCCTTGTTGACAGTTTCATCCACTCACCTCTTTAATTCCTAGTGTTTTCGTCGGATTTATTTCAAGTCATACTTTAGCAGAAACCCTCTGTTCTGTCAAGGAGGTTTTCTGCATATACTGTCAAAAAAGCCACAGGACGTTTTTTCATGTCGAAAGAACGATTTTTCAAAGGAACTTTCCTTCTGACTTCTGCTGGCCTGATCAGCCGTATTATGGGCTTCTTTTATAGAATATTCCTTTCACATACCATTGGTGCAGAAGGAATCGGTCTGTATCAGCTGGTTGTTCCTCTGCAGCATCTGGTTCTTGCCATGACCACCTTCGGGATTCAGACATCACTCTCCCGCCTGATATCCTCTCACACGGCACTTGGAGAAAAAAAAGAAGCGCAGGACTGTTTCCGCATTGGTACCTTTCTTGCTCTTTTTCTCTCCGGCATGGCCGCATGGAGCATTTTTACTTTTTCTGATTTTTTTGCTGTACAGATTTTAAAGGAACCGGCTACTGAATCACTGATTCGCCTGCTCGCCCTAAGTTTTCCCTTTGCTTCCGTCCATCTCTGTGTTAATAGCTACTATCTTGGACTGAAAAAAGCTTCTTTTCCCGCTGCCACACAGATTCTGGAACAGGTCGTCCGTATTTTTTCCACCTGCCTGCTCTGGCAGATCTGTCTTTCCCGCAATATTGCTGTCACCGCAATGATTGCAGTTGCAGGAAGTTTTCTCTCAGAACTTGCCGCTGCTCTGTGTTCTTTTTATCTGTGTAAGTCTGAACAAGTTCTGTATCTTCACATCATATAGAAAAACCTGTGCAAAAAAATATCTGAGATCGGACATATGGCACTTCCCCTGACTCTGAACCGGCTTCTTCTCTCTGTACTGGCCGCCATCGAAGTTGTATTGATTCCCCAGTGTCTCCGTATGTATGGTCTCTCTCCATCCGAAGCTTTGAGTCTCTATGGAGTTTTTACCGGAATGGCTCTTCCCTGCATTCTTTTTCCTTCTACGTTACCAGCTCTGCATCTGTCATTCTGATGCCCTCTGTTGCGGAAATGCAGGCACTTGGACACCGCAAAAAAATCCGCTATATCACACGTACACCTGTACTGCCTGTATCCTTCTCGGATCTTTATGCACACCGTTTTTTACTTTGGGGGAAATTTTGCCGGAACCATACTTTTCCATAATACAGATGCCGGACTCTACATTCGTACACTTTCATTTATCTGTCCGTTTCTTTATACAAATATTGCACTTACCAGTATTTTGAATGGTCTGGGAAAACCGGAACAACACTCGTTCACAGTGTTCTCGGGATTCTTCTCCGAATCTCTTTCGTAATATTTGCCATCCCCGTCCTTGGTATACGTGGATATCTGTATGGACTTCTGCTTAGTGAAATTCTGCTCAGTCTTTTACATATTTATGCACTGTATCATATGGAATTTTAGCAATTACACATGGTAACTTTATAAAGTTTTGCGTTAAATATATAACATTTCTATCGACAACCACTTTTTAATCGTTTATAATAAACGCGATATGTCCGATGCTGTCGAACAAACGGGGAACGCCCCGCATATGCAATTATGAATATACCATTATGTCCGGTAAATTCCGGATGCGAGGAGGAAAATATGGGATTCACTTTTTTAAAGAAACTGCCTACACCTGCCGAGATCCGCAACCAGTATCCCATCGATGCTGCAATTCAGGAATTGAAAGCAAAAAGAGATCAGGAGATCCGTGATGTCTTTACAGGCAAATCTGATAAATTTCTTGCAATCATCGGTCCATGTTCTGCCGATAACGAAGATGCTGTTTGTGATTATCTTCTTCGTCTGCGTAAAGTGCAGGATAAAATTGCAGACAAAGTTCTGATCATTCCACGAGTTTATACAAATAAGCCACGTACTACAGGTGAAGGATACAAAGGTATGGTTCATCAGCCAGATCCTGAAAAAGCACCCGATATGCTTGCCGGGCTGATTGCCATTCGTAAAATGCATATTCACGCAATTCAGGAAAGCGGTTTCACCTGCGCAGATGAAATGCTTTATCCGGAAACTATCGTTATCTTTCCGACATTCTCTCTTATGTAGCTGTCGGTGCCCGTTCTGTTGAAGATCAGCAGCATCGCCTTACCGTCAGTGGTATGGATGTGCCTGCCGGCATGAAAAACCCGACCAGCGGTGATTATAGCGTTATGCTGAACTCTGTCGTTGCTGCACAGGGTTCTCATCGTTTCATTTACAGAAGCTGGGAAGTTGAAACAACTGGTAATCCACTTGCACATACCATCCTTCGTGGTGCTGTAAATAAACATGGAGAGGCTATCCCGAACTACCATTACGAAGATCTTCGTCTTCTGTGGGAAAAATATCAGGAAAAGAATCTCCAGAACCCAGCAGTTATCGTAGACACCAACCACTCCAACTCCAACAAAAAGTATGAACAGCAGGTTCGTATCGCCAAAGAAGTTCTTCACAGTCGTATGGTCGATCCTGAACTTCATAAACTGGTAAAAGGTTTCATGATTGAAAGTTATATCGAACCTGGCAATCAGAAGATTGGCGGAAATCATATTTATGGAAAATCCATCACAGATCCATGTCTCGGATGGGAGGAATCCGAAAAACTGCTTTACACAATTGCAGAAATGTGTTAATCACTAAGAACACCAAAAGGCAGAGCCGTTTATCTGGCTCTGCCTTTTTAATGTCTGGGATGTGCTTTCATATACACATCTCTCATTCTTGCTACATTCATTCCCAGATAGATCTGTGTAGAAGAAATATCCGAATGTCCAAGCATTTCCTGCACGCTTTTTACATCTGCTCCGTTCTGCAGCATATGTACCGCAAAGGAATGGCGTAATGTATGTGGTGTAATATCTCTGTGAATTCCGGCATCTACCGCATATCCTTTCAAAACTTTCCAGAATCCCTGTCTGCTCATAGATTTCCCCGAACAGTTTGTAAATAAAGAGGATTCTTTTTGTTCTTAACAAAAAAGCCTCTGGAATGCTCCATATATTGCAAAATTGCATTTCTGCTCACATTGCCGATTGGAATGATCCGCTCTTTTTCTGAATCATGGCAGATCACATATCCCATCTGCAGATTAATATCTGTAATCTGTAAATGGATCAGTTCACTGACTCTCATTCCTGTTGCATACATCAATTCCATCATAGCATTGTCCCGAATACCCTTAGGTGTGTTCAGGTTCGGTTGTTTTAGCAGCCTGTCTACTTCTTCTACCGACAGAATTTCCGGCATTTTTTTCTCTAATTTTGGCGGCTTTAGTGTTTCAGACGGATCTTCCTGCATTTTCCCTGTTCTTATCATATAATGATACAGTGCTCTTATTGATGCAATATTTCTGGAAATTGTAGATAATGCCAGATTCTCCTTCTGCAATTCCTTCAGATAACCTTGTAGATCCGTCTTGGTAACTTCTGAAAAATCCATAATCTTCTGATTACGAAGATATCGGGCCAGTTTTTTCAGATCACGCTCGTATGAAATCTCCGTGTTCTGCGATGCCTTCTTTGCCTCTCGCATATACGCAATAAAATTTTCTATTACTTTTTCCATTCCCATTACTTCCCGTATTATATTAAAAATTTATCTTCCCCAAATGTATCTGTATTATACTTGCAATTTTACATAAAATCAAATCTTTTTTCTGTGCTAAACCCTTTTAAAATCAGGCTTTTCCGTGTTTTCTACAAAATATCGCAGATTTATTGTCAACCAATACTATATATGGTAAAACAACCTTTAAAATATTTTCAAATTCTGTATTAAAATTTTCATTATGACCGGATTGCAGTAAACCTCTGACAGAATTCCAGCACACAGGACAACTGCACATATCAGCATTTTCACTATATAAGTCGATACCTGTCCCGAAAAAGAGCTATGGTTTTTCCAAATTCTCATCGAATATTCATATACATTCTTACTTACAGCAAAAAACATGGTACGTAAATAATAAACTGAGGAAACATCAGTCCTATGCCGATCAAACCACCGTGAAATCCGAACTGAAGGATTGACATGGTCATCAACATACCCATTCCTATTCCCAACAAAATCATTCCACCTACCGCAACCAAACCCCAAATATCGTCAGGCCACTGCCAGCAACAAGAAGAAACAAACCTCCCCTCATTCTCAGCACTTTCCAGAAATACTCTCTGCTCCCTTTTTCTGCATAAATTCCCATAAGATATAATGCAGATACTGTATTTTGTTTCCACTGCATTTTATATATCAGATTCGGAAGCACAATCCCAATGACACACCCAATAAAAACAGATAATAAGCCGGTAATTCTCTGTTTTATTTACTGATAGTTTTTGTTTCATCTCCTCACCCCATACCAGTCTACGGAGTTTTCTCAGACTTAGAACATAAAAAAGGATATGACACTTCTCAGTATCATACCCTTTCTGAACTTCTATGTCCCCGAAAGATTACTTCGCGTAATCTACCGCACGGCTCTCACGAATCACATTAACTTTAATCTGACCCGGATATTCCAGTTCAGCTTCGATCTGTTTGGAGATATCTCTTGCCAACAGAACCATATCTGCATCTGTAACCTGTTCCGGTACTACCATTACACGAATCTCTCTGCCCGCCTGTATAGCAAAGGACTTGTCTACACCTTTGAATTCATTGGTAATGTCTTCCAACTGTTTCAAACGATTTGTATATGTCTCAAGTGTCTCTCTTCTCGCACCTGGTCTTGCTGCTGAAATTGCATCAGCTGCCTGAACAATACATGCAACAAGAGATTCCGGTTCCACATCTCCATGGTGAGACGCAACTGTATTGATGACAACTGCGGATTCTTTGTATTTCTTACAAAGATCTACGCCAATCTGAATATGTGAACCCTCTACCTCATGATCGATAGATTTACCGATATCATGAAGCAATCCGGCACGTTTTGCCATACGGACATCTACACCGATTTCTCCGGCGAGAATTCCTGAAAGCTGTGCCACCTCGATAGAATGTTTCAAAGCATTCTGTCCATAGCTTGAACGGAATTTCATACGTCCAAGAAGTTTCAGCAGTTCTGGATGGATACCGTGAACACCAACATCCATTGCTGCGTTCTCACCATCTTCACGAATCTGTGTTTCTACTTCTTTCTGTGCTTTCTCTACCATTTCTTCGATTCTAGCCGGATGAATACGTCCGTCAACGATGAGTTTCTCCAGAGCCACTCTGGCGATCTCACGGCGAATCGGGTCAAAAGCAGATAAAACGACTGCTTCCGGTGTATCATCAATGATCAGATCAACACCTGTCAGTGTTTCAAGAGTACGAATGTTACGTCCTTCACGTCCGATGATTCTACTTCATCTCATCACTTGGAAGCTGTACAACAGAAATTGTAGTCTCTGCGACATGGTCAACTGCACATTTCTGAATTGCATTTACCACGTACTCTTTTGCTTTCTTGCCAGCTTCTTCCTTGGCTCTGTTTTCCAGTTCCTTGTACATTCTGGCAACATCAACTTTGACATCATCTTCTACACTTCTGAGTAACTCGTCTTTTGCCTGGTCGGAGGTCAGACCGGAAATTCTTTCCAGTTCCTGTACTCCTTTTTGTTCAAGTTCGTCTACTTTCTTTTCTCTTTTTTGTAACTCAGCAACTTTTGCTGTGCACTCTGCCTCACGCTTCTCTACTGCATCCGCTTTTTTATCAACCGATTCCTCTTTTGATAAACACGTCTTTCGTATTTCTGCAGCTCGGATCTTCGTTCCTTGGTTTCCTTCTCAAGTTCATTTTTCGTTCTGAGGGATTCTTCCTTTACTTCCAATAAAGCTTCTCTCTTCTTCGTCTCAGCAGTTTTAAGCTTCATCTATGATGCTTCTTGCTCTGTCTTCTGCTGTGCCAACAACTTCAGCATCTTTTTTAGCTTTGTTGTTAACCGCAACCCTTGCAAGTAAGAGGAACCGCAATAAGCAGTGCGACCGCTACAGCGACAATTGCTACAATAATTGTAATTGCCACAGGAGCACCTCCTTATTTAGTTTTCATTGTACAAATACAACAATACAAGTTTAGCTGTTTTTAGGATTTATGTCAAGTTTTTCTACATAATTTTTAACTCATAACTGCTCAGGTACAGAACCATTATGAGATATCCATTTCTTCCAATACGGAAAAAATATCCTCCGGACCGAAAACCACGTCGTGCCCAGATACCCATACAGCCGTCTCATTTCCTTCTCATCAAGCTGCTACCTGGAGCATATTTCTTCTCTACCATCTGCCGAAGGAGTTTCCTTTCATCCGGCCTCTCCAGTTCTGCTGCTTCGTCCCATGCACTCTGGATCGTCTGACGGTCAATCCCTTTCTGCTGCAATTCCTGGAATATCTTCTGACGACTCTTGTCATGAATCCTGTACATAATATAATTCGTCGCATATCTCGCATCATTTACATATCCATAATCCTTCACATATGCGACAGCATCTGCTGCCAGAGCTTCCGAAAAGCCGGCACGGAGAAGCCGATCATATAATCCCTTCTCCGTGCGGTCCATATGTTCCAGAAGCTTCAGTGCTTTCTTACGAACTTCTTTCTGCTGCTGTTCCATATCTGTCATTCAATTATTCCTGCTCTTCTTCTGCATCCTGCGCTGCCGGATTCTGCTGTGCAGCCTCCTCTTCCGGAAGAAGATGATACTGGATTCTTACCTGTTTTTCGATTTCTTCACAGATTTCCGGATGATCTTTCAGGAAAAATCTTCACATTCTCTCTTCCCTGTCCGATACGCTCTCCATTGTAAGAGTACCATGCACCACTCTTATTCACCACATTACATTCTGATGCAAGATCAAGAATCTCACCTTCTCTGGAAATGCCAGTACCAAACATAATATCAAACTCAGCCTGTTTGAACGGCGGAGCAACTTTATTCTTAACAACTTTGACCTTGACATGGTTACCAACCATCTCGCCACCCTGCTTCAGAGTTTCTGTTCTTCTGACATCAAGACGTACAGAAGCATAGAACTTCAGAGCTCGTCCACCGGTCGTTGTCTCCGGATTACCAAACATAACGCCAACTTCTCACGAAGCTGGTTGATAAAAATAACCACACAGTTGGATCTGCTGATCGCTGCAGTCAGTTTTCTCAAAGCCTGCGACATCAGACGGGCATGCAGTCCAACATGGCTGTCTCCATATCACCCTCGATCTCCGCCTTCGGAACAAGCGCCGCAACAGAGTCCACGATTACAATATCAACAGCCCCTGAACGAACCATTGTCTCAGTGATCTCCAGAGCCTGCTCACCATTATCCGGCTGTGAAATATATAAATTGTCAATATCAACACCGATATTCTTTGCATACACCGGATCAAGTGCATGTTCTGCATCAATAAATCCGGCAATTCCGCCTCTCTTCTGCACCTCAGCTACCATATGTAATGCAACCGTTGTCTTACCACTGGATTCAGGTCCGTAGATCTCCACGATACGTCCCTTCGGCACTCCACCGACTCCAAGCGCAATATCCAGTCCAAGAGAGCCTGTCGGAACCGCTTCTACTACCATATTAGAACTGGAATCCCCAAGCTTCATTACAGATCCTTTACCGTACTGCTTCTCAATATGTCCAAGAGCTGCCTCCAGCGCTTTCTGCTTCTCTTCATTAATCATCTTATGGATTCTCCTTATATTTTCTTAATTTCAAACGCTCATACCAAACCTATGTTCGTGTTTTCTTCTTATATGCTATTATAAATCGTCGGCAAAGTCAAGCAAAACTTTTCGACAAAAAGGGCACCGTTTCTGCACGGTGCTGCATCATATTTGGGTTTACTCCTTATTTATCACCGATCAGCCAGTTGTACATTTCTTCGTACTGTTTTGCAGAATGACTCCAGGAGAAATCTGCTGCCATGGCACGATCAACCATCTTGTTCCACTCGCGTTTATTATCGTAATATACACGTTCTGCATTGCGGACTGTTGCAAGCATTTCATGTGCATTGTAATTCGTAAAGCTGAATCCGGTACCTGTTCCTTCAAATTCATTGTACGGCTGCACTGTATCCTTCAGGCCGCCTGTCTCACGCACGATCGGAAGTGTTCCATAACGGAGACTCATCAGCTGGCTGAGCCCGCATGGTTCAAACAGAGACGGCATCAGGAATGCATCCGATGCTGCGTAGATTCTGTGTGAAAGCGGCTCATCATAATAAATCTGTGCCGATACTTTTCCATGATATTTCCAGTCAAAATGACGGAACATATTCTCATAGCGCTCTTCTCCTGTTCCAAGCACTACGATCTGTACAGCGTCCTGACAGAGTTCATCCATTACGTATGCGATCAGGTCAAAGCCTTTCTGATCTGTCAGACGGGAAACGATTCCGATCAGCATCGCATTCAGTCTTCATTCAGTCCAAGATCTTTCTGAAGTTGGATCTTATTCTTAACTTTTCCTTACGGAAAGTCTTTGCATTGTAGTTTCTGGTAATACATTTATCTGTTTTCAGGATTGAATACATCATAATCAATTCCATTTACAATACCTCGAAGATCATGTGCTACTGGCACAGAGAAGACCATCCAGACGTTCTCCATAGAACGGAGTCTTGATTTCTTCCGCATAAGTATTACTTACCGTAGTTACTGCATCAGCAAAAACAATTCCACCTTTCAGGAAGTTTGCATCTTTGTATGCTTCCAATTTATCCGGTGCAAAATAATAATCAGAAAGTCCTGTGATTCCCTGAACAGTCTTTACATCCCATACTCCCTGGAATTTCAGATTGTGAATTGTCAATAACTGTCTTGATTCCCCAGAAAAATTCATTCTGCTGGAAGGAATCATGCAGATATACCGGAACAAGACCTGTCTGCCAGTCGTGACAGTGGATCACATCCGGGCGGAAACCGATAACCGGAAGGACAGACAATACAGCCTTTGAGAAGAATGCAAATTTTTCAAGATCCCATGGGGCACTGTCATATGGCTTCGGTCCACTGAAATAATATTCATTATCGATAAAATAAAACTGGATTCCTTCGTATTCCATATGCATAATGCCAACATAGCAGTTTTTGTATCCCAGATCCATATAAAAATGAGTAATGTATTCCATTTTATCTTTCCATTCCTGTTTCATACAGGCATATTTCGGCAAGATAACACGGACATCAAAATAGCGCTTATCAAAACATTTCGGAAGTGCACCAGCTACATCGGCAAGTCCTCCTGTTTTAATAAATGGTACCGCTTCTGATGTTGCAAATAAAATTCTTTTCATCTGTAAATACCCCTCCTTGTATCTCGATGCCAGATTATTGTTATTTCGAACATCCGCTCGCTATTTTCTGACATTTCTGTCTGTGACAGACCTTTTGTTTATTATACTCCAAAACCACCTTGTTGAAAAGAGTGATTTTGTATTCAAGGCGAATTTTATCTGCAATAAGTGCAATAAATTCTGAGTTGGTCGGTTTGCCTTTTCCTGTGCTGACCGTGTACCCAAACAGTGCATCGATCGTATCCATCTTGCCTCTGCTCCATGCAACTTCGATCGCATGACGGATAGCCCTCTCCACCCGGCTCGGAGTAGTCTGATGTTTTTTGCAATTGTCGGATAAGTACTTTTGTGATCGAATTCAACATTTCCATATCGTTAACAGACAGAATGATCGCATCTCTCAGATACTGATAACCTTTTATGTGTGCCCGGAACGCCAATTTCATGTATAATATTCGTCACATCTGTTTCCAGATTCCGTTTTCCGTAAGGAGCCGGTTCCTCTCTCACCGCCTGTCGCACCGGTTCTCTCATTTTTCGTTCATTTCCCCTGCGTATATGTTTGATACGACTTAAGAGCACCTGTTTGTCAAAAGGTTTCAGCATATAATAATATGCGCCAAGATTGAACGCATCTTCTGTGATTCTTTCCTGTCCCACCGCCGATACTACAATAAAAGCCGGCTGTTTCTTTACTGAACTGTCATGACTGCAGTGTTCCATAACGGTAAGTCCATCCATCTTCGGCATAATGATATCCAATACAACAACATCCGGTTCTTTTTCTCTGATGATGCTGCAGATTTCTTCTCCATTGTGTGCTTTTCCGACCAAAGTCAGGTCTTTATCTTCTTCGATCATCTGACCGAGTATGTCAGCATTCTAACGTTATCATCTGCAATCGCCACATTTAATTTTTCCATGAGGCCTTTCCCTCCTAACCAACAAAAATCTTCTTCCTTACAACAAGGACATTATAGTGGAAAGGCTTCGCGAAATCAAGCCGAAACTGGCTGAAATACGGCATTTTCGTTCGTCCTGAATCGACTTTTTCAGATATTTTCCAGCATGTTTTCTGCAAAAATGCCATATCCTCCTGTAGAATCCTGTATAAAAACATGCGTGACAGCTCCCACGAATTTTCCATTCTGAATCACCGGGCTTCCACTCATTCCCTGTACAATTCCTCCTGTCAGTTCCAGAAGTTCGGGATCTGTCACCTGAATTACAAAACTTTTATTTGTATCTTCATGATTCATGTCAATTCTTGTTATCTCAGCATCGAATTCACGTACCGTTCCATCCACACAGCACAATATGGATGCCGGCCCGATTTCCAGTTCCTGTTTGTATGCAACTTCCATCTTTCGCAATCCAAGCTCCTCCGGCAATTCTGATAATTTTCCATAAATTCCCTGTTCACAGTTTTTTTCTATACTTCCGATGATTTTTTCCGCCTCATAATGAATCAGACCGGAAAGTTCACCCGGACTTCCGCTGCTTCCTTTCTGGATCCCAACGATCTGTGCCTGATACAGGTCACCATCATCAATATGAAGAAGCTCTCCGGTATCTACATCGCTGATTCCATGACCAAGTGCTCCGTAATTTCCATTCTGATCAACAAATGTGAGTGTCCCGATTCCCTGTGTATTATCTCTCACCCATATACCCAGCTTATACTCGCCCTTGATATCTTTTACCGGACTCAGCGACAGAGGAATCTTTTTTCCTTTTCTTATTACCTGCAACTCCACAGTATCCTGTTTCAGCTTTTCGAGATCTTCTACAAGATCTTTTTTAGTTTCAATAATTTCATCATTAAATGCAACGATATAATCTCCCGGCTCTATAATTTTTTCTGCCGGTTCCTCCGCACGGCCTTCTTCAGAAATAATCTCACCGGTATCAATTACCAGTACTCCGTCGGTTTCCATATAGATTCCGACAGTGCTTCCACTGACAAGCACTGTCGCACTGTCTGTGGGGATTACTTTGACATCTTTAAACGGTATCACTCCCAAAATTCTGCTGGATAACAGATAACTTCCATCTCCGGAAACCGTAATTGCATCATCAAAAGAAAGCAGCGGATAATCCAGTACATTCTTCACCTGCTGTTCCTGACTTTCTGTCACATAAAGCTCATCAGGAATCTTCCTGTCAAGATATCGATATCCCAGCCATATCACCGTCAGCAGATCCAGGCATATGATCCACCAGAGAAGATGTCTGTATTTTGTTCTTCTGTCCATTCTGCCACATCCTTTCTTTTGTAAAACCAAACTCTCTTCCACCAGCATTTTACAGAAAAAAAGAGAAGCGATCCTGTTGGATCATCCTCTCTTATTATGCTGTGAATACAGCTATTTCAGTCTTGTATTTTTATGAACCCGTGCCAATTCTTTCATTTCTTTGGCATTTTCAAAAACTGCCGGTGTGATCTCCGCGCCGCCAAGGAGACGAGCCAGTTCCCGGATGGAATCCTCTTCCTGAAGCACATGGATCTGTGTGATGGTCTCTGTTCCTCTTAAATGCTTTTCAATTTCAAAATGACTGTCTGCCATTGCGGCGATCTGGGGCAGATGGGTAATGCAGATTACCTGATGGTTTCTTCCGATCACCGCCATTTTCTCAGATACCTTCTGTGCTGTCCTACCGCTGATTCCTGTATCGATCTCATCAAAGATCAATGTCTCGATCTGATCTCTGTCTGCCAGAATTGCCTTCAGTGCAAGCATAATTCTGGAAAGCTCACCACCGGATACGATCTGTCCCAAAGGCTTCAGGCTTTCCCCGGGATTGGTGGAGATCAGATACTGGATATCATCCAGTCCGTTATCTGTATAATTCTTTTTTTTTCTGAAAATCAATGGCAAAATTTACATCCAGAAAATTAAGATCCTTCAATCCCTGTATAACCGTTTTTTCCAATTGTTCACTATATTCTTTGCGGATTTTGGATAATTCATTCGAATTCTTCAGTAAAACAGCTTCCAGCTTTTCCAGTCTGTTTTTCTGTTCCAGTAAATTTTCTTCATATTTGTGTAATTTTTCCAGTTTTTCCTTCTGTTGATCTCTGTAAACAAAAATATCCTTTATTTCACGTCCATACTTTGCTTTCAGGCCATTAATCAAATCCAAACGTCTTTCTGTCTCATAGAACTCACCTTCATCAAAGGTCAGCTCTTCCAGATATGCAGACAACTCCCTGTTAAAATCATTCAACAGACCATCCACAGAAGTAAGAGTTTCCTCCAGAGTATTCAATTCAGAATCATACTGTGTCACACGAGCAAGCTCACGCAAAGCTTCCCCCACAGTCTCACCTGCTCCCTCCTTTGCCTCGTAGCCTGTGAGATTATGTACAATCTGAAGAGAATCTACAATCTGCTTTCCATTATTCATTTTCCGGTATATATGCTCCAGTTCCTCGTCCTCTCCAGGTCTGAGGTTAGCTTTTTCAATTTCTTTGATTTCAAATTCAAGGAAAGCAATCTCACGGTTTCTCTGCTCTTCATCCATATCCATGGATTTCAGTTCTGCCCTACATGCACTGTATTCGTGGAAAGCCTCCTGAACCTTTTCTTTTACCGGTAATTTTTTCTCTTC
>ENA-OQCS01000606-OQCS01000606.1-human-gut-metagenome-genome-assembly--contig:-NODE-606-length-20071-cov-3.436522_pt1 | contig 20071 bp, 32 predicted proteins | sample MGYA00242757_ERZ504575 | MGnify/ENA primary metagenome ERZ504575 (study PRJEB26092, sample SAMD00036297) | human gut metagenome | host: Homo sapiens | study: EMG produced TPA metagenomics assembly of... | reverse complement strand
TTCGAGTCCCCCCTCCCTGCCTCTGGACTCCACCCACCCCGCAACGAGAAAGGGGCTGCACGCCCCTTTCAGACCCCAAGCTGTTGGCTCCATACAAAAAATCCAAGTCGCTCCGCTAAAGGATTTTGTGTTACGCCGATTTCAAGGCCCCTCAGTCGCTACGCGACAGCTCCCCGCAGAGCGAGCGCCAGCAGATGCAGCTACTCGCCACGGCCCCTTCCCGTGAAAAAGCAAATCAGGAATGACCGCAGTCATTCCTGATTTGCAAATATAAAAATATTTTCCGCTGAAAATGCCCAGAGTGAAACGGAGCATTTAAATGGTTAGGCCTACGATAGCACAGACAAAAAGAAAAAGCGGTGACTCGTGCAGGTTGAGTCATCGCTTTTCTTGCCCCTTGTGGGGCAGGCAGGGTAAATGATAAGAAGGTAAATGAAGAAAATAGCAATTTTAAGAACAAAGGTTTTGTGCTGAGCGAAGAACCGCTCGTAGAAGTTCATGTATCCAACGTAATGCCTTTGTTGGATACAACATACCACTTTTTTGGAAGAATTACAAGCCCTTTTTTCGATTTTTCACCAATAAACGTGCGAAAAATCGCATTTTTGGAGAAACGCACAAATTCAACGAGAAGTTCCCGGCAAACTGACGAACAAGCATAAAAATGAGCAGGTGCGGCCCGGAACGGCGGCAAAAAAGACGCAGAATGCGACAGTTCTTTACAAGAACCGGTCCGTGTGCTAAGATGAATACATTCAATGGAGAGTCTGCCCTGCGAAGGGTGGGCGTATGTGTCCGAGCAGGATGGCCCGGCACGGGGAAAGGAGCATATCAATGGAAAATCAGGCGGTGAGCGGAACAAAAAAGCCGCTCTTCGGAGGGCGGAAGCCGCTGTTCACACAAAAGGAACTGCTGCTGCTGACCGGCCCGCTGCTGGTGGAGCAGCTGCTGGAAGTGACCGTGGGTATGGCCGATACCATGATGGTGTCCCGCTGCGGCGAAGCGGCCATTTCCGGTGTCAGCCTTGTGGACATGATCAACAACCTCATCATCGTGCTGTTTGCGGCGCTGGCCACTGGCGGCGCAGTGGTGGTAAGCCAGTTTTTGGGTGCGCGGGAGCAGAAGGAGGCCGATGCAAGCTCTGGCCAGCTGCTTTTGCTCAGCGGCGTATTCGGTTTGCTGGTGGGGGCATTCTGTTTTGTTTTTGCAAGGCCGATGATCCGGCTGTTCTACGGTGCCATCGATGCCGATGTGCTGGATGCCAGCGTGCTGTACCTGCGTATCATCGCCATCAGTTATCCGTTTCTGGCACTGTATAACGGCGGTGCGGCACTGTTCCGCAGCATGGGCAACTCCAAGATCTCCATGCAGATCAGCTTTTTGATGAACGTGATCAACATTGTGGGCAACGCAGTGTGCATCTTCGGATTTAAAATGGATGTAGACGGCGTTGCATGGCCCAGCGTGCTGTCTCGTGTGGTGGCAGCGGCCCTTATCCTGCGCAAGTGCTACCAGAAGGGCAATGCCATCACGGTGCCCAAGACCACCCGGCTGGATGCAAAGATGACAAAGCGCATTCTGGCATCGGCATCCCGTCCGCCTTTGAGAACAGCCTGTTCGAGGCTGGACGCATTCTGGTGGTGAGCATGATCTCCACCTTCGGCACAGTGCAGATCGCAGCAAACGCCGTGGCAAACAATCTGGACGGCATGGGCGTGATCCCCGGCAAGGCCCTCAGCCTTGCCATGATCACGGTGGTGGGCCGCTGCATCGGTGCGCGGGACGACGAGCAGGCTGTTTATTATACCCGCAAGCTGACGGTGTGGTCTTACATCGCAATGAGTCTTTCCAACGGTGCCATCCTGCTGTTTTTGCACAAGCTCATCGGCATCTACGCGCTGTCCGGTGAGACGATGGTGCTTTCTGAGCTGCTGGTACGTATCCATGCAGGCTTTGCCATCCTGCTGTGGACCCTGTCCTTCGTGCTGCCCAACGCCCTGCGTGCAGCCAACGATGTGAAGTTCACCATGATCGTGTCCATCCTGAGCATGGCGGTGTGGCGGCTGGGCTTCAGCTACCTGCTGTGCGTGCGCATGGGCTGGGGCGCTGTGGGCGTGTGGATCGCAATGATCATTGACTGGGTTTGCCGCGTGACATGCTTTGTGCTCCGCTTCCGCAGCGGTGTATGGAAAACCAAATATCAGGCATAACATAAAGAGGAGTATACCTATGAAACTGATCAGCTGGAACGTCAACGGCCTGCGCGCCTGCCTGACCCATGGCTTTGCCGAGAGCTTTGCGGCTCTGGATGCCGATATCTTTTCGGTGCAGGAGACCAAGATGCAGCCCGGTCAGGCGGATTTTGCGCCGGATGGCTACACCGAGTATACCTATTCTGCCGAGAAGAAGGGCTACTCCGGCACGGCCTGCTGGTGCCGTGAGCAGCCGCTGTCCGTGACCACCGGCATCGGCATTGAGCAGCACGACCACGAGGGCCGTGTGCTCACGCTGGAATACCCGGGGTTCTGGCTGGTGAACTGCTATACCCCCAACAGTCAGGACGCTGAAGCGTCTGGACTACCGCATGGAGTGAGGATGCCTTCCGTGCCTACCTGCTGGCACTGGACGCAAAAAAGCCGGTGATCCTGTGCGGCGATCTGAATGTTGCCCATAGGGAGATCGACATCAAGAACGACAAGACCAACCACATGAGCGCAGGCTTTACCGATCAGGAGCGCGGTAAAATGACCGAACTGCTGGACGCAGGCTTTGCCGACAGCTTCCGCGTGTTGCACCCGGACGAGGTGAAGTACAGCTGGTGGAGCTACCGCTTCCACGCCCGCGAGAAGAATGCGGGCTGGCGCATCGATTACTTCATCGTGTCCCGCCGCATTGCCGATAAGATCCGCGCGGCGGAGATCCACAACGAGATCTTCGGCTCAGACCACTGCCCGGTGGAGCTGGACATTGACCTGTAACCTGTAAAAAATGCCTGCTCTCCCGGAAAGAGCAGGAAAAAGGAGACTCTATGCTCAAAAGCTATCTGCTGGTATTTTTTGTTTCCATGGTGCCGCTCATTGAACTGCGCGGAGCCATTCCCATCGGGCTTGGCATGGGCCTGCCCATCCTGCCCACCTATCTGGTGTGCGTGGTGGGCAACATGATCCCGGTGCCGTTCATCTATCTGTTTGCACGCAATTCCTGATCTGGGGCTACCACAAGCCCTTATCGGGCCAATCTGCAAGTTCTGCATCGTCAAGGGCGAGAAAGGCGGCCGCGCACTGGAAGCCAAGGCGGCCGCGGCCTTGTGGTGGCGCTGCTGCTGTTCGTGGGTATCCCGCTGCCGGGCACCGGCGCGTGGACCGGCACGCTGGCAGGCTCGATCCTGGATATGAAGTTCAAGGACGTGGTCAAGGCTGCATGGGCGGCGTGCTGCTGGCGGGCATCATCATGGGTCTGGCCAGCGCGGGCCTGCTGGGTGCGCTGAGCACCCTGTTCTCGGTGGGCTGAGAAAAAAAGACTGCGTTCCGGCAAAGAACAACAATTGACAATGGCATTTTGCCGCCGAGTATGCTAAAATAAAAAAGTGTTTTGGAACCGGCGGCGCAAAGCTGCCGGACGGAAAGGAACGATAAGATCATGGATCAGGTACTGAATCAGAAAATCGACGCATATATTGCGCAAAACAAGGAACAGCTGCTGAAGGATATCGCCGCTCTGGTGGCAGTCAACAGCGTAGAGGGCACCCCGGAAGAGGGTGCACCCTTCGGCACAGGCCCCCGTGCAGCGCTGGACAAGACGCTGGAGCTGGCTGCGGGCATGGGCTTTGCCACCCGCAACTGCGAAAACTACATCGGCTATGCAGAGCTGGCCGGCAAGGACCCTGAAAAGTATCTGGCGACCATCTGCCATGTGGACGTGGTGCCCGTGGGCAACGGCTGGACGGCCGACCCCTTCACCATGCGCATTCAGGACGGCTGGCTGCTGGGCCGCGGCGTTGCCGACGACAAAGGCCCCATGGTGGCTACCCTGTATGCCCTGAAGTTCCTCAAGGAGCAGGGCTATGAGCTGCGCTACCCCATCCGCGCACTGGCAGGCACCAACGAGGAGACCCACATGCAGGATGTGGACTACTACCTCAAGAACTACCCGGCTCCCGCTTTCTGCTTTACCCCGGATGCCGAGTTCCCGGTGTGCAACGGCGAGAAGGGCCTGTTCGGTGCCAAGATCGTCAGCCCGGTGTGCAACGGCGTCATCGTGGAGATCGAGGGCGGTGTGGCAAACAACGCCGTGCCCGACCGTGCAAGCGCGCTGGTCAGGACCGATATCTCCAAGCTGAAGAATGCCCCCAACATCACGCTGGAGCCGGAAGCGACGGCGTGCGCATCCGCGGCTGGGGCAAGTCCGGCCACGCAGCCATGCCGCAGGGCACCGTGAACGCCATTGGTCTGGTGGTGAACTACCTGCTGGACAACGGCCTGTGCAATGAGACCGAGCGCGCCTATCTGGAGGCCGTGCGCAAGCTGCACGCTTCCACCGCCGGTGAGGGTCTGGGCATCAACTGCGCCGACGGCCCTTTGGCCCGCTGACCGTGATCGGCGGCCGCATCTACATGGAAGATGGCCGCATTTTCCAGACCATGGACAGCCGCTTCCCCACCTGCACTAACGGCAAAAAGATGACCGAGCAGATCCGTGCCGCACTGGGCGATGGCGCTGAGCTGCGTGATGTGACCGCTGCCGAGCCCTTCTATATTGAAGCAGACAGCCCTGCCATTCTGGCCTGCATCAACACCTACAACGAAGTGACCGGCGAGAACGCCAAGCCCTTCACCATGGGCGGCGGCACCTATGCCCGCCACTTCCCCTATGCTGTCAGCTTCGGCCCCGAGCATGTGGACCTGCCGCTGCCGGAATTCGGCGGCCCGATGCACGGTGCAAACGAAGCGGCACCCATCGACAAGCTGCTGGAAGCCGTGAAGATCTATATCATCGCGCTGCTGCGCCTTGAGGAAATCGACTTCTGATGCAGCCGATGAATGTGCTCGTCATCGACGGGCAGGGCGGGGGTCTTGGCAAACAGCTGGTGGCAGCCCTGAGCACGCAGTGTCCGGAGGCCCGGCTCACTGCGGTGGGCACCAACAGTCTGGCGGCAAACGCCATGCGCAAGGCCGGTGCCCCGCGTGCCGCCACCGGCGAGAACGCCGTGGTGGTGAACTGCCGCAGCGCGGATATCATCGTGGGGCCCATCGGCATCGTTATTGCGGACGCACTGCTGGGCGAGATCACGCCCGCCATGGCCACGGCCGTGTGCCAGAGCCATGCGATGCGGGTGCTCATCCCGGTGAACCACTGCGAAAACTATATTGTGGGTGTGCCGGAGCAGCCCATCAGCGATCTGGTGACCGCTGCGGTGCAGAAGGTGAAAGCTCTCTGCGCCGGGGAAGGCTGCGGAAAAAGAGTTTATTGAAAATGCCCTCCGCTTGCGCTCTGGGCATCTTCAGCGGAAAAATATTTTATAATAGAGCAACAGCGGACAGCCTGCGGGCTGTCCGCTGTTGCATTTTCACGGAAAGGGTCCAAGAGGGAAACTTGATCTGTCTGTGCTTGCTTCCTGCGGAAACAGCCGCACAGCCGGGAAACAGGCCACTTCTTCATTGCGCCCGCTCCAGTGAAAAGGCAAGTCGGAAAATCCCGCAGGATTTTGACTTACTTCTAAAAAATATAAATTCCTTGAATAATGCCCAGAGCGCAAGCGGAGGCATCTGAATCGTTACGACTTCTGTCGTGCGGCGATCTGTGCTGCCGTGGGCGGGGTGTCGCCCTGCGCAGCGTTTTCCAGCGCGCCGAGACGGCGGTCCAGATCGGTCAGGCGCTGGGCTACGATATCCGGCAGATCCTGCTGATCCAGATCGTCCGCCGGGTTCACGGCCTTGTTGTTGATGCGCACCACCTCGGCGGGCACGCCCACGGCGGTGCAGTTGGCGGGCAGATTGCGCAGCACCACGCTGCCTGCGCCGATGCGGGAGTGTCCCCGATATACACCGGGCCAAGGACCTTGGTGCCTGCACCGATCAGCACGTTGTTGCCCAGAGTGGGGTGGCGCTTGCCGGTGTCCTTGCCGGTGCCGCCCAGAGTGACACCGTGGTAGATGGTGCAGTTGTCCCCGATCTCACAGGTCTCCGCCGAACACGATGCCCATGCCGTGATCAATGAACAGGCATCTGCCGATGGTGGCACCGGGATGGATCTCGATGCCGGTGCGGCGGCGGCCATGCTGGCTGACCCACCGGGCCAGAAAGAACCGCTTGTGCTGGTATAGCCAGTGCGCAATGCGGTGATACACCAGAATGTGAAAGCCCGGATACAGCAAAATGACCTCCAGCACGTTGCGTGCAGCGGGGTCCTTGCGCTGGATGTTCCGCGCGTCCTCCAACAAACCCATGGGAAAACCCTCTCTTTCCTGATTCCGATGAAGCTGCTCTGAATAAGAATCACGCCTCTGCCATGAAAACAGCCTCTGACGCTTTTGACCATATTATAATAGCACACCCGGACGGGAATGTACAGCAATATGCTAGGAATTGACATGGCTAACCCTGAATCTGGCGGGGAAAAACTGCTTTTGGGTAGAGTAGCTAAAATTCCGGGAGGGAAGCGGCAAACCTTTTTGCAACAAAATATATGCGGAAGCATTGACACATTTCGCGCTTCTATGCTAAAATACTATGAAAAGATTCCAGACTTATAAAAGGAGACAGCACCATGCAGAAAAGCGCGATGTGTACCAAACTGAACAAGCAGTTCGCATCCGGTTTTGCCGTGGGTTCGTTGTTTCCTTTTTTGTGGAATGAGCTTTTCCCTTTGCGGGGAAAAGTTTTTTTTTGCCCGTAAGCCGGAAAGCCGAACCAGACAAACGCAAATCAGGAGGGAACTGCGATGCTGCTTGTAAATGCTGTGAACACCGAAGGAAGACCGCTTGAGATTTTTGTAAAGGACGGCAGGATCGCTGCTGTAGGTCAGGAGCTGGAGCACTGGCCGGGGAGAACGAAACGGTCATCGATGCCGGCGGGCTGACCGTGCTGCCTGCCTTCGTGGATCTGCACTGCCACTGGCGCACCCCGGGCTTTGAGTACAAAGAGGACATCGAGACCGGCAGCCGTGCCGCAGCCGCCGGCGGTTACACCTTCGTGAACCTGATGCCCAACACAAAGCCGGTGTGCTCTTCTGCGGCACAGGCGTTCATGGTGGAGCAGAAGGCTGCCGAAGTAGGCCTGTGCGGTGTGAACCAGACCGTCTCCATCACCGAGAACTTTGACGGTGTGAGCATCGACCACCTCAAGACCCTGCCTGCCGGTGTGAAGTTCATCACCGAGGACGGCCACGGCGTGCAGGACAATGCCACCATGGCAAAGGCTTTCGCCATCTGCACCCAGAAGGATATCACCGTGATGAGCCATGCCGAGGATATGGAGATCAGCCCGTGGGACTACCGTCTGGCTGAGGACATCGAGACGGTGCGCAACTGCTGGCTGAGCGAATACTACCAGACCAAGCTGCACATGTGCCACGTGTCCACCCGCGGTGCGCTGGATGCCATCCAGATGGCAAAGCTGCGGGGGGCACCCGTCACCTGCGAGGTGACCCCGCACCACCTGTGGTTCACCAATGATACCTGCGATTACCGTGTGAACCCGCCCATCCGCACCGCCGACGATGTACAGGCGCTGGTGGACGGCATCCGCACCGGCATCGTGGATGCCATTGCAACCGACCACGCGCCCCACTCCGAAGAGGACAAGCTCAAGGGCATGGCCGGTATGGTGGGCAGCGAGACCGCTTTCGGCGTCTGCTACACCAAGCTCTGCAAGCAGGAAGGCCTGCCGCTGGAAGTGCTGGTGCACCTGATGAGCACCCGCCCGGCAGAAATTCTGGGCCTTGCCAAGGGCCAGCTGGAGCCGGGCTACGATGCCGACATGGTGCTGGTAGATCTGGATACCCCCTACACCGTGGACAAGGACAAGCTGCACTCCAAATCTCACAACACCCCGTTCGACGGTGCCCAGCTGTTTGGTAAGGTCTGCGCCACCATCAAGGGCGGCAAGCTGACCTATCAGGCAGAGAACTGAGAAAATGTTTCACAAAATAATATGATATAAAATAGATAAGAAAGCAAACAGGAGGAACACCCAAATGACGAACATGGACAAACTGTACGAAGCTGTGGAAGCCCGCGGCCCGGTGTGCGTGGGTCTGGACACCGACTTCAGCTACCTGCCCGCCGATTTTGTGGACAGCACCCTGTCCCGCGGTGAGAACATCGTGCGCTTCAACAGGAAGCTCATCGACGCCACCAAGGCAGTGGCTGGCTGCTACAAGGTGCAGATCGCTTACTACGAGTCTCTGGGCCTTGAGGGCATGAAGGCCTACGCCGACACCCTGAAGGCTGTGCGTGAGGCCGGTGTGCCGGTGATCGCCGACATCAAGCGCGGCGACATTGCCAAGACCGCCGAGATGTACGCCATGGGTCACTTTACCGGCGATTTCGAGAGCGATTTCGTCACGCTGGCACCCTATATGGGTCTGGACTCCATCAGCCCCTACCTGCCCTACGCCGAAAAGCAGGGCAAGGGCATGTTCGTGCTCTGCCGCACCTCCAACGGCGGTGCCAAGGACTTTGAGTACGAGAAGCTGGCCGATGGCCGTCACGTCTACGATCTGGTGGGCGACAAGCTGAACGCTCTGGGCAAGGACTACATGGGCGAGCACGGCTACTCCTCCATCGGTCTGGTCATCGGCGGCACCCACATCGAGGAGGCCACTGAGATCCGCGCAAAGTATCAGGACAGCTTCTTCCTGATCCCCGGCTACGGCGCACAAGGCGGCAAGGCCGAGGACATTGCCCAGTACCTCACCAAGGGCAACGGCGGCGTGGTCAACTCCAGCCGCGGCATCCTGCTGGCCTATAAGAAGCAGCCGGGTACTGCCTTTGACGAAGCCGCTTACAACGAATGTGTGAATATGAAGGAGGCCATTGCTCATGCGTGCAGCCTGCTGTGAAGCCACTGTTCTGCGCAATGAGGTCATTGCCCCGGACATCCGCCTGCTGACGGTGGTCTGGCCGGACCGCGATCACGCACCCCACGCAGGCCAGTTCTTTACCCTGCGTGCATGGGGCGCAGACGAAGCCCCCTTCCTGTCCCGGCCCATCAGCGTGCACCGCTGGAACCCGGACAGCAGCACCATCGAGTTTCTGTATCAGGTGGTGGGCGAGGGCACGGAAAAGATCGCACAGCTCAAAATGAAGGATACCTTCCAGCTCACCGGCCCTATGGGCAACGGCTTTGATGTGCCGGACATCCTGAGCAAGTACAAAAAGATCGCTGTAGTGGGCGGCGGCATCGGCACCGCGCCCATGTTCCAGCTCACCCGTGAACTGGCAGCAGCAGGCGTGAAGCCGGATGTGTTCTTCGGCTTCCGGGATGCCCCCTACTGCATGGAGGAGTACCGCGAGATCGCAAACCTTGTCAAGGTGTCCACCGACACCGGCGCGGTGGGCTTCCACGCTTTGTCACCCAGCTGTACGACCCCGCCGACTACGATGTGGTGCTGGTGTGCGGCCCCACGGTCATGATGAAGAACGCCGCCCGCCTGTGTGCCGAGAAGGGCACCCCCTGCTTTGTGAGCATGGAAAAGAAGATGGCCTGCGGCATTGGTGCCTGCCTTGGCTGCACCTGCGAGACCAGGGGCGGCGAGGGCAAGAGCGTGTGCAAGAACGGCCCGGTATTTGATGCAACAGAGGTGTTCTTCTGATGGCTGACCTGAAAACCAACCTGCTGGGCTTTGTGATGAACAGCCCGGTCATCGGCGCATCCGGCACTGTGGGCTACGGTGTGGAGTACGAAGAGCTGGCAGACTTTGCCAAGGTCGGCGGCATCTCTGGCAAGGGCCTGACCCTGCACGGCCAGTACGGCAACAAGGGCGAGCGCTGTGGGAGACCCCCTCCGGCCTCATTAACAGCATCGGCCTGCAGAACCCCGGCGTGCAGCACTTCATTGACGTGGAGCTGCCCGAGATGCTGGAACTGAAGCAGAAGTACGGCACGGTGCCATTGCCAACCTTGGCGGCCACAGTGAGGAAGAGTATGTGGAAGGTGCCGCGATGCTGAGCGACAGCGCAGTGGACATCGTGGAGCTGAACATCTCCTGCCCAAACGTCAAGGTGGGCGGCATGGCCTACGGCGTGAAAGCCGAAGCTGCCGGTGAGGTGGTGCGCATGGTGCGCGCTGCCTGCAAAAAGCCCCTGATGGTCAAGCTGAGCCCGCAGGCTGAGAACATCCCCGAGATGTGCAAGGCTGTGGAGGCCGCCGGTGCGGACGCCATCAAGCCTGACCAACACCTTCCAGGCCTGCGCCATTGATCTGGAAAGCGCCGCCCGGTGTTCAACAACATCTTTGCGGGCCTGTCCGGCCCGGCGGTGCGGCCCATTGCCCTGCGCATGGTGTGGGCAGGCCGTGGGCGCTGTGAACATCCCGGTGGTGGGTCTGGGCGGCATCGCCACGGGCCGTGACGCACTGGAGTTCATCATGGCAGGTGCTGCGGCGGTGCAGGTGGGTGCCGCAAACTTTGCCAACCCCCGCGCCATGGAGACCATTGCCGACGAGATGACCGCATGGATGGACAAGAACGGCGTGAAAACGCTGGACGAGATCCGCGGATGTGCCCGGAATGCTGAATAATCCAATTGATATACCAGCAAAATACTGATTTATACGCATAAAAACAAAGCCGCTGCATAAATTTGCAAATCACGCAAAAGCGTGGTACAATACCGTTCAAAAGATATTTTTATAAAAGAGAGGGAGAAGTACAATGAGTGAAGCACTTGAGATCCTGAAGAGCTGTGACGCGTTCCTGGAAGGTCACTTCCTGCTGTCCTCCGGCCGCCATTCCAGCGCATACTGCCAGATGGCTTATCTGCAGCAGTACCCCGACCGCTGCGCCGAGGTGATGAAGACCGTGGCAGATAAGGTCAAGGAAATGGACGTGGATGTGATCGTCGGCCCGGCCATGGGCGGCATCGTGTACGCCTACGAGCTGGCCCGCCAGACCGGCAAGCGCGCCATCTTTACCGAGCGCGTGGACAATGTGATGACCCTGAAGCGCTTCGCCATCCACCGGGTGAGAAGTGTCTCATCGCTGAGGACGTGGTCACCACCGGTATCTCCTCTCTGGAGACCAAGCGCGTGATCGAAGAGAACGGCGGCATCTGCGTGGGCATCACCTGCGTGGTGGACCGCACCAAGCCCGAGGCTCCGTCTCCCATTCCCATCGTGGCAAGCGCCTCAAGCTGGATCTGCCCAACTACGCACCGGAAGAGTGCCCCATCTGCAAGGAAGGCAAGCTGCCGCTGGTGCATCTGGCAGCCGCAAGATGAAGCAGGAAGCAAAGCAGACCCTGTAATGTGTTGAAACGAGGAAAACTATGAACGCATATCTTCTTTTGGCAAATGGCATGGTCTTTGTCGGCCAGTCAGTGGGTGCCGAGGGTGTCACCGTGGGCGAGGTGGTCTTTGCCACCGGCATGGTGGGCTTTCAGGAGACCCTGACCGACCCCAGCTACTATGGCCAGATCATCACCCAGACCTACCCCCTTATCGGCAACTACGGCATGAATAAGGACGACATGGAGTCCGACCGCATCTGGGCAAAGGGCTACATCGTGCGCGAGGCCTGCACCACCCCCTCCAACTGGCGCTGCGAGGAAACGCTGGACAGCTTTTTGAAAAAGAACAACACGATCGGCATTGAGGGCATCGACACCCGCCACCTGACCCGCATCATCCGGGAGAGCGGTGTGATGAACGGTGCCATCCTGACCACCTTCGACCCCGCCGACCCGGCCAACAAGGCCGAGACCGAGGCTCTGCTGGCTCAGATCCGCGCCTACGCCGTCACCGATGCGGTGAAGAATGTTACCTGTGAAAAGCCCGAGGTGTTCAACCCGCAGGGCGAGACCCATATCGTGCTGATGCACTACGGCTGCAAGCGCAACATCGTGCGCTGCCTTGTCAAGCGCGGCTGCAAGGTGACGGTCATGCCCGCCTTTGCAACGGCAGAGGAAATCAAGGCCCTTGCTCCGGACGGCATCATGCTGTCCAATGGTCCCGGCGACCCGGCGGAACCCGTGGAGGTCATCGAGAACCTCAAGCACATCTTTGAGCTGAACATCCCCACCTTCGGCATCTGTCTGGGCCACCAGCTGAGTGCTCTGGCAGCCGGTGCCAAGACCATGAAGCTCAAATACGGCCACCGCGGTGCCAACCAGCCTGTGACCGACTTGAGTCCGGCCGCACCTTCATCACCAGCCAGAACCACGGCTACGCTGTGGTGGGCGACGAGCTGCCCGCCGAGATGGGCGAGGTGGCACAGGTGAACGCCAACGACGGCACCTGTGAGGGCATCAAGTACAAGAAGTGGAACTGCTTTACCGTGCAGTTCCACCCGGAAGCAAACGGCGGCCCCAAGGATACCGAGTTTCTGTTCGACCGCTTCCTGAACAACGTCAAAGCAGCAAAAAAGGAGGCACGCTGAAATGCCGAAGGACCCTAGAATCAAGAAGGTGCTGGTCATTGGCTCCGGCCCCATCATCATTGGTCAGGCTGCGGAGTTCGACTACTCCGGCACGCAGGCCTGCCGCGCCCTGAAGGCAGAGGGCATCGAGACCGTTCTGCTGAACTCCAACCCCGCAACCATCATGACCGACCCGGATGTGGCCGACCATGTTTACATCGAGCCCATGACGCTGGAAGTCGTGGAGCGCATTCTGGACATCGAAAAGCCGGACTCCGTGCTGCCGAACCTCGGCGGTCAGATGGGCCTGAATCTGTCCATGGAGCTGGCCCGCTCCGGCTATCTGGACCGCACCGGCATCCGTCTGCTGGCCTGCAAGCCCGAGACCATCGACCGGGCCGAGGACCGCGAGCTGTTCAAGGAGACCATGGAAAAGCTGCACCAGCCCATCATCCCCTCTGAGGTGGTGGAAACGCTGCAGGACGCTCTGGCCTGTGCAGACCGCATTGGCTACCCGGTCATCGTGCGTCCGGCCTTTACCATGGGCGGCACCGGCGGCGGCATCTGCGAGAACAAGGCAAAGCTCATCGAGATCGGCACCAACGGCCTGCGCCTTTCCCCCATCCATCAGATCCTTGTGGAAAAGTGCATTGCCGGCTGGAAAGAGATCGAGTACGAGGTCATGCGCGACCACAAGGGCAATGTGATCACCGTGTGTAACATGGAAAACCTCGACCCCGTGGGCATCCACACCGGTGACTCGGTGGTCGTGGCTCCTTCCCAGACCCTGACCGACCACGAGTACCAGATGCTGCGCACCGCTGCGCTGGACATCATCACCGAGCTGGGCATCGAGGGCGGCTGCAACTGCCAGTTTGCTCTGAAGCCGGACAGCTTTGATTATGCGGTCATCGAGGTCAACCCCCGTGTGTCCCGCTCTTCCGCGCTGGCCTCCAAGGCCACCGGCTATCCCATTGCCAAGGTGGCCACCAAGATCGCCATTGGCTACACGCTGGACGAGATCACCAACGACGTCACCGGCAAGACCTGCGCCTGCTTTGAGCCTGCGCTGGACTACATCGTGGTCAAGTACCCGAAGTGGCCCTTTGATAAGTTCGTCTACGCCGACAAGTCTCTGGGCACCCAGATGATGGCCACCGGCGAGGTGATGAGCATTGGCAACAGCTTCGAGGCTGCCATGATGAAGGCAGTTTCCTCCATTGAGCTGGGTATGGACACCCTGACCCACAAGCCCTTTGAGGAGCTGACCGATGACGAGATCGTGGCCCACATGCATGTTCAGGATGCCGAACGCGTGTTCTGCGTGTACGAGGCCCTCAAGCGCGGCATCGACCACCAGACCATCTACCGCATCACCAAGATCGACTGGTGGTTCCTGGACAAGATGCAGCATCTGGCAGATCTGGAAAAGGGTCTTGCTAAGTGCAACGGCGTGCTGACCGAAGAGCAGTACAAGACTGCCAAGAAGTACGGCTTCCAGGATAAGACCATCAAGCGTCTGGCACAGGTGGACAAGCTCCCCGTGGAGAACTACCGCGCCGGCTTCAAGATGGTGGATACCTGTGCTGCCGAGTTCTCGGCCAACACCCCCTATTTCTACTCCACCTACGACGGCGACAACGAAGCCGCTGAGTTCATTGCCGAGAAGGAAGCCGAGGCATCCGCCAAGGGCGAACCCAGGAAAAAGAAGGTTCTGGTCTTTGGTTCCGGCCCCATCCGCATCGGTCAGGGCATCGAGTTCGACTACTGCTCGGTGCACTGTGTGTGGACCCTGAAGAAGCACGGCTGCGAAGCCATCCTTGTAAACAATAACCCCGAGACTGTCTCCACCGACTTTGACACCGGCGACCGTCTGTACTTTGACCCGCTGAACCCGGAGAGCGTGGACAACATCATTGCCACCGAGAAGCCGGATGCCTGCGTGGTGCAGTTCGGCGGCCAGACCGCCATCAAGCTGGCAAAGCACATGGACGAGATCGGCCTGCCCATTCTGGCACCCCGGCAGATGCCATCGATGAAGCAGAGGATCGTGAGCGCTTCGACGAGCTGCTGGAGCGCTGCAGGATCCCCCGCGCACCGGGCCGCACTGTCTTTAATCTGGACGAGGCTCTGGCTGCCGCCGACGAGATCGGCCTGCCGGTGCTGATGCGTCCCTCCTACGTGCTGGGCGGTCAGAACATGATCGTGGCCTACACCAAGGCGGACGTGATCGAGTACATGGGCGTTATCACCGAGCATGTGGACATGGATCACCCTGTACTGCTGGATAAGTATATTCTGGGTACCGAGTGCGAAGTGGATGCCATCTGCGACGGCGAAAACTTCCTGATCCCCGGCATTATGGAGCAGGTGGAGCGCACCGGCGTGCACTCCGGCGACTCCATCTGTGTCTACCCGGCACAGCACCTGACTCAGGCCGAGATCGACACCATGGTGGATTACACCGGCCGCTTTGCCCGCGAGCTGCATGTCAACGGTCTGGTGAACGTGCAGTACGCAGTTTCCAACGGCAAGGTGTACGTCATTGAGGTGAACCCCCGTTCCTCTCGTACCGTGCCGTATATCTCCAAGGTCACCGGCGTGCCATGGTGGATCTGGCGGTGCGCTGTTGTCTGGGCGAAAAGCTGGCAGATATGGGCTACGGCACCGGCCTGCATCCCAACGCACCTTATGTGGCCGTCAAGGTGCCTGTGTTCAGCTTTGAAAAGCTGCACGGTGTGGATACCCAGTTCGGCCCCGAGATGAAGTCCACCGGCGAAGTGCTGGGCATTGCTCCCAACTACCACGATGCCCTGCTCAAGGGCCTCATCGGCGCGGGCTACACCTTCAAGACCCCCGGCCCTGCAAGCTGCTGCATCTTCACCGTGAAGGACAGCGACAAGCCGGAGTTCGTGGATATCGCATGGAAGCTCAAGAGCATGGGCTACAAGCTGTACGGTACCTCCGGCACCTGCGCATGGCTCAACAAGCACATGGTGCCCTGCAACGAGGTGCGCAATATGTCCGGCGAGTCGCCCAACATCGTGGACCTGCTGCAGAGCGGTCTGGTGGATTATGTGTTCTCTACCAGCGCTAAGGGCCGTGACCCCAAGCGCGACTCCGTGCGCCTGCGCCGCAAGGCTGTGGAGCTGAGCATCCCCTGCATCACCGCAGTGGATACCGCCAACGCTCTGGTGGACTGCCTGCGCAGTGATCACAGTCTGGAAAATATCCCGCTGGTGGATATTGCCACCCTGTATCACCGCAAATAATTACCTCACGAATTACCCGTAAAATGCTTTTTTGCAGCGCCCGCCAAAACAGCGGGCGCTGTATTTGTGAAGGACGGAGAGAGATTACATAAGTTCGTGCGCAATAAATGACGTTTTGTGCGCAATCTGTCGCAAACAGTGTGTGAATTATGTTATACTCAACAACGCAAAATTTGCCAAAAGACGTTACTTTTGGACACTCCAGGAGGATATAGATACATGACCCGTTCCCAGATGATCGAGACTGTGGCACGCAAGACCGGCTTCACCGAAGCACAGGTCGAGACCACGATGGATGCAATGTTTGACCAGATCGCCGACTGCCTGCGCGCAGACGAGAAGGTGACCATCGCAGGCTTTGGCCGTTTTGAGATGCGTCCCCGCAAGCCCAAGGCCTACACCAACCCCAAGACCAAGGTTTCCAGCCGTCTGGAGTCCACCTCCATCCCCGGCTTCAAGGCCAGCGGCCGCTTCAAGCAGAAGCTGGAAGCAGGCAAGGCTGCCAAGACTGAGGAAGCTGTCTGATCCTCAAATCAAATGCAAAGAGCTGTGCCCTCCACTCGGGGCGCAGCTCTTTTTGTTTGGCACTCCCTCCGTTTCGCATTTGCTCAACAGCTCCCTCGGAGAGGGAGCCTCGCCGTGCGGAAAAGTCTCCCTCTGGGAGGAAGGTGGCATCGCATTAGCGATGACGGAAGGAGTTCGTTAAGAACCTGCTGACAAGTGTGGCATTTCATGCTATACTGGGTTCAGAATATAAAATGACAAAGGAACGGAGAATCAGATGCTTTACAGTGAGTTGCAGTGCAGCGATGCCATCCACAAGGCCGTGGAGCGCATGGCTTTGCCGAAATGACCGAAATTCAGGAAAAGACCATCCCCGTCATGATGGCGGGCCATGACGTGATCGCAAAAGCCCCCACCGGCACCGGCAAGACCTGTGCCTTCGGCATCCCGGTGGCGGAGCACATCTTACCGGAAAACAAGTACCCGCAGGCCGTGATCATGGCCCCCACCCGGGAGCTGGCCCAGCAGATCGCGCAGGAGCTGGAAGAGCTGACCTATTTTATGCCCGAAGTGCAGGTGGCTGCGTGTACGGCGGTGCCAACATGGAAAGCAGGCAAAGCGCCTTGCCGAGGCTGCCAGATCGTGGTGGCAACGCCGGGCCGTCTGATGGACCACTACAAGCACCATTCCATTGATATCTCCCATGTGACCCAGATCGTGCTGGACGAGGCCGACGAAATGCTGAACATGGGCTTCTATAAGGATGTGCGGCATATCATTGAAATGATGAAGGCCCGCAAGTCCCTCTCCATGTTCTCGGCCACCATCAGCCGCGAGGTAATGGACATTGCTGGCTGTACCAGCACAACGCCGAGGAGATCACCGTCCAGCCCAAGGAAGAAAGCCAGCCCAAGATCACCCAGTATATGCTGGAGACCTCCGGCCGCAACAAGCTTTCCGACCTTGCACAGATCATCATTGGTGAGAACTACAAGCGGGTGATGGTGTTCTGCGATACCAAGTTCAACACTGCCACTCTGGCCAATCAGCTGGCACGGCTGGGCTTCTCGGTGGACTGCCTCCACGGCAACCTCTCCCAGAAGGAGCGCAACCAGATCATGCAGAACTTCCGGGACGGCAAGCTGGCCATTCTGGTAGCCACCGACGTTGCCGCCCGCGGCATCGATGTTTCGGATGTGGATGCCGTGATCAACTACGATGTGCCCAGTGAGAACGAACATTACACCCACCGCATCGGCCGCACCGGCCGTGCCAAAAAGGAGGGCGTGAGCTACCTGTTCTATGTGCCGGAGGAGAAAAAGCGGGTGCAGGAACTGCTGCGCTTGACCCGCAATACCGACCTGTGCACCCCGGTGCACTTCGACTTCAACCATGAGCACATTGTGTGGAGAAAAAGCAGGACAGCGCCGACCGGTTCCAGATCAAGTGCTACTTCTGATAAAATAAGAACTCCTTCAGTCTCGCATTCGCTCGCCACGCTCCCTCAAGGAGGGAGCCTTTGGCAGTGCGGCAAAGTTTTATGTTTTGCCAAAGGCCCCATCTCCGAGGGGGCTGTCTGCGAAGCAGACTGGGGAAGTCTCACTTTTCTATTAAAATCTATTGACCTTCCCCTTTCTGGAAGGTGTAACATAGGCACGTAAGGAGGCACCGGAACCATGAAGATCAACGAAGTGGAAGCCGCTGTGGGCGTGACCAAAAAGAACATCCGCTTTTACGAGGAGGAGGGGCTCATTACCCCCAGCCGCGAGCCGGGCAACGGCTACCGCAGCTACTCGCAGGCGGACGTGGAACGCCTGCGCCGCATCAAGCTGCTGCGCAAGCTGGATGTGCCGCTGGCCGAGATCCGGGAAATGCTGGAAGGCAGAAGACGCTGGCCGAGGGAATGGCCCAGCAGCTGGAACGTCTGAGCACCCGCCGCAAGGATCTGGACGAAGCCATCGGCTTTTGCAAGCTGCTCCAAAAGGACTCCGGCAGTCTGGAAGAACTGGATGTGGAGCAGACGCTTGCGCGCCTTGCTGCACGGGAGGAACAGGGAGTGACCTTTGTGAACATTGAACGCACAGACCGAAAAGGCGAGCGCATCCGCGGTGCCTGTATCGGCGCTGCCCTTTTTGTGGCGCTGATGGCTTTTGTGATCGCAACGATGGCGTGGGCCTTTTACAGCGACCCGCAGGAAGCGCCGCCGCTGCCGCTGCTCATCGTATTGTTCGGCATCCCGGTGGGGTGCATCGTGGGCACGCTGAAGGTGTTGCTGGAACGCATTGAAGAGATCGGAAAGGGAGAAGAAGATGCTTATCGTAACTATTAACGAAGTGCCCGGCAAAAAGCTGGAAGCGCTGGGCGTGGTGCGCGGCAGCACGGTGCAGAGCCGCAATCTGGGCCACGATCTGATGGCGGGGTTCCGCACGCTGGTGGGCGGTGAAGTGACCGACTATGCGGATATGCTCACCGAAGCCCGGCAGATCGCCACAGGACGCATGGTCAAGGATGCAGAGGCCTTGGTGCGGATGCAGTTGTAGGGATGCGCTACGCTTCCGCCAGCGTCATGCAGGGCGCAGCAGAGGTTATTGCTTATGGAACGGCGGTGAAGTTCGTATGACCACAAAAGAAAAGCAGGCTTCGGCCTTTATTTCCTGTTAGCATTTGGTCTGGCATGGCTGTGTCAGGTCGGCGGCTGCATGGTGCTGCTGCAAAAGCAGAATGCCGTGCTGTATCAGTTGGCGCTGGTCGCACCATGCTCTGCCCGCTGCTGGCGGTGCTGCTGGTGCAAAAGGTCTTTCTGCGCCAGCCCACCGGCATCGGCTGGAAGGTGCAGGGCAAGCGCCGCTACTGGCTGGCGGCGTGGTTCGGCCCGGCGGTATTTACGGCGCTGGCCGCAGTGCTCTATTTTGCGGTGTTCCCGCATCGACTGGACCTCTCCGGCAGCTGGCTGGCAGCGGCCTACGGCGGCGAGATGGACGCTCAGACCCTGCGCAGGGAGCTGGGCGTATCCAACCTCAGCTACATGCTGGAAACAGGTCTGTTTGCGGTCACGCTGGCTCCGGTCATCAATATGTTCGCAGCTTTGGGCGAGGAAGCCGGATGGCGCGGGTATATGATGCCTCACCTGAAGAAGCAGCTCGGCCTGCTCAACGGCCGCCTGCTGGGCGGCGTGATCTGGGGTGTCTGGCACTGGCCGCTGATGCTGCTGGTGGGCTACGAATACGGCACCAACTACTTGGGTGCGCCAGTGCTGGGCCTTTTCGTGTGGTGCATAGTCTGCTTTGCGCTCAATACCCTGTTGGACTGGCTCTATGAAAGACCGGGTGCATCTGGGTTCCGTCCATCGCACACGGCGCATTCAATGCGGTGGCAGCGCTGTTTGTGGTTTTGACGAACCCGGCAGACAGCTATTACAATGTATTGGGTCCGGCACCCATTGGCCTGATCGGAATGCTGCCCATGCTGGCTGTTGCAGTCTGGCTGACCCTGCGAAGATCCTGAAAACCTGAATAGTTCCGGGAGAGGACTCTTCCGCTTTTGCCGCCGCAGCTGCATTGCAGCTGCGGCGTAGTTTTTCCTGCGGCCTGCTGCTGTCTTGGGGTGCACGCAAAAAGAATGGAAAAATCTGTCAAAAAGTGTTGACAAGGAGGCGGGGGTGTGGTATTATACTTGAGCGCCAAGCGCTGAGGCAAAAGAATGACTTCCGAAGCCTCAGCAGGAAG
>ENA-OQCS01000605-OQCS01000605.1-human-gut-metagenome-genome-assembly--contig:-NODE-605-length-20073-cov-7.693873_pt1 | contig 20073 bp, 24 predicted proteins | sample MGYA00242757_ERZ504575 | MGnify/ENA primary metagenome ERZ504575 (study PRJEB26092, sample SAMD00036297) | human gut metagenome | host: Homo sapiens | study: EMG produced TPA metagenomics assembly of... | reverse complement strand
CCAAACGCTTCTGGGGCAACCGGGTGAGCATCATCGTGGGTGGTAAGGTGTCCACGGGCGAGAATGTGGAAACACCGGCCAGTCGTTGATAGATAATGTATCGTTAGAATATCGCTTGGACAAGAGTGCCACACGTTACGTCACCCTATTCTATGACAAGAGTTATGAGTCTTTGTTGGAAGGCGAAATCACCGAAATGGGAGCCGGTCTCGTACTGAGGCGTAAAATGACACGCTTAGGGGAACTGTTTATCTTCAAGAACAGAAAAAAGAATGAACCTCAACACGAAAAAGAGAAGAAATGATGAAGACAAGACTGAAGATATATTGTGGTGTGATCCTGTGCTGCGGTCTGGCGGCAGGGTGCTCAACGACCAAGAACCTTCCCGAAGAAGAGGTTTTGTACACCGGTATCAAGGAAATAGACTATGCCAAAAGTCGAAAAAGAAGCCAAGAAAAAGGCTAAACAAAAGGAGGAAGAGGGAGTCATTACCTCTCTGGCCGATGCTTACAAAGCTGTAGACGACTTACTCACACAAAGAGATTTGTCTGTGCTGAAACGGAAAGAGGAATTGACTCAGGAGCAAAAGGACTCCATCGCCGCCGTGCAACGTATCGAAGAGGAAGCGTATGAAACGGCGAAGGAAGAAGTGGATGCGGCACTGGCTTACGCCCCGAACAACGCTCTGTTCGGAAGTTCGTCCTACCGTATTCCATTCCCCACCGGACTGTGGATATACAACGCTTTAGTGGGCAAGAAGTCACGCTTCGCAAAATGGTTATTCGATACGTTTGCAGGTACTCCGGTCTTCATCAGTACCGTCAATCCGAAAACCCGCGCACTCGTAGCACAAAACACACTCCGGAACTACGGTTATTTCAACGGTACCGTGGATTATGAAATCCTACCGGAAAAGAACCCCAAAAAGGCCAAAATCAGCTATACCGTCAGACCGCGCAATCTGTTTCGTCTGGACTCCATAGCCTACCTGCGCTTTCCGGCTGTGGGCGACAGCCTGATACGGGAAACGTTCCGGCAACGTACCCTTTCAGCGGTGATCCGTTCAGCGTAATCAATCTCGATGCCGAAAGAACCCGTATTTATAACATGTTCCGCAATTCCGGTTATTTCTACTACAAACCGGAATACATCACCTATCGTGCCGATACCATACAGCGTCCGGGATTCGTACAACTGCAAGTCGTACCGGCTGACGGCATTCCCGCATCGGCCAACAAAAGGTATTACCTCGGACGGACCACCGTCAATCTGTTCAATAATGATTCTTATGAACTGACCGACACGCTACAGTTTCGCGATTACACCTTATATTATGACGGAGGAAAGAAAGGCAAAATCCCTTTGCGCTTCGGTGCCCTCGGCGTAATCTGTTCTATCGGAAAGGCATGCTCTACCGACAGGACATTATGAGCTTCGTACAACAGCAACTCTCGGAAATGAATGTGTTCAGCACGGTAAACCTGAAATACGTTCCGCGTGATACCACCGCACTCAACGATACGCTCGACATCGAAATCACCGGTATCCTGGACAAACCCTACGACGGGGAGTTCACCACAAAGGTAACCTCTAAAAGCAATGGGCAGATCGGTCCGGGACTCTCGTTCAGCATGTCCAAACGCAATGCCTTCCGAGGAGCGGAAAAGCTGAAATTCGAAGTACACGGATCATATGAATGGCAAACCAACTCCACCGTACAGGGACATAGTTCCGTCATCAACTCCTACGAATACGGTACTTCATTGTCGTTGGACTATCCCCGACTGATATTTCCCGGGGCACGTAAGTTCTCCCGACGCGCCAAAACGAGCACCTCGTTTGTACTGGATTCTTTAATGTTTCAAAAATGCTTCCGCGATATCAAGATCCTCCGGTGTTGTGATCTTAATATTCTGATAAGATCCCTCTGCCAGAGCAACCTTTGCCCCTGTCTCCTGCTCTACTACCATGGCATCATCTGTAATTTTGCTCATATCTTTCTGACGAATGCTGTCATGAGCCTCACGTATCAGTGAATACGAAAAAATCTGCGGGGTCTGAATTGTCCACACACACTTTCTGTTTGGAGTTTCTTTTACATATCCCTCTTCATCAGAAGTTTGACTGTATCTTTAGAAGGCATACCAATCACACATGCACCTGTTTCCTTCACTTTCTGCAGACCACGTTTAAGAATTTCTTCTGTCACAAAAGGTCTTGCACCGTCATGGATCAATACATATTCACAGTCTCTGCATTCACAAAGACCTGCATAGACAGAATCATAGCGTTCTTTTCCTCCCGGGATTACTGCCGATACCTTTGTAAATCCATATTTTTGCACGATTTCTTCTTTACAGTAGGAGATAGATTCCTCTCCTGTCACAAGAATAATATCCTGAATCAGCGGACTTTCCTGAAAACAGCGCAGGGAATAATACAGAACCGGGTATCCCTGTATCTCCAGGAACTGCTTCTGTACTTTACTGTGCATTCTTTTTCCCTGCCCTGCTGCCAGAACAATGGCCGTATTTCTTTCTGACATCTCAACGCTCTCCCAGTTTAAGATTCGGCACAGCATTCAGATCCCAGCCATGACGTGTACCTTTAATATATTCATAATAAGCAGCTACTCCGATCATTGCTGCATTGTCTGTGCAGAAGATCGGTGACGGCCGATAAAAACTGTAATTATTTTTCTTACATGCTTCTTCCATTGCCGCTCTTAACGTTCCATTCGAAGCCACTCCGCCTGCAATTGCAATCTTAGTCATCCCATAATCTTTGGCTGCAAGCATTGTATGCTCCACCAGCACATCAACTACCGCTTTCTGGAAAGATGCTGCCAGATCTGCTCTGTTTATCTCTTCTCCGGTCATCTGCGCATGATTAATATAATTCAACACTGCTGATTTTACACCACTGAAGCTGAAATCGTACGGACAATCTCCAATTTTAGCTTTTGGAAACTCAATTGCATTGGGATTTCCCTCTTTAGAGAGCTTGTCTACCTTTGGTCCTCCCGGATATCCCAGTCCGATAGCTCTTGCAACTTTGTCAAAAGCTTCGCCTGCAGCATCATCACGGTACGTCCCAGGATTTCAAATTCTCCATAATCCTTAACGATCACAAGGTGTGTATGTCCTCCTGACACGATCAGACATAAAAATGGAGGTTCAAGATCCGGATGTTCAATATAATTTGCTGACACATGGCCCTCAATATGGTGGACCCCTACCAGTGGAAGCTTCTTTGCATAAGCAATTGCCTTCGCCTCAGCAACACCCACAAGAAGTGCACCTACAAGTCCCGGACCATAAGTGACACCAATTGCATCCAGATCATCAAGAGTTACATCTGCATCTGCCAGTGCCTGTTCAATTACCTGGTTAATCTTTTCAATATGTTTACGGGAAGCAATTTCCGGAACTACCCCACCGTATAAAGTATGAAGAGCGATCTGTGAAGAGATCACATTTGACAGAATAGTTCTTCCGTTTTTGACAACAGAAGCTGCAGTCTCATCACAGGAACTCTCAATTGCAAGAATTAATGTATCTTTCATTTTCTGTTCCTCATATATCCGACGGATAAGTCATCCGTTTTACTACTTGTTCATAATCAGTTTCAGTGACATATTATTCCTCAAAATTCAATTCCAGACTCTTTCCGTCTTTTCCCGGATATGCATTTGGAAAAATTTCACGAACTTTATCCATAAACTCATCCGGTCTGACCAGAGACGGACTGTAATGTGTCAGCCACATCTCCTTTACCCGGGCATCACGGGCCAAAACCGCCGCCTCGCGGAAAGTCATATGCTTGTATCCGCGTGCTTTGTCTGCTTTGTCATCTTCTCCGTACATTCCTTCACAGATAAACAGATCCGATTCCTTTGCATTTCGCAGGATAGATTCTGTTGGTCTGGTATCTGTTGTATAAGTAAGCCTGATTCCTTTTCTCGCAGGTCCAAGTACCATCTCCGGTGTATAGGTAATACCGTCTGCTTCGATGGTCTGCCCTTTCTGGAGCGGATTCCAGTATTTCAGTGGAATATCCTGCTCTTTCGCTCTCTCAGCCGAGAATTTCCCCTGGCGGAGAATCTCAAGGGTATAGCCATAACAGAGTACATTATGGTTCACTTTAAAAGCCGTAATACGATAGCCATTTAATTCAATGACCTGCTCCGGCTGTGTAATCTCAATAAATTTAATTTCAAACGGAAGCTCCGGTGCAATGACGCGAAGTGCATTGACCACTCTCTCCAGACCTTTGGGACCTACCAGAGTCAATGGTTCTGTGCGGTCTGCATTTCCCATAGTAAGAAGAAGTCCCGGAAGCCCGCTGATATGATCTCCATGATAATGAGTAAAACAAATCACATCAATAGGTTTAAAGCTCCATCCCTTCTCCTTAATTGCTACCTGAGTACCTTCACCACAGTCAATGAGCAGACTGCTCCCGTTATATCTTGTCATAAGCGCAGTCAACCATCTGCGTGGCAGAGGCATCATTCCACCGGTTCCAACTAAACATACATCTAACATATATTCCCTCTATTTTCCAGCTTCCGGCAATTCCCTTAAAAGGTGTATGGTCCGGCTGCTGATTTTTTCTGCTTTCATTTCTTTTTCATTCGGGATGTCTGGTCATAAGCAGCGCATCCTCCACAGGATCACTGTAATATGCCTTACGTATTCCATCTCCGGTAAATCCCATACGTTCATAGAGACGGATTGCAGTCTCATTTCCCACACGTACTTCCAGATGGATTGTCGTAACCTCCCTCTCTGCTGCAAGGCGGATCAGGCTCTGCATCAGAAAAGCGCCAATTCCTTCTTTTTGTCTGTCCCTGCGCACAGCCACATTGGTAATATCTCCCTCATCCAGAACCATAAGAAGACCGCAGTAACCCAGAATCTTTTCTTTCTCTTCCACCACCAGAAACATGGCATCATCCCTGGTCAGAAAAGTAAAAAAACCTTCTTTTGTCCATGGCACATGAAAAAGATCCTGCTCAATCTCCATTACCTGATCCAGGTCATCCACAAGCATTTCCCGCAGGATCATATTTTTGTACCTGCCGGTTTCTGCTCTTTTTCTCTCTCTGCACGCTCACGCTCTGCCTGGGAAACGCGGAGATATTCCGGGATATGTTCCATAGCAGTCTCTGTGCGTCCTTCTTTATAATAAATACTGCCAAGAGCTGCCACTGCCGCTGCTCTCTGTTTATTTACATGAGCCGGTGCAAAAGAATACGGAACCTGCAGTTTCTCTGCGATCAGTTCACGAAATACAGGTACACCGTCTCCCAAAAATGTAACCATCTCTCCTCTCTGATTCAGTTCTTCCAGCAGTTCCTCGATCGGTGCTGCCCACTGTTCTTTCAAAGTCATAAGCTGATGCTCTTCAAATCTGTAAATTCCTGTATATACCTGCTTTCTTCTGGCATCCATGATCGGACAGATCAATCCCTGTGCATCATAAAGATTATATGCCAGTGCATCTACTGTCGGTACTGCTACCAATGGTTTCTTCAGGCAAGTCCCAGCCTTTGGCTGTTGCCGAGCCGATACGGAGTCCTGTAAAGGATCCCGGTCCCGCTGCCACTGCAATAGCATCTACGGATTCCAGTTCCAGTTCCGTCATCTTCACAATCTCATCTAACATCGGAAGCAAAGTCTGAGAATGTGTTTTCTTATAATTTACAGTATACTCAGCCAGTAATGTATCATCTTCCACAACTGCTACAGATGCAACAATTCCTGAGCTGTCCAAAGCTAAAATTTTCATTTCTACCTCCTAACTGTTCTCCGGACCAATCACTGTAATCCTTCTATAATCAAAGCCTTTCTCCAGATCTTTCTCTATGGTTACTTTGATCAGCTTTTCCGGAAGGATTTCTTCAATCAGATCAGCCCATTCGATCAGACAGATTCCCTGTCCGAAGAATAATCGTCATATCCGATTTCTTCCATTTCCTCAATGTCACCGATACGGTAAACATCAAAATGATATAAAGGAAGACGTCCGCTTTCGTATTCCTGAATGATCGTGAATGTCGGGCTGCAGATAGGCTCTGTGATTCCAAGCCCTGCCGCAACCCCCTGGGTAAATACGGTTTTTCCAACTCCAAGATCACCTGTCAGAGTATAAATCTGACCCGGTTTCGCATTCTCTCCGATCTTCTTTCCCACCTCAAATGTTTCCTGTGGTGTTTTTGTCTCTATAATCATCTTTTCCACCTTTTTCTTGCAGAATTGTTCTTTGCATATTATAATAGAGCGAACAGCGAAATACAATACTTTTTGAAAAGGAGACTTGAAACTATGGCAAATCCGATAGTTACAATTACCATGGATAATGGCGATGTGATGAAAGCAGAATTATATCCTGAGATTGCACCGAATACAGTTAATAACTTTATCAGTCTTGTAAAAAAAGGCTTCTATGACGGACTTATTTTCCATCGTGTGATCAACGGTTTCATGATCCAGGGAGGATGCCCGGACGGAACAGGTATGGGCGGTCCGGGATACAGCATTAAGGGTGAATTCACTCAGAACAGATTTAAAAATGATCTGAAACATACTGCAGGTGTTCTTTCCATGGCACGCGCCATGCATCCAAACTCAGCAGGAAGCCAGTTCTTTATCATGCACAAAGATGCTCCGCATCTTGACGGTGCTTATGCTGCATTCGGCAAGATCACTGAAGGAATGGATGTTGTAAACCGTATTGCAGAAGAAGATACCGATTACAGCGACCGTCCGCTTGACGAGCAGAAAATCAAATCCATGACAGTAGAAACTTTCGGTGTTGATTATCCGGAACCGGAGAAATGCTGATTCGCTGACTGTTTATGCCCCATGCAGTTTTCAGGCTGCATGGGGCATATTTTATCAGTCCGTAAATACTTTCACTTCACCGTCAATCACTGAATAGTAAAGATCTTTCTCTTTCTTCATCTTCGCTCTTCCATTTGTTCCCTCGGTGATTGCTTTTTCTACAAATGCAATCTGATCCGCCGGAACCAGCAAATGCAGAACTACCCTGTCAGTGTATTCAGAATCAAGGATCGGTAATTTCTGTTCTCCGGCAATATACTGAATCTTGCCTATCCCGGTATAATCCGTAACTACTTCCATAGAAATTCCGTAGGTTTTCTCAATCACTGTGCTGGCGGCAAGACCTTCCTGCAGACTCCTGGAATATGCTCTGACAAGACCTCCTGTTCCAAGAAGTATCCCTCCAAAATATCTGGTAACTACTGCTGCCACATTATAAATATCTTCCCCCAGGATTACATCCAGCATTGGTCTTCCCGCAGTGCCTGACGGCTCACCATCGTCACTGCATCTGGTATATTCCCTGTTCTTTCCCACCGAATATACATAGCAGTTATGTCTGGCATCCCAATATTTCTTCTTCATTTCCTCTATAAAGGCCAGTGCCTCCTCTTCGGTCTGTACAGGACGCACTGTAGCAATAAATCTGGATTTCTTTTCCACGATCTCGCCTTCCCCGCCCTCGTAAACTGTCTTATATTTCTCAAGCATGTCTCATACTCCTCTTTCCGTTCTCTTATTGACTCAGTGTACCATGAATTACAAAAATGTGCCAGCACAGTGTATACTAATCCTGTAAAAAAACACAATAACCATTAAAAAGATCCAAAAGCAATTGTGAATTTTTATTTTTCTGCTTTATTTACTTATTCTTATTTGATATAATAGAACGGATTATAAAGGAGGTTTAACATGAACTACGGTAAAAAGTCGACTGCAAAGAAACGGACGGCACTGATCTCCCGTTCTTCCATGATGGGAAAGCGCGCCAGAGTTTCTTTCATCAGAGTCCTGTTCGTATCACTGATAGCACTCTGCATCGCAGTAACCTGTCTGGGTGTGGGGTCATTCAGGGGTGTAATTGATACTGCTCCTGATGTTGATGATATTGATATTATGCCACTTGGCTATGCAACCTTTCTCTACGATGATGCAGGGAATCAGATCCGTAAACTGGCTGCTCCGGATTCCAACCGACTGCCTGTCACTCTCGAGCAGATACCTGTTGATCTGCAGCATGCAGTTGTCGCAATTGAGGATGAACGTTTCTATGAACATAACGGTATTGACGTAAAAGGTATTCTTCGTGCCGGAATGAAAGCTCTCACTACCGGAGATTTCTCAGAAGGTGCCAGTACGATCACACAGCAGCTTCTTAAGAATAACGTATTTACCAACTGGACCAGTGAATCTATCAGCTGGAAAGATTTACGCGAAAAATCCAGGAACAGTACCTTGCTGTCCAGGTTGAGAAAAAAACTGATAAAGACACCATTCTTGAGAATTACCTGAACACAATTAACCTGGGTGCCGGTTCCTACGGTGTACAGGCTGCCGCACGACAGTATTTTGACAAGGATGTATGGGATCTGAATCTTTCTGAATGTGCAACTCTGGCAGGCATCACACAGAACCCGACGAAATTTAACCCGATCATCAATCCTGACAGCAACAGGAAGAGACGCAAGGAAGTTCTCCAGCATATGCTGGATCAGAACTATATTACTCAGGATCAGTATGATGAAGCTCTTGCAGATGATATTTATTCCCGTATCCAGGCCGCTCAGGAAAAGAACTCCAGCACTGATAATACTGTTTACACATATTTTGAAGATGAACTGACAGATCAGATCATCAACGACCTGATGAATATCAAAGGTTACACCAAAAAACAGGCAACCAATCTTCTCTACAGCGGCGGACTTAAAGTATATACAACACAGGATTCCAAAATCCAGAATATCCTGGATGAGGAATATGCAGATCCTTCCAATTATCCGGACACTGTCCAGTATGAACTTGACTATGCCCTGACGGTTACCGATCCTGATGGAAATCAGGTAAACTACAGTAAGGAAATGCTGCAGCTTTATTTTCAGAATGAGGATCCCGATTTCGATCTTCTGTTCGATTCCCCGGAAGATGGACAGACTTATGTAGACAAATATAAGGCAAGCATACTCGCCAACGGAAGTAAAGTTCTTGCAGAGCGTGTCAATTTCGCACCTCAGCCACAGTCTTCCATGAGTGTGATCGACCAGCATACCGGCTATGTAAAAGCTCTGATCGGTGGTCGTGGAGAGAAAACGGCAAGTCTTACACTGAACCGGGCAACGGACACTACCAGACAGCCTGGTTCTACCTTTAAGATCGTGTCCACTTATGCACCTGCTTTAAATGAAAAAGGCATGACTCTTGCAACAACATTTGAAGACGAACCTTATGAATATCCGGATGGTTCCCCTGTAAACAACGCAACCCGTTCTTACAACGGAACAACCACGATCCGTACTGCGATCCAAAATTCCATTAACGTTGTAGCCGTCAAGTGTCTGGAAAAAGTAACTCCTGATCTTGGATTGAAATATCTGGACAACTTTGGTTTTACAACCCTTGCTCATGGAACAGAGGCTGACAAAGATGCCAATGGTAATGTATGGAGCGATGCAAACCTTGCCACTGCGCTTGGCGGCATCACCCGCGGTGTCACAAATGTTGAACTGTGTGCATCCTATGCAGCCATCGCAAATGGCGGAAATTATATCAAGCCAATTTATTACACAAAAATTCTGGATCACAACGGAAACGTCCTGATCGAGAATACTGCTGCCGAACGTTCCGTAATCAAAGAAAGTACTGCTTTTCTTCTCACCAGTGCAATGGAGGATGTTGTAAAACAGGGTACAGGTACAGCCTGCCAGCTTGACAATATTCCTGTTGCCGGAAAAACAGGTACAACCGAAGCCTATAACGACTTGTGGTTTGTGGGTTATACACCATATTATACATGCGCAGTATGGTCCGGTTATGACAACAATGAGAAATTACCTGATTATGCGCGTAACTTCCACAAAGCTTTATGGAAAAAGGTTATGACTCGTATCCATGAGGGACTTCCTTCCAAAGAATTCGAGAAGCCTGCAAGTGTAGAAAAGTTAAGTGTCTGCGAGGAAACCGGACTTCTTCCAAGAGCCGGCTGTCCGGTGATCACTGAATACTTTGACGTAGGTACCATGCCTACTGAATACTGTGACCAGCATTTCTATGACAGTGATGATTATGACTATAATTATGATACAGATTCCTCTGATCAGACTGACAACACCACTGACACTGATAACAGCGAAAGCTCTGATAATGGAGATACCGACAACAGTGGTGACAGTAACAATACTGATGATAACGGTAACAGCGGTGACGATGGTACTGATAATACCGGCGGAAGCGATGACAACGGTGACGGTAACGAGGATGATTCCTCTTATCAGGTCGACTATTATTAAGGCAAAAATACCGGTACAGGAGCACCTCCGAATGATGTTCCTGTACTGCAAAAATCCACAGTCCTGTCAACTCAGGACTGTGGATTTTTTATATATTTTCAAAATTGATTCTCAGATATTATACTTCTTTAATAACCATACGCGCAGATCCGTAAATACCTGCATCATTTCCGAGAGTTGCAAGAATGATCGGTGTTTTCTTGCATGCTGTAAAAGCATATTTCTCATAGTATTTCTGAATACAGTCGATCAATGGCTGTCCGGCTTTGGAAACACCACCGCCGATAACGATGGCTTCCGGATCTGTCACACATGCAAACATGGCAAGTGTTCCACCAAGCATTTCTCCTACCTGTGCCATAACATCGCAGGCTACTTTGTCGCCCTCTTTAAAAGCATCCAGAACATTCTTTGCTGAAAGTTTTGTAAATTTGCGAAGAACAGTCTGCTCATCTGTAGCAGCCAGAGTTCTCTGTGCCACGCGAACGATACCTGTTGCAGACGCATACTGCTCCAGACATCCACAGTTACCACAGTTGCAGGCTTCCTTTTCTTCATGGTCAACTGCTGCATGACCGATTTCTCCACCTGCACCATGAGCACCGCCAACAATCTTTCCATCAACGATGATTCCACCGCCGACACCTGTTCCAAGAGTTACAAGAATAACGTTCTTAGCTCCTGCTGCTGCGCCTTTCCATGCTTCGCCAAGTGCTGCTACATTGGCATCGTTTCCTGCTTTGGACGGAAGTCCTGTCAGTTCTGTCAGTTCCTTAGTAACTTCTTTAAAGCCCCAGAAAAGGTTTACCGCACATGGCACTTCCCCTCTCTCGTTAACAGGTCCCGGTACCCCGATTCCCACACCGTCGATTTCTTCTTTATCCAGCTTACGCTCTGCGATCTTGTCAAGGATTGTCTTTGCAATATCCGGCAGGATTGCTTCTCCACTGTTCTCCTTACGTGTAGGAATTTCCCATTTCTCAACTAAGACTCCGTCTGTCTGAAAGAGTCCACATTTTACAGATGTACCACCAACGTCAATTCCAAAACAATACTTTCCCATAATATCTGATATCCTCCAAATTACTTTAAATTATTTTTCTTCACGTTTCTTTGCAAGGTTTGCCTGAACACGTTTGTACAGCTCTTCCGCTGCATTGTATCCCATCTTCTTCTGTCTGTGGTTAACTGCCGCAGATTCAACGATAATAGCCAGATTACGTCCCGGACGGATAGGCAGAGAATGGCATACAATCTTATTTCCAAGATACTCTGTATATTCCTCATGCAGGCCGAGACGGTCATATTCTTTGTCTCTGTCCCACTCTTCCAGTTTGATAACCAGATCCACAGACTGTGTATCCTTAACGCTCTCAACACCAAACAGAGTTTTGACATCGATAATACCAATACCACGAAGTTCAATGAAATGTCTTGTGATATCCGGTGCCGAGCCCACCAGCGTCACATCACTGACTTTACGAAGTTCTACAACATCATCACTGACAAGACGATGTCCTCGTTTGATCAGTTCCAGCGCAGCCTCACTCTTGCCAATTCCGCTCTCACCTGTGATCAGGACACCTTCACCATATACATCCACAAGCACACCATGGATGGAAATACATGGTGCCAGCTGTACACCCAGCCAGCGGATAATCTCAGCCATAAAACTGGAAGTTGTACGCTCTGTCACGAAAGTCGGAACATTATATTTAACTGCCAGATCGATCATATCCTGTGATGGTCTTGTCATTGTACTGAAAATTACACAGGGAATCTTGCTGGAAATAAATCTTTCATATTTAAATTTCCGTTCCTCATCACTGAGCTGCATCAGATAAGTATACTCTACATATCCGATGATCTGTACCCGTTCATTTGCAAAATGCTCCAGATATCCTGTCAGCTGCAATGCCGGTCTGTTGATCTCCGCTGTCTTGATCACAATCTCAGACAGATCAATTTCAGGAGTCAGGTTGTGAAGTCCCAGTTCCTGAACTAATTTTGTCAACTGTACACCCTTCATTTATTTCTCCTTTTCAGTTCAAAATCTGAAAGCCCGGTCTGTCCGCTATCTCAAAACCTGTTCATATAGACATAACTCATTTATAGCTGTCGTCCGAAACTTTCATAGTAAATTTCACGTCTTTTTTATTATATCACATCACTATATACAACTTCAATTACAAAAAGCGAGAGTCTTTGGGTAATATGTAGAAGAACCCAGGAATATTTTTACATATTTTATATTTTTTTCTCACCAGCTCCATGAAAAAATTCATAAACTTTCTGTGCACTTCCTGCATTCATGCTTTCTGTCTCCGCAAGTTCTTCCAATGATGCATCTCTGATATTCTCAATGGATTTAAATTTCCGCATTAATGCTTTCCGCCTGGTTTCACCGATACCAGGGATATCATCCAACAGGGAATGCACCTGTTCTTTACTTCTCAGCGATCGGTGAAATTCAATGGCAAAACGGTGCGCCTCATCCTGGATTCTGGTGATCAGGCGGAAGCCTTCACTGTCTGTATCAATGGGAATTTCAAGATTATTGTAATACAATCCTCTGGTTCTGTGATGGTCATCCTTGACCATACCACAAACAGGAATCTCTATTCCCAGATTATCCAGAACTTTTAACGCAATATTCACCTGTCCTCTTCCACCATCCATCAGGATCAGATCCGGCATAATAGAAAAGCTGTCAAACTCATCTTTTCCCTCATGGGTAAATCGTCTGGTAAGTACTTCTTCCATGCTTGCATAGTCGTTCGGTCCCTGCACCCACTTTATCTTAAATTTGCGGTAATCACTGCGCTTTGGCTTTCCTTTCTCATAGACAACCATGGAGCCTACAGATTCAAAACCACTGATATTGGAAATATCATAAGCTTCCATACGCCTGATCCCCGACAGTCCAAGCCACTCTTCCACTTCATGAACTGCTCCGATGGTTCTTCCTTCTTCACGTTTGATACGCTCTCTGTCTTTATCCAGAACCATCTTTGCATTCTCTTCTGCCAGCTCTACCAGCTTCTCTTTCGTACCTTTCTTCGGTACCCTGATATAGACTCGCTGTTTTCTTCGATCTGTAAGCCATTCCTCTATGATCTTGGCATCTTCGATTTCTTTTTGCAGCATAATCTCACGTGGGATAAACGGAGTTCCGGCATAAAATTGCTTCATAAAGCTGGATAATACCTGAGCCTTTGTATCGCCACGCGCCACACGCAGATAGAAATGCTCCCGCCCGATCAGTTTGCCTCCCCGGACAAAGAATACCTGTACAACAGCATCCTGCTCCCGCAGATCGAGGCTTTCATCCATGGCAACTGCGATGATATCCTTATCTTCCTCTCCGTAACCTGTAATTTTCTGACGTTCTCCGATCTTCTGGATACTGCGGATCAGATCCCGGTATTCCATGGCATCCTCGAAACGCATTTCTTCGGAAGCTGCCATCATTTTGTCGGTAAGCATATCAATCGTATCCTTAAAGTCTCCATTGAGAAATTTCAGCAGTTCTGCGATATTTTTCTTATATTCTTCTGAACTCACATAGCCCTGGCATGGCGCACTGCACTGTTTCATGTGATAGTACAGACATGGACGGTCCTTCCCACAATCTCTTGGCAATACCCGATTACAGGATCGCACCTTATAAAGTTTTCGCACAAGCTCGATCACATCTTTTACAGCCCCGGCACTTGTATATGGTCCGAAATATTTCGCCTTGTCTTTCTTCATTCTTCTGGCAAAAAGAACTCTGGGATATTCCTCATTTACTGTGACTTTGATAAACGGATAACTCTTATCATCTTTGAGCATGGTATTATATTTCGGTCTGTGCTCCTTAATCAGATTACACTCCAGCACAAGGGCTTCCAGTTCCGAATCTGTGATAATATACTCAAATCTGGTGATATGGGTAACCATCTGTTCAATCTTTGCGCCCTTATTTCTGCTGCTCTGGAAATATTGACGCACCCTGTTTTTCAGACTGACGGCTTTTCCAACATAGATGATCTCGTCCTTCTCCCCATGCATAATATAAACCCCCGGCTTACCCGGAAGTTTTTTCAGTTCTTCTTCTATCTGAAACATAAACTCTCCTCTATATAAAAAATCCTGCCCTGAATGCTTTTCGTATCCATGAGATATTACAGCGTAATTTCCCGTGGTATGAAAACAGAGCCGGAAATTATTTCATTTCCGACTCTGTTATTGTATCACTGAATCTCTGGCTTATCCAGCGTTACTGTATTCTGTTTTTCCTCTGGAATTACCAGATCATCCAGATTTTCCGGAATCTCGATTCCACGCTCTACCGCATGGAAAATCTTCATAAATTCCTTACCTGTAATGGTTTCCCTGCGGATCAGGTAAGCAGCAATCTTATCAAGTGCTTCTCTGTGGCTGCCGATCAGTCTCTTGGCTTCCTCATAAGAATTATGGAGAAGTACCATTACCTCATGGTCAACCTCTGTGGCAGTGTCATCGCCACAGTTTAACACTGTTCTTCCGCTGAGATACTGATTCTCCTGTGTAGCCAGACCCATAAGTCCGAACTTGTCGGACATACCGTACTGTGTGATCATGCTCTTGCCACCTTGGTAGCCTGCTCAATATCATTGGCTGCCCCGGTTGTGACAGTATCAAATACCAGTTCCTCTGCTGCGCGTCCGCCAAGATATCCCACAAGCATTGCTTCCAGTTCCTTCTTTGTATTGAGATATTTCTCCTCCTCGGGTACCTGCATTACATAACCAAGTGCCCCCATTGTTCTCGGCACAATAGTAATCTTCTGTACAGGCTCTGCATCTTTCTGCAGGGCGCTTACCAGTGCATGTCCTACCTCATGATAGGATACGATCCTGCGCTCCTGTGCACTGAGGATCCTGTCCTTCTTCTCTTTACCTACAGAACTACTTCAACAGCTTCGAGAAGATCTTTCTGGGATACTGCACTGCGTCCACTCTTAACAGCAAGGATAGCAGCCTCGTTGATCATATTAGCCAGATCCGAACCCACTGCCCCGGAAGTTGCAAGTGCAATGTTCTCAAAATCAACAGTCTCATCCAGATGTACATTTCTTGCATGAACCTTCAGGATCTCGATTCTTCCCTTCAGATCCGGTCTGTCCACAATGACACGTCTGTCAAAACGTCCCGGACGAAGAAGTGCCGGATCAAGAACCTCCGGACGGTTGGTAGCAGCCAGGATCAGAAGTCCCTTTGAAGTGTCAAATCCGTCCATTTCCGCAAGAAGCTGGTTCAGGGTCTGCTCACGCTCATCATTGCCGCCGCCATAATGAGAATCTCGGCTCTTTCCGATTGCATCAATCTCATCAATAAAATGATACATGGTGCATTCTTCTTTGCTTCCTCAAAGAGATCGCGGACACGTGATGCACCCACACCTACAAACATCTCCACAAACTCAGAACCTGACAGAGAGAAAAACGGCACATGTGCCTCTCCTGCTACTGCCTTTGCCAGAAGTGTTTTACCGGTTCCAGGAGGTCCTACAAGCAAAACTCCTTTCGGCAGCTTCGCTCCGATGGTGGTATATTTGCCGGGATTATGCAGGAAATCCACCACCTCCTGCAGTGATTCCTTGGCCTCATCCTGCCCTGCCACATCCCTGAAAGTAATTCCTGTATCTTTCTGAATGTAGCTTGGCGCGGCTCTTTCCAACGCCCATCATTCCGCCGCCCTTATTCATGCGGCGCATAAATACCGTCAGAAGTACAAAGAGCAGAATCGTTGGCAGAAGCACACTGACCAGCATAGAAATAATTTCCCCTGCTGCATCCGGCTTCTTATACTCAAACTTGATTCCTGTTCCCTCAAGTCTCTCCGTCAGCTTATCTACTGACTCCATCTGATTGGCATAATAAACTTCTTCTGAAAATCCTGATGACTGATGTTTCGGCGTGATCGTCAGTGTATTTGACTGAAGCGTAACCTCTTTCACATCTCCATCATCTACCATCTCAATAAATTTATCATAAGTGATCTCACTCGAATTATCCTTGAGCATATTGGTAAACATGGCGAAACATACCAGAGTTACCAGGAGGCATACCAGAAAGGCCAGTATCGACTGATGATTCTTGTTCGGGTCCTGTCTGCCCGGACCTTTATTATTATCAGGACGATTGCCATTCGGATTGTTATCCATATGATTATCCATTTCATTCCTCCTAAACGTTATCGTTCTTATTATAAAGAGAATTATTCTATAAATCAACCGCGAGATTGTGAAATTTACGTTATATCTGGATTTCTGTTGCTGAAAACAGAATCTGTGCTTTTTCTGCAGCAACAAAATTTATTTATATTTTTCTAAATTTCTCTGTTACAAACCGTTCTTTTTGTAGTATACTATTGACAAACTGATTACTGCTCACTTCGTTCCCGGTAATGCACTCCGCAATACACAGAATTTATGCTGACCGCATAATTTGCGCTGTATGTCCCGGGATATTCTAAATGAGCAGTACTAAAAATGTGATGAGGAAAGGAAATGAACAAATGAAGATAGGATTTGACAACGACAAGTATCTGAAAATGCAGTCCGAACATATTCGGGAACGTATTAACCAGTTTGGAAACAAACTTTATCTGGAATTTGGCGGCAAGCTTTTTGATGACTACCATGCTTCCAGAGTTCTTCCGGGATTTGAGCCGGACAGCAAACTGCGTATGCTGATGCAGCTTTCTGATCAGGCAGAGATCGTTATTGTAATCAGCGCCGCTGATATTGATAAAAATAAAGTCAGAGGTGACCTTGGTATCACTTATGATGAAGATGTACTCCGCCTTATGGAAGTATTTACCGAGCGCGGACTTTATGTAGGAAGTGTCTGCATCACCCAGTATTCCGGACAGGAAAGCGCAGATGCGTTTAAGAAACGTCTGGAGAAGCTTGGAATCAAAGTATACGTGCTTTATCTAATCCCGGGTTATCCGAATAATACTTCCTTTATTGTAAGTGATGAGGGATATGGCAAGAACGATTATATCGAAACAACAAGACCACTGGTTGTCATCACTGCTCCAGGACCCGGAAGCGGAAAAATGGCCGCCTGCCTTTCTCAGCTTTACCATGAATACAAGCGCGGTGTCAAGGCAGGATATGCCAAATTTGAAACTTTCCCAATCTGGAATATCCCGCTGAAGCATCCGGTAAATCTGGCATATGAAGCAGCTACTGCTGACTTAAATGATGTGAACATGATCGACCCGTTCCATCTGGAAGCATATGGTGAGACTACTATTAACTACAACCGTGACGTTGAAGTTTTCCCTGTTCTTCAGGCTATGTTTGAAAAGATCATGGGCGAGTGCCCTTACAAATCTCCCACAGATATGGGAGTTAATATGGCCGGTAACTGCATCGTTGATGATGAAGTCTGCAAGGAAGCTGCACGTCAGGAGATCATCCGCAGATATTATAAGAGCATGGAAGCTCTGGTTCGCGGAACAGGCCGCGAAGAAGAAGTTTATAAGATTGAGCTTCTGCTGAAACAGGCTCATGTGACCATCGAAGAACGCAAGGTGGTTCCTGCAGCACTGAAACGTGAAGAAGAAACAGGTGCACCTGCTGCTGCCATGGAACTTCCTGACGGACGTATTGTTACAGGTAAGACCTCTGAACTTCTTGGTGCATCTTCAGCACTGCTTCTGAATGCACTGAAAGAACTGGCAGGAATTGAGCATGACAAACATGTTATCTCTCCGGAAGCATTAAAACCAATTCAGGCGCTCAAGACAGAATACCTTGGAAGCAAAAATCCAAGACTTCACTCTGATGAAACTCTGATCGCGCTTTCCATCAGTGCCGCAGATAATGAAGATGCGAAGCTAGCCCTGCAGCAGATTCCGAAATTAAAAGGCTGCCAGGTTCATACTTCCGTACTTCTGTCTCAGGTGGATATCCTGGAGTTCCGTAAGCTGGGTGTTGAACTTACCTGTGAGCCGAAATCTGAGCATGCTAAGAAACTGCAGAAATAATTTCTGAAATGGTTTTCAAATAGCAGCAGAAAACTCTGAAAATCCACAATATCTATATAATGATACAAGAAAGAATCCTGCCTGAACATATGACAGTTTCATATGAACAGGCAGGAATTTTTTATTTCTCTATAATCTCAATCGCTCTGTCCGGATAATTGGTAATGACTGCTTCTGCACCTGCGTCTTTTACCAGCTGGATGTGTTCTGGTTTGTTGGCAGTCCATACGTGCATTTTCAGTCCGGCACGTTTGACTTCTTCTATGAACTGTGGGTATTTCAGGTGATAAACTGCAGGGTGTACGGCGTTGATTCCGAGATTTTTGGCGTACATGGCTGGATTTACCCATCCGTCACTGAAAAGGATTCCGGTCTGTACATGGTCATTCAGCTGTTTTAACTGTAACAGGCTGTAATGGTTAAAGGAGGAATAGATCAGCTGGTCTTCCATGTTCATTTCTTTTACCAGTTTCAGGATTTTCCCTTCCATTCCCTGATAGAAGCAAATGCTGTTCTTTAGTTCGATGTTTACCATCATATCTGTGGTGCGCATAAGCTCCAGTACTTCTGCCAGAGTTGGAATGTGATAAATTCCTGATGGTTCTGCGGGTGTACTGACTTTTAATTCTTTCAATTGAGCCAGTGTCATATCTTTGATCAGTCCGGTTCCGTCTGTGACGCGGTCTACGTTTTCGTCGTGCATAACGATGAGTTCACCGTCTGCGGAAGTATGTACATCCAGTTCGATTCCGTCTGCGCCCTGTCTGATGGCAAGTTCAAATGCTTCCAGAGTGTTCTCCGGTCTGTATCCGCTGGCACCCCTGTGTGCCCATACTTTTGTTGTTCTCTTTGTTGTTTCTGTCATTTCCATATGCCTCTCTGTTCTTTCTATTTTGGATTTTCTCTGTTTCTTTTGTTTTTGTTAATGGTATTACTATATCTAATAAATATGTTTGATCTATGGTCAGTCTGCGAAAAAAATGTGTTCTCCTATAAATGGTACATTTCAGATTTGCGGTGTTTTAATAATGGAAGCTGCTCTCTGATCTGGTCTTCCCGGTCCAAATCTATTTCTTCTATTAAAATGCCCTCTTTCTCATCCAACTGTTTCATAACCTTTCCCCATGGATCTGTTACAATAGAATGTCCCCAGGAAATATATCCTGCCTGTGTATCTCTGGCAGGAGCACATCCAAGCATGTAGATCTGATTGTCAAGGGCTCTTGCACGAAAAGTCAGTTCCAGTGTGCCGGACCTGTGGTCATATTAAATGCTGCAGGGACGAAAATCATCCTTGCACCGTCCAGTGCCATTGTGCGGGCAAACTCCGGGAAGCGGATGTCGTAGCAGATCATGACACCCATTTTCCCAAATTCAGTATCAAATACTGTGGCATGATCTCCCGAAGTCAGAGTATCGGATTCCTTGAAGTATTGGCCATTTTTTACATTGATATCAAAGAGATGAGCTTTTCTGTGCTTGCCAATCTGTTTTCCATCTCTGTCAAAAATATAAGAAGTGTTGTAAACCTTTCCCACATCATCTGCTTCCGGCATGGACCTGCGATCAGATAAATATGATACTTTCTGGCATAATCAGACATTTCCTGCCAGGATGGAACCACCTTCTTTTCTGCATAAACTGAAATTTTCGGTCTGATACGGAGACAGCTAGAACATCTCCGGAAGAATTACAAAG
>ENA-OQCS01000604-OQCS01000604.1-human-gut-metagenome-genome-assembly--contig:-NODE-604-length-20093-cov-1.787739_pt1 | contig 20093 bp, 32 predicted proteins | sample MGYA00242757_ERZ504575 | MGnify/ENA primary metagenome ERZ504575 (study PRJEB26092, sample SAMD00036297) | human gut metagenome | host: Homo sapiens | study: EMG produced TPA metagenomics assembly of... | reverse complement strand
ATTCTCCTGCACTGCATGGGCCAGCTTTTCCGCCAGTGCCACCAACGTCTTACTGCCGGCCTCCGGCACAGAGATCAGGAATTCATTGGAGCCGACGCGGAACACTTTGCCGTTCTCTGCATTTTCCTGCAATTTCTCCGCACACCATTTTAAGATCCGGTCTCCGGTCTGCTCCCCGTACAGATCGTTATACAATTTAAAATTGTCCATATCCATATACAGGAAGCCTCTCGCATCTCCGAGAGCGTCCTCCTTCTGCAGGCATCTGTTGCAATAAGTGCGGTTGTACAGGCCTGTCAGTTCATCATGAATAGATACCTGATATACCTTTCATAGGCATCAATATTTTTCAGGCTTCCGGATGCAATATTCGCCAATTGTCTTATGCAGTCCACTTCCTGATAATTGAGCTTATTTGCCCTCATCCGCTCCATATAGATAAACCCGCAGATCTGATTATCATATTTTAAGCCTGTGATCACAGACTGCTCCCACATACCATTCTGTTTCACAAGGTCACCAATACGTTCCTCTTCTTCCTTGCTTAATGGAATATGTCCGCTCTGTACCGCTTCGCGATAGCCTTCTCCATTCGAATTCTTCTCAAAGATCCTGGCTTCACATCCGGGGATCGCATCGCCCAGAATATCATGCAGTGTAGCAAACAGCTCTCTGCGGCTCAGAATGGATGCCGCCCTGTCCTGAAATTGCCGGATTCCTTCCAACATATGCTTCTGCTTCTGATATAGAATATTATCCAGCCGCTTCCTGGCAAAAAGGATCACAAGTACTGTCCATCCCGACTGCAGGGCAATGCATAGGATCAGCCTCTGCACTGCAGCCTGTCCAAGCTCCCTGTCACGATTTCCAGATTATAAGACAGGATCACCACCGGAATCGCTGCTACGATCACTGCCAGGAAATACACCGCACCTACCGTTGCCCGATACGAAAAATCAAACAGATACTGCTTGTACATGATATATACCATGCATATTGCCATCCCCACACTGCCCAGCATATCAAAAGGGAATACACTTCCGGGCAGCATGCAGAGCAGATTTCCACCCAGAATACATACCGTTCCCAGCAGCAGCGGAAACAGCTTTTTACGCAGCTCCACATTTGTTCCTATCTTACAATGTGCCAGATAAGTGGCATAGATCATTACTGCGATCTCCATGGCAATGAGAACACCGGTTCCGACGGTTGCATGATACACATAAACGCAGGTGCCATCCGCGCGGTTCACAAGCTCAGGTGCCGGCAGGATCGTACCGCTCCTTGCATTTCCCAACACCAGCGCCAGCGTCAACACACCATATATGTAGATCAGGGCATCATGCTCCGTAATCTCCAAAAATCCAAACAGAAACACATACATGAACACCGGGATCGACAAAAGACCAAGCAGGGCGAAATTATGCCAGAAGGAAACTCCGGGAAATATTCCAAGTCTCATAAGGCTCACACTGCCCGTCCAGACCAGGCAGGCGGTCAGCACCAGCCGAAGACCACGAATTGTCCGGTTCCTCATGGTATTGAAAAAGCTGAACAACAGAAAAAGGGAGCAGCAAAAAGCTCCCAACGGAATACCAATATAGAGGTTTCTATTCCATATCGTATCCAGAAAACTCTCCATACTTAATTTTACTCCCTCATGCTTTATTCCCTTACGCAGGAACGATATCCCCATTCGTCCCACATCCTCTATACAGCTAAGAGTTTACCACATTTTTCTCTTAAAGACAACTGCACATCCAGGATCCTCTGATTCTCTGATCCCCGGAAAGCAAGCCGCAGATTCTTCCTCTCCTCAATAAATTCTCCATCCACGATCACATCCAAAAGCGGCAGAAGCTCTGTGATCACCGGATCCCCTTCTTCCATCCAACGAAGCAGATCCCTGTCAAAATGATATCCCGTATAGCACCAGATGGTCTTCTGCGGATATCGCTCTCTTACTTTCTTCACCAGAGAAAGTACGGCTCCTCTGTTCTCAGGCTCCATGGGTTCCCCTCCCAGTAAGCTCAAGCCCCGGATATAGTCCGGGGCCAGTGCCTGCAGAATCTCTTGCTCTGTTTCCTCTGTGTAAGCCTGTCCGTAATGGAAGTCCCAGGCTTCGCTGTTAAAGCATCCCTTACAATGATGGGTACAGCCGCTGACGAACAGCGACACTCTCACACCGGGACCGTTTGCCACATCTGTTTTCTTGATCGTTGCATAATTCATAGGACATTTCCTTCCCTTGTACTATCTGCACATTACAGATGAAGAACTCTTGCCTTGATCTCCTTGGTCTTGCCGGCATTCCAGAAGTTCTCTCCCAGATAGCCACAGGTCCTTCTGGTGACATTCATCTTCGCATGATCCTTGTTATGACACTGGGGACATTCCCACTCCATGTTATCATTGATCATGATCTCACCATCATAGCCACATACCTGACAGTAATCGGATTTGGTATTGAACTCTCCGTACTGGATATTGTCATAGATGAAGCGGATCACTTCCTCGATGGCTTCCACATTATTGGTCAGGTTCGGAACTTCTACATAAGAGATAGCGCCTCCCAAAGACTTATTCTGGAATTCACTCTCGATCTTAAATTTTGTAAATGCGTCGATCTTCTCCCGTACATCCACATGATAAGAATTTGTATAGTATCCTTTATCGGTGACATTGGAAATATCACCGTATTTTTCACGGTCGATCCTTGCAAAACGGTAGCAAAGTGTCTCTGCGGGAGTTCCGTAGAGACTGAAAGCAATGCCGGTCTCCTCTTTCCATTTTGCGCAGCGATCCTTCATGTAATCCATGACGCGCAGGGCGAATTCCTTGCCGGGCTCCACAGTCTGGCTGCAGCCCTTCATCAGATAGGTCATCTCATACAATCCGATATATCCCAGAGACATGGTGGAATAACCGTTGTGCAGGTATTTATCGATGGTCTCACCCTTCTTCAGACGGGCGATAGCGCCGTACTGCCAGTGGATGGGGCTCACATCGGATACCACGCCCTCCAGTGCCTTATGACGCACATCAGTGCTTCATAGCACAGCTCCAGACGCTCATCCAACAGTTTCCAGAACTTCTCCTCATTTCCTTTTGCCAGGATACCGATCTGGGCAGGTTGATGCTGACAACGCCCTGATTAAAACGGCCTTCCCACTTGTACTCTCCGTTTTCATCCTTCCATGGAGACAGGAAGGAACGGCAGCCCATGCAGGAAAATACATTGCCCTCGTAGTTCTCACGCATCTTCTTGGCAGAGATATAGTCGGGGTACATTCTCTTAGCGGAGCACTGTGCGGCCAGCTTGGTCACATAGTCGTATTTTCCGCCCTTTAAGCAGTTATTTTCGTCCAACACATAGACTAACTTCGGGAATGCGGGAGTCACATAGACACCCTTCTCATTCTTGGTTCCCTCAATGCGCTGGCGCAGGATCTCCATAATGATCTGTACGGTCTCTTCCACATATTCGTCGTTCTCGTCAATATGCAGGAACAATGTCACGAACGGAGACTGTCCGTTGGTGGTCATCAGGGTATTGATCTGGTACTGGATGGTCTGTACGCCGGATTTAATTCATCGTGCAGACGCATCTGTACGATCTTATCCTTGGCTGCCTGATCCAAGGTATCTCCGAACTCGTCCTCCAGCTGTTTTGCAAATTTTTCCCTGCTCTTACGCAGGTATTTTCCCAAATGCTTGATATTCACACTCTGGCCGCCATACTGATTGCTGGCTACGGCTGCGATGATCTGGGTGGTCACAGTACATGCCACCTGGAAACTCTTGGGAGATTCGATCATTTTGCCGTTTATGGAAGTACCGTTGTCCAGCATATCCTTGATATTGATCAGACAGCAGTTGAAGATCGGCTGGATAAAATAATCCGCATCATGGAAATGCAGCACACCGTTGTCATGTGCCATGGCAATATGCTCCGGCAGAAGCAGACGTCTGGTAACATCACGGGACACTTCACCTGCAATATAGTCTCTCTGTGTGGATGCCAGGCGGGTATTTTTATTGGAATTCTCCTCTGCCAGCTCCTTATTCTCATTCCGGATCAGTTTTAAAATAGATTCATCCGTGGTGTTGGATTTGCGGAGCAGACTTCTCTGGTAACGGTATACGATATACTTCTTCGCCAGGGTATATTTGTTGTGCTCTACCAGATGTTCTCGATCATATCCTGAATATGCTCCACGGTCTGAGTCTGTCTGCCCTCCTGCTGCACATCCTCCAGATCTCTTCAATCAACCCTCACTGCACGATACCGCTCCTCCACTTCGTTGTTCGCCTTATGGATCGCTTCCCGGATCTTGTCCTCTTCATAAGGCACTACTCTGCCGTCTCTCTTCTGAATCTTCATTGCTGTTCCCTCACTTTATATCATTCCCATCGAGATGCGAATTCCTGCATAAGCCGAAAGAAAAGCCGCATCGGAAGCAAGTTCCCGATACGACTGTCTACGCAAATCATAGCATGTTACTAGATTTTTGTGTTTCGCAATTCATTTCGCATCTACATCTTGTATATTTATTATAGTGAGGAAACCCGGAAAAAGCAAGTACCTTTTTTAAAACAATCCTCTTCCACCATACCCTCCGAAGCACAGACCGCCACCACCGCAGCACAGATTGCAGAACACGTTCGCCAGACAGATTTTCAGGCACAGGTCATTCCCACTCGCATTGGGATAGCCATAAGCTGCCTGTCTGCTCTCATACCATTGTCCGCCGCTTTGAAGTCTCTGCAGCAGCATCTGGTATTCCATATTCTGAGGCTCCAGTGCCACTGCCTTACCTGCATGCTCCAGTGCTGCCACATTGTTACCAAGTCCCATATTGGCCATGCGCTGTAATAATACCCATCTTGGCCGTCTTCTCATGCTCTTCCCATGCCGTCCAGGGTATTTCTGGCCTCTCTGTAATAACCGTTTCTGAGATAATTACCGGCTGCCCGCAGTCTCGTCTCTTCCTCATATCCGGAAGTCTGCTGCTGCCAGCCTGCCTGCTGCCAGAAGTCTCCAAAGCCCTGGCTGAATCCGCCATAACCCTGTCCTTCTGTCCGTTCCTTCATGATCTGCTGATACGCCGCCTGAATCTCCTTGAACTTTTCTTCCGCCTGAGCCTTGTTGGGATTATTGATATTGGCATCGGATGATATTTTCTGCTCAGGATCTTATATGCTTTTTTGATTTCTTCCTCGGAAGCATCTCTGCTCACTCCCAGAACACTATACGGATCATAAGTCATTTCCTGTTACCTCGTTTACACTGTCTTTTTCCCGTTTTTCCCCGTACGATCTCATAGCGGCACCATACTCCGGAATACAGAATATTCCGCAGAATATCCACATTCTGTAAAATAGGAAGCTGCTCAAATTCCTTACAGCATTCAGACATCATCATGGTCAGGATCTGTCTGCATTCTTCTTCAAATCCGGGTTCTTCATATCGTTTCTTTAGCGGATTATAAGTCCCCTTCTTAATGTCCTGCTCTACATCTTCATAGGCGTCCATGAGGTAAATGAACTTTCCCAGAAAAAATCCAAGTCTCTCCAAATTATCCTTCCACTCGTCTTCGCGGCAGGATACGATCTGTGCCATGACTTTTCCAAACAGTCCCGCCATGGTATCGATGTCCGCATTTCCCTGTTTCTCCGCATCCGCAAAATCCTGCATGGCCAGGGAGATGCTCCTCACTTATCCGCATAGAGCAAAGGCTTTTTCCGGCACTTTTTTCCCCAATAGATAACTGTATGCCAGTCCTTTCAGACTATGCTCATCCTCCAGTCATCCTCTGCCTTATAGCAGGCAAACAACACCGTCATGTCCGCCACATAATCGGTAAAAAGATTTCTTCTGATCTGATGCTTTTCGAAAGGATGTGCCACACATCTGCACTGTCCTACGACATCTTCCGGTTCATACAGTCCGGTGAGCAGCATCAGAATAAAAGTCATATCATAATTCAGGGAAAGCTGCCCCAGCACACCATAGCGCTCCTTCAGGCTCTGGCATAATCCACAGTAATAGGATCGATACACATCATACTCCTTGAATTTCATCTCCGACTGATTGACCACAATATATCCGAACATCTGACTCACCATCCTTTCTTATTTCCCGGTTTTGCTTATTTTCCATTTGTAATCCTGCCTGTCCTGTCAGGTCTTGCGGATAAATTCCTCTCCGCATTTTCTGCAATGGATCGCAATCTTTCCTTTGTGTCTGGGCACCCGGAGCTTCTGTCCGCATTTCGGACATTGAAAGATCTTATAATCCCTGTGTCCGGCAAAAAGTTTCTTCCGGCGCTGCCACCAGCTGCGCACCTTCATTTCTTTTTTGAGATACCATTGGTTCTCCGCACTTCTCTTGCTCATATTCCTGGAAAACATCCGGTAATAGACATAGACCAGCAGGCAAGAGCCAACACATAAAATATTCTCAGACCAAAAAAAGAGAGCGCCAGGCAGACCAAAGCTACAATCATCAAAAACTGATTGAAGCGGTCATTGCCATAACGCCCCCACATGAAACGCTGTAACTTCTCTTTCATGAAGTACCACCTTTCGTCTGCCACCATGCAGGGGACACATTATCCAAATCTTTCAGAGCCTCGTTCGCGAAGCCGGCTCTGAACATTACCTACATTATGGTCTGCCGAAAAGTAAAAAGCAATTAACTAAATATAAACTTTTGTAAAAGAACTATTATTTATTATTCCGATCCTTCTGCCACAGCTCCTGTGCACGCACGTCCCATTTTTTGCATACTCCGCACATTTCCCACACAGATGCTCCACGGATTCCGGTGACTGTAAGTCGGTGGAATGAGCTTTTGTTTCATGTACCATGCGCTGTAAGATCTCCGGATTCTCCAGCATCGGGCAGGGTTTTAAGTGATTACAGTTAAACGGTTGGTTCTCACGGTACGCCATGAACAGAGGCTGCTTCAGTGCGGTCAGCAGGTCCACCTCCTTGATATTGGCACCGGAATAATGAATGAATACACAGGGTTCCACATCCCCATTGGGATTGATATGACAGTAGTTTCTGCCGCCTGCGATACAGCCGCCCACATATTCACCATCGTTCTGGAAGTCAAAGGCGAAGATGGCTTACCGCCCTTCATGGCACGGATCTCACGGATGCGGTGATACATATACTCTCTCTGATCCGGATCCGGAAGCAACTCACAGGATGCCTCATTTCCTACCGGCATATAATGGAAGTACCAGCTGAATCTGGCTCCCTTTTCAATGATCATATCCAGGAATTCATCACTGGTGACTACCTTATAGTTTTTGCTGGTGTAGCAGATAGAAGTACCGAAGATCAGACCGTACTGCTTCATCAGATCCATGGCATGCATGACTTATCAAACACGCCCTTGCCACGGCGCAGATCGTTTACTTCATTGAAGCCTTCCAGGCTGATAGCTACGGAGAAATTTCCTACACGCTTCATATCCTGGCAGAATTTTTCATCGATCAGGGTGCCGTTGGTAAATGCATGGAAGCCACAGTCATCATGCTTCTCACATAAACGGATGATATCGTCCTTACGCACCAGAGGTTCGCCACCGGTGAAAAAATACAGATAAATGCCAAGCTCCTTACCCTGGGTAACGATACGGTCCATATCTTCAAAGCTTAAGTTCAGGCGGTTGCCGTATTCTGCTGCCCAGCATCCGGTACAATGCAGATTGCAGGCACTGGTGGGATCCATCAGGATCAGCCAGGGAATATTACACTGATGCTTGACGCGCATCTCATTGATCTCTTTTTTGCCACAGAAGGCAGCCTCAAAGCCATAGTCCAGCGCAGACATTTTGATGACGTGGGGATCTACTTCATTTAAGATGCGGTTCACATACTGCATCCATTTGCTGTCCGGTTCCCGGATCATACGTCTCGCCGCATCGTAGCTTTCCTTCGAAAACGTATTTCCCATAAATTTTTCGGACAGATCCACCAGCTTTAAGAAAGCTTTTTCCCTGTCCTCTTCATCCTTGTTCACATACTTTAAAATTCCGTCGATCGCTGCACCGAAAGCAGCTCTCTCTACTTGTGTTTACGTCTGCCATATTATCTACCTCTCTTTCGTATTTTTACATAAATATCCCTGTTTCTAGCTGTAATAGCGGAACAGCACATCGATCCCTGCCAACAGGAAGATGATCGCACCACTGATCAGCACACGGCTTCTCCCGTGACATCCGATCCGGTATCCAGCATAGATACCGGTAACCACGGCTAACGCAGCCATGATCGCCAGCTGTATGATCTGTACGGTTACTCCGGTGTCTAAAAATCCCATGCCGATTCCCGACAGAAAAGAGTCCACACTGGTAAGCATGGCCCAGACACATAACTGCTTCCAGGCAAATACATCCTCCCTGCGTTCTACCGGATCCCGCATCCGGGATGCCCGTACGATCAGCAGATCGCGATCAGGAAAAAATAACAGCGGAGGCTGCCCGGAACAGTCTCTCTGTCCGCTGATAATTCATGGCTATATAGGGAATCTCCGAGATCAGGCTTCCTAATAGCATCGCTCCGCTCTGCCAGCCGGTGAACAACAGAGTCATTTTCAGGATCTGTTTTTTATCCAGTTTAGAAAGCATTGCACCTTTATATAATGCATAGGTAAGAACATCCAGGGAAAGTCCTACCGATACGATCAGTATTTCATACCACGCCATCCATATATCTCCTTTCTGCGATTATGATATGCTATTTCCGGACATATAGTAAGATACAACCCCTGCACAGCGTTTTTCCTGCTTTGACATTATTCCGATAAATGTAAATAATCCGCGACATTTTGCGGAAAGTGTCGTTTTGGGTTGAGAAACGGTAATTTTTTGTTTATAATATTTCTATCTTGGTTCTTTTTATGGGAAAAGGAGTCATGTGATGAAGACAAAGGAATTATTGGCAGACAGCTTTCGGACACTTGTGCTTACCGTGCCTTTTCAGAAGATATCCATCAAAATGATCACGGATGGTGCTCATGTGATCCGCCCGACTTTCTATAATTATTTTCAGGATAAATACGAAGTGATCGAGTTCTTGTTCGACCGGGATATCGGCAGCAAGGTCGAAGTCATGATTGAAAATGACATGGAACAGGAAGCTATTAAACTGATGTTTATCTGCTTTGAGAAAAATAAGGAATATTACCGCAGACTTTTTGAGATCACAGGTCAGAACAGCTTCGGAGAATTTTTTGCCCATTACTGCGAAGAGACTTTTTTCTGTATTCTATCCAGACATCCCATGAAGAAAATGCCCTGCGATCTGATCACTCCACAGTCGCTGGCGCATTATAATGCCCTATTACTGATCGAGATCCTGAAGCTTTGGCTCTCTTCTCCCAAGAATGTGCCTGCGGAGAAGATTTTCGAAGCTTATCAGTACATAATGCGGACGCCGATCCTGGACATGATCCAGTATCCGGAGATATAAAAAGACAGGTCTTAATGACCTGCCTTTTTTATATCGTATCATCTTATAGTCTTGTAATTACAAAGATATCATAAATTGCCTTGATCGCGGTTTCGAAATCATCATTTGCCACACCGATGATGATGTTCAGCTCAGAGGATCCCTGGTCGATCATCTTGACATTGATATTTTTGTGTGCCAGTGCGGAGAAGATTCTGCCTGCTGTACCGCGGGTGGACTTCATGCCACGGCTACCACGGCGATCAACGCCAGATCCGATTCAATGTCTATCATATCGGGATTTGCAAGTCTGTGAATTCCCGCTACGACTTTCTGTTCCTTATGCATAAACTCATCCTGATGTACGAATACGGTCATGGTGTCAATACCGGAGGAACATGCTCAAAGGAGATTCCGTTCTCCTCAAACGCCTGCAGTACCTTTCTGCCGAAACCGATCTCGGAGTTCATCATATCTTTTTCAATATTCACAGAGCAGAAGCCTTTTTTACCGGCGATACCGGTGATGACATATTTGGACTTCTGGCAGGTGCTTCCCACGATCCAGGTACCGTTGTCTTCCGGCGCATTGGTGTTTCGGATATTGATGGGAATACCTCCTGACGTACCGGGAAGATGGCATCCTCATGCAGTACGGTAGCTCCATGTATGCCAGCTCGCGAAGTTCGCGGTAGGTGATGGTCTCAATAGCCTCGGGATGATCGATGATTCTGGGATCTGCGATCAGGAAACCGGACACATCCGTCCAATTCTCATAGACATCCGCTTTGGCAGCCTTAGCCACAATAGAACCGGTAATATCGGATCCGCCTCTGGAGAAGGTCTTTACCGTTCCGTCAGGCATCGAACCGTAGAATCCGGGAACTACCGCTTCCTTGCTCTCTGCCAGTCTGGCACGAAGTACTTCGTTGGTCTTCGCTGCATCAAACTCACCGTTTCATCGAAGAAAATTACGGTTGCCGCATCAATGAAATCATAGCCTAAGTAATTTGCCATGATGATACCGTTCAGATATTCGCCACGGGAAGCTGCATAATTGTTTCCGGATTTTGCCTTGAAATTCTTCTCTATGGTCTTGAACTCTTCACTAAGATCCAGATCCAGCTGTAAACCATCTATAATCTCCTGGTAACGTGCCTTAATGGCATCCAGCTCTGCTTTGAAGCTCTTGCCTGATCTGCCAGATCATAGCAGGCATACAGCATATCCGTCACCTTGGTATCATTGGAAAATCTTTTTCCCGGCGCGGAAGGTACCACATATTTCCTCTCCTTATCCGCACGGATGATATTTCCTACCTTTTTGAACTGCTCTGCACTTGCCAGAGAGCTTCCACCGAATTTCACTACTTTTGACATAACATTTTCTCCTCAAATATATATATTTAGTACTCTTTATAATATTCTTGTTTCTTACACCAGGCGGATCCTGCCAAGCATCTGCTCACCCAGTGCTTCGTATTTTGCCAGGAACTCGCTCTCCTTCATGGGCTGTGTGAAGTATCCGAAGTCTTCCTTACGGTCTGCTAAATGCAGCTCTCTGCCTCCGGGGAAAGCTGCCTCTACCGCGCCTTCCGCTCCTGCCTTTGCTCTGATAAAAAAAGCTTCTTACGGACTCACGTGTATCTACCAGCTTTACTTCCTCTTTGTCCCAGAAGCACATGATCACCTTGCCTGATGTCTTGCACAGTCGATGACATCCGATACCACTGCACTGGCGGTGGGAAGCTTGCCTGCGCCCCGTCCGTAGTACATGGAATCTCCCAGCATATTGCCGGTGACAAATACCGCATTGAACACTCCGTATACCATGGCCAGGGGATGGTCCTTGGGAAGCATGAACGGTGCCACCATAACTTCCGCTGTGTCATCGTCAATCGCACGGCTTCTGCCCAACAGCTTGATGGTATACTCTGCAGCATTGGCATATTCAAAATCCGCTGCGGTGATCTTCGTAATACCCTCGGTGGGGACTTTCTCGGAATCCACGTTTTTACCAAACATCAGAGAAGACAGAATCGCGATCTTACGGCAGGCATCATAACCTTCCACATCTGCTTCCGGATTGCGCTCCGCATAGCCTTTGTCCTGTGCTTCCTTCAGAACGGTATCGAAATCCGCGCCTTCTTTTTCCATTTTGCTTAAGATATAGTTCGTGGTACCGTTTAAGATACCGTTGACAGCCTCGATCTTCTCTGCGGTCAGGGAGTAGTTCAGCGGACGGATAATGGGAATACCGCCGCCCACACTTGCCTCGAATAAGTAGTTGCAGTTATGCTCTCTGGCGATCTGCAACAGTTCGGGACCATGCTTTGCTACCAGCTCCTTGTTGGAGGTGCAGACACTCTTACCCAGTTCCAGTGCCTGCTTCGTGAACTGGTAAGCAGCTCCGACACCACCCATGGTCTCACAGATGATGGTTACGCTGTCATCCTGTAAAATCGTATTGAAATCATGAATGACCTTATTCTCATAAGGGTCTCCGGGGAAATCTCTCAGATCCAGAATGTATTTCACTTCCAGTTCCTGTGCGGACTTTTTATTTACCATGTCCTTATTTTTCTCGATAACTTCTACCACACCGCTACCGACAGTGCCGTAGCCCAATACCGCAACATTGATCATAATATTCTCCTCACTTTTATCTTTTTCGTTCCGACATTATTCTTTTGCCAGTATTTTCACATGATGCACACTGGTCTGCCCCTCCAGCTGTTCGATCATACGGGAGATATCTCCCGTAGTCTGCAGTACCTGTATACTCAGTGTCAGAGATGCGATTCCGTTGATGGGAATACTCTGATGGATCGTCAGGATATTCGCACGGTACTCTGCGATGATCTTCAGCACATCCGACAGAATTCCCGGTTCGTCATCCATCTGGAAAGTCAGCGTGATGGTCGTTCCCTGAGAATTGTCATGGAACGGAAAGATATCATCCTTGTACTTATAAAAAGAACTGCGGCTGATGCCAACTGCATCAACCGCTTCCTGTATGGTCAGAACCTTCTCTGACTCAAGAAGCCGCTTTGCTTCCACTACCTTTAACAGCACCTCGGGGATCGCCTTCTGCTTCACCACGAAATACTTGGTCGCTTCTCCCATATGTTATCCTTCTGCAGTTCGTATCTGTAGTACGGACACTTGTTTTTCACTGAGGGATATTCTAGCACAGTAAAGTATGAAAGGCAACCCCCATTTTTATCTTTTTCAGGCCTTTTTTAATACATTTCTGAACATTTCTGAGTATAAGAAAGAGCCTTTCGGCTCTTTTCTTATACTCCTCCAAGCTTTAGATCAAAGGATATTTGTCTGTTAATTTCTGAATGATGCTCTGGCTGCAGGAACCTGCTCTTCGCCGCCCTTGATGACCAGGGCAATAGCTTCTGCCACCTGATCCATGTCCTCGGTGTTCAGACTCTGGAAGTAACCGCGGGGTCCAGCGGATACCGCTGGTCACAAACGGAGACTGAGGATCGGTTGGGATGGTGTTCTTGTTAGCAGTGATGTGCGCTGCATCCAACAGTTTCTCCACTGCCTTACCGGTCAGACCGTAAGGAGTCAGATCCACTAACATTAAATGGTTATCGGTACCGCCGGATACGATCTTGATATCCCGGCTCATCAGTCCCTTACACAATGCCTGGGCATTGTCAATGATATTCTTCTGATATACTTTAAGTCGTCGCTTAATGCTTCTTCGAAGCAGACTGCCTTGGCAGCGATCACATGCATCAGAGGGCCGCCCTGGATGCCGGGGAAGATGGCTTTGTTGAAGTTGAACTTCTCATTGGCTTCCTTATTGCAGAGGATCATACCGCCTCTGGGTCCGCGCAGGGTCTTGTGAGTCGTAGTGGTCACTACATCCGCATAAGGGATGGGACTGGGATGAAGGCCCGCTGCCACCAGTCCTGCGATATGTGCCATATCTACCATCAGTACGGCACCCACTTCGTCTGCTACTTCACGGAACTTCTTGAAATCAATGGTTCTGGCATACGCAGAAGCACCGGCAATGATCATCTTAGGCTTGCATTCCAGTGCCAGTTCTCTCATTCTGTCGTAATCTAAGAATCCGTTGTCATCCACACCGTAAGGTACTACATGAAAATATTTACCGGACATATTTACCGGTGAACCATGCGTCAGATGTCCGCCGTGATCCAGATTCATGCCCATGATCGTATCACCCGGTTTCAGTACGGCAAACTGCACTGCCATATTCGCCTGTGCTCCGGAATGGGGCTGTACATTGGCATAATCACAGCCGAACAGCTTCTTGCACGTTCGATTGCCAGATTTTCGATGACATCCACGCACTCACATCCGCCGTAATATCTCTTGCCGGGATAACCTTCCGCATATTTATTGGTCAAGGGACTGCCCATAGCCGCCATGACTGCCTTGCTTACCCAGTTCTCGGAAGCGATCAGTTCAATATGACTGTTCTGACGATTCTCCTCGTCGATAATGGCTCATCGTCTGATGGTAGCAATTGGTATCAGTGCAGGTTTTGCTTCTGTGTTTGGTACCCCACTGGCGGGAGCTGTTTTTGGCTTGGAAGTCATTGTGGTGGGACGTATGCGCTATGAAGCTATCCTGCCGAGCTTTCTTTCGGCTGCCGTGGCCAGCATGGTTTGTCATGCGTGGGGAGTGGAGCATACGCATTATGTAGTTTCTGAAGTTCCTTTCCCGGATGCGTCTAATTTGTTGTGGACCATTGGTGCAGGTATTCTGTTCGGACTGGCTGCCATGTTGTTTTCACGTTCCATCGGTTTTTGGTCAGGAATGGCCAAGCGCATCACGCTATCCCCCTTTCCGTCCGCTGATAGGAGGCTGGTGATTGCTGCAGCTGTCTGGATGATAGGAACGACGAATATATCGGTTTGGGTGTACCTACCATTGTGGCTTCGTTCTCGGAGCAGCAGATGTGGTATGATTTCCTGCTGAAGATTCTGTTTACGACCTTCACGATTGGAGTTGGATTCAAGGGGGGTGAAGTTACTCCTCTGTTCTTTGTGGGAGCCACCTTAGGCAGTGCGTTGTCGGCTGTGGTACCCCTTCCGATGGGACTATTGGCTGGAATTGGTTTTGTAGCTGTGTTTGCCGGAGCAACGAATACCCCCATTGCATGTACGCTGATGGGAATTGAACTTTTTGGGGCAGAGCCAGGTCTTTATTTAGGCATAGCTTGTGTGGTAGCTTACCTTTTCTCCGGTCATACCGGCATTTATACAGCTCAGCTGATTGGCAGTCCGAAACATTTGGCCTATTCTCGCAGGAAGGGAAAAACACTTGCGGAATAGGAGTCATAATCAGTCGTTTATAGCTTTTAGAAAACGCAAGTACGTTTAACTTGAAACGCAAGTGCATTTAAGATAAAACGCAAGTGCGTTTTACATCAAACGACGAAGCGTTTTGTTTTAAACGTAAGTGCATTTAAAGTGAAGCACCTTTGTATTTAGAATCAAGTGTTTTTGTGTTTGAAAATGTAACACAAAGACGCTTTTGGGGAAGTATACATGGGCTGAGAAAAAGAGGATTATCGGAGGATTTTCCTCTTTTTTATGTTGTATAGCCTAAATGTATCATGGAATAAAGAAAATGTTACATACGATGTAATGATGTAACATAATCTATAGGTGTTGGTAATACGGTATAATTCTTTTTATTTATTAAAGAACTACATTTGCGAAGAGTTAAATGATTTGTGAATGTGTAATCTTAAATGAAAAATGCGTATGGACACAAGAATGAAAAACAGAGGGAATATTAAGTGATACATCGTTCAATGTGAGATATGACATTAATAGATGTCTTTCTCTATAATGCAGATTAATAATTAACCAAAACTTTTTGTTAGCTCGTAAGATTTTTGCGTAGGCAAAAATTACTATAGATGAAATTATGAGATGAGAATTTATTAACTATTAAACATACAAATATGATGAAAAACTTATTTAGATTACGCCTGAATGTGGCTATTCATGTTGTTTTGTATGATTCCTTTATGGGCTTTGTCACAGAATATTACCGTAAAAGGTATTGTGAAAGATGGAGCCGGGGAATCTGTTATAGGTGCAAGTGTACTTCAAAAGGTACAACCAATGGTACAATTACAGACTTTGAAGGAGGCTTTACTTTAAATTTGCCTTCCAATTCTGTTATAGTAGTTTCTTTTGTAGGATATAAAACGCAGGAAATTTCAGTTGCGGGAAAAACCGATTTGACCGTTACATTGACAGAAGATACACAGTTACTCGGTAATGTGGTAGTAGTAGGTTATGGTACGCAGAAAAAAGAAGACTTGACTTCCGCTATTGCGACATTAAGTCCGAAAGAAGTTCTAAAATCTCCGGGAGGTATTACAGATGCTTTGCAAGGAAGTACAGCCGGTGTGAATGTATCAGGTGGAAAGATTCGTATTCGTGGTACTTCTTCCATTACAGGTAGTACAGATCCGCTGTGGGTGGTAGACGGTATTATCGATGCTTCAGGAAACATTCCCAATGACAACGAAATAGAATCCATCCAGGTTTTAAAGGATGCAGCTTCGTGTGCCATTTATGGTGTGCGTGGTGCCAACGGTGTGATTGTGTACTACAAAGAAGGAGCAGAGGGAAAACCGAAAGTCAGCTTTAATGCGTATGCCGGTTTTGGTTCAAACACCAGCAAGGTAGAAATGCTTAATCCGTACGATTATGCAGTTTACGTAAATGAACTTTATTATAATTCTTCTGATGCTACTGCAATTGCGAATGGAACATGGAATAAAACCGTTCCAACAGGAGTAGCTACTCCGAGCAATCCGCTTGGAAGCACAGACTGGTGGGATGAATATTTCTGCAATACCAATTATCAGAAATATGACCTGTCAGTGAGTGGAGGTAGCAAATATGCCAGTTATCGTATCGGAGCTACACATGCCGACAATGACGACCAGATGCACATAGAAGATGTGAAAGCGGACAATATTTATGCCAACGTACAGGTACTGTAGGTCGTTTTACCTATGGTGGACGTATCTTTGCCAATTATAGCAGAACCAATGGATTTACAGGTGCATCCTTGATGAACGCCCTGCAAACACCTTCTAATCTTCCGGTATACAACGAGGATGGTAGTCTTTTCCTGACAGGTAACAATGGTCGTGACGGAAATGACTGGTGAATCAGATATGGTTCTTGAGAAATGAAAAAATTCGTAATCATTCAATTAGCGCTTTGGGAAGTATATTTGGTGAAATAAAGATTTTTGACTGGTTGAAATATCGTTTGACTTATACTTACTCATTTGCAAGAAACAATGATGCAACTTTGATTCCAGAATATGATCTTGGAACAGCTAACGGAAAGCAGGCTTATAATTCTCAGAGTACGACAAAAGGAGGCAGCGGACATGAAATTATTGAAAACTTGCTGACCTTTGATAAGACCTTTAATGATGTACATAATTTGTCAGGAGTTGTCGGTATGGTTTCTGAAAAGTTTGATGGATGGTCTACAGGCGTTTCAGGACGTAGTAATGAATATTCAGACTTTGGTCCAGAGAGTCGTTACCCAGATAGCCAGAACGTAACTAGTTCACAATATAACGAAGCATATTTTTCTTATTTGGCCAGAGTTATGTATTCTTACAATAGTAAGTATATGATTACTGCTAACTTCCGTGCTGATGAGTCTTCTAAATTTAAAAAAGGTAATCGTTGGGGATATTTCCCTTCATTCTCTGTGGGATGGAGAATCAGTGAAGAGTCTTGGATGAAAGACGCAACTTCCAGCTGGCTGAATAATTTGAAACTCCGTGCTACATTAGGTTGGATTGGTAGTGCCAATGCGGTAGGACGATATGATTATCAGTCAGTGGTTGAAACAGACAACAGATATTACACGTTTGGTCCTGGCCAGATTAATCCAGAAGGAAGCTCTTCCAATGCATCTGCTCCGTTGATTGAGAACTTGCAAATCCGGATTTGTCGTGGGAAACCACTCGGGATGCGGGCGTAGGTTTCGACCTGGATATGTTCAACAACAAATTCAGCCTGGTATTCGATTACTATAACCGCAAAACTACAGATATGTTGCTGGCAGTTCAGCTTCCGAAGTCAACGGGTAATATCAATACCATGTATTCTAATGTAGGTAGCATGAAAAACTGGGGTATAGAAATTTCTGCTACTTACCGTGAGCAGATTGGAGATGTGAAGTTGACCGTTTCTCCTAACTTTTCTCTCTACCGCAATGAGATTACAAGCTTGGGTAGTAATGCCTCATTGGCGGGAGGTGCTGTGGCAGGCGGAAGTAATGTGACGATGACCATGGTAGGACAGCCGGTAGCTCAGTTCTGGGATATAAGACAGATGGTTTGTTCCGTTCCGATGCGGAAGCTGCTAACTATGTGAACAGCAAGGGAGAACGTCTCCAGCCTTCTGCTTCAGCCGGAGACTTGAAATACGTAGATATGAATGGTGACGGACAAATTACCGACGATGACAAGACTATTATCGGTTCCTCTTTACCTAACTGTTCTTTTGGACTGAATATTACAGCAGAATATAAAGGATTTGATTTCTCTATGTTGTGGCAGGGAGATTTTGGAAACCAGATTTATAATAACTGGAAAACGGAACTGATGGGAGGATATGCAGCTAAAAACCAGATGACTGATATGAACAATCGTTTCCGGGCTGAGGATGTGACATTTACTACTGCAGGCGGTGAAAAAATCACATTGCCGGCCAATGTAAATACAGACATACCGCGTGCGGTACTGAATGACCCGAATGGAAATCACACCAAAGCTTCAGATTATTTCATTGAGAATGGATCTTATTTCCGCTGTAACCGTATCACATTGGGCTATACCTTCGACAAATCGCTGATTTCTAAAGCTCATATAGAGTCTTTACGTTTGTACCTGGGTGTAAAGAATCCGTTCACTATTACAGGATATTCAATGTTCGATCCGCAAGTGCCTAACAATGGTTCTACTTTAAACCGCGGAGTAGACGGAGCATATTATTATTCTACAAGTGATACCTATTGGGTAAACCGCGAGTTCTTTGCCGGTTTGCAGTTGACATTTTAAGTAATAATGAAATATTGGAATGATATGAAACACATTAAAACATATATGGGGGTTTGTTTAGGTTCCTTATTGATGACCCTGAGTTCATGTGAGCCAAATATGGATTATAACAATCCTTTGGCAGAAAATGAAGCTACATATTATAATACGAAAGAACATTTGATTTATGCTGTAAATGGTGCATATAACATACTTCAAAGAGCAGGTGGATGGCTCGCTGGATGCCGTTTATGCTGAATGCGCGTAGTGATGAATATGTGTTTACAAGTGGAGCTGCTGCCGGCGAACCAGAAACGGCAAGATTGTCTCAATATAACGTAAATGCGGATTTGGGTAGTGTATCAACTGTTATCAGGATTTATATGTATTGCAATATGCAGCTAATCTTGCACTTGAAAAATTAGAGGCAAATCAGGATGGAGCATTTGATTTGAATAATGAAGATGATAAAAAATTATATGACAGACTGAAAGGTGAAGCTATATTCTTGAGAGGTTTGAGTCGTTTCTATCTGGTTTATTTCTGGGGAGATGAAATTCCTGACCGTGATTATGTGACTACCGGTGAAGGAGATTACATGTTGCCACCTGCTGAACCGGGTGCAATCTACCAGCGTATGGTAAAAGATTTTCAGGATGCTGCAAACTTGCTTTTCAGACTGGTCGTACGAAGGAACTGAAAATGAAGGTCGTGCTACAAAAGGTTCTGCACTCGCCTTTTTGGCAAAAACGTATATGGCTCGTCCGATTTTGGATGGAACTGCAAAAGCTGGAGATGCCGAATGGGCTTTAGCAAAGGATGTATTGTGGCGAATTATCGACTCTCATCAATATTCTTTAATGGATAATTACCGTGATAATGCGACTGAAGATAATGAAAATAATGCTGAATCTTTATTCGAAGTACAGTTCTGTCAAAGTGTAGAAAACAGACGGATTTAACCCTGCTGCTAATGGTGACCTGAATGACTGGGTAGTAACCGGACAAAATACAATTCGTGAATTGGAAATGAGTGCGCCAAACTCTACAGAGTCTGCCAGATGGTGGAATGGACAGCCTTCTTTAGCACTATATAATGAGTTTGAACGTGATGCGTCAGGAAAGATTATAGATCCTCGTGCTTATTTGGGTATGTATATACCTGGCGGCTGTAATTTCTTGGGTAAATCTGGTAACTGGATTCCTTATGAAGTGCTGTTCTCTGGAGATACATTTGATGAATGGAGAGGAAAATGGTTCGGATGTCGTAAGTATAGTCTTGACCAAGTGAGAAGCAAAGAACAGAGTGGTATTAATGATCGTCTTATCCGTTATTCTGATATTTTGTTGATGTATGCAGAATGCTGTTTGGAAGCTGATAATGATGAAGCAACAGCTAAAAAATACATCCAATGGTGCGTGATCGTGCGAATAAGAATACGGAAGCTTTCAATACAACTGAAGCCGATTTAGGTAATGATTATTTGAAAGGCAATACATTGCCCACTGTGGATGAGTTGCTTCAGCAGAAACCTGTGGTT
>ENA-OQCS01000603-OQCS01000603.1-human-gut-metagenome-genome-assembly--contig:-NODE-603-length-20115-cov-2.700971_pt1 | contig 20115 bp, 33 predicted proteins | sample MGYA00242757_ERZ504575 | MGnify/ENA primary metagenome ERZ504575 (study PRJEB26092, sample SAMD00036297) | human gut metagenome | host: Homo sapiens | study: EMG produced TPA metagenomics assembly of... | reverse complement strand
TGCATTTGTGATCCTGCATCGTTGTGAATAAAATTCCTCTCGGATTTCCACCTCTAAGTCCTGCTGCTCCTCTACAAATACTCATGTTCTTCTCCTCTCTCCGGCATTTGCGCCAGCGCAAAAAAAGAGAGCCTGCCTCCAAGCTCTCTAAATTATTCTATCTTCCTATATTTAGTTTCAGCATCAGCGCTTCCTGCAATACCTGTGAAAAATTAACTCCTCTGGCAACCGCTTCTTCGTTCAGCCATTCCGGAATACTAAGCGTCTTCTTGATTGCACGTGAATTGTGTTTCTTCTGATATTCCATCATATCAAACTCTACGACAGCTAAAATTCCGTCTTCCGCATCTACTTTATTTATTTCTGTCGGTTTTGGAATCGGTTCGCCTTCTGCTTTCCTGCTTGTAAGAGAGAGTCCCAGCGCATCTACTGCCATCTCATAAGCCTGCTGCATATCATCTCCCTCTGTTAAGCATTCCGGCAAATCCGGAAAGGATACCCAAAAACCGCCTTCTTCCGCCTCGTGAAAAATTGCAGGATAAAATAATTTTTCCATACGTAATACCTCCGCTTTCTTTTTCAGGCGCAGGGCTATTTAAGCCCCGCTTGTTTTAATATCGCCTGCTCCAGCCCCTTTTTCATGGCTTTGGAGTGATAAGGAACAATAACTGTTATCCCTGTCGTCTGATTCTTGAGTTTTACATGAGAACCATTTTGACTGATTTCCTCAAACCCGTTTTTCTTGAGATGTTTTATCATCTCTCTCGGTGTCATTGGCATCTTTTGTATCTCCTTTCCTTATCATGATTGTATTATATCACGTATCATTACGTATGTCAATCTTTTTTTCACGTATCTTTACGTATTATTTATGTTTATTAAATTTCGTCCGCTGCCAAATCTCCGCAACGCTTCCCAGCCGCCGGTCGCTACTAAATACACAATAAACGATGCAATTACCGCCGCTACGATATAGTACCAAAGCAATGTGATATTATAGTAGATGCATGCGATCACTACTGCCAGTGCGGTTAGGATTAACGCAGTTACAAACGCAACTACATTTGTTTGGATGTTCCTCAGTCCGGGCATCTCTTTAATTACTTGTGTAATCAGAGCTGTCAAAAATGCCAGCACACCGACTGCCATCAGTGCAAATGTTGCATACTGCATTAAAAGTTCCATACTCATAATTATTCCTCCATGTCATGCGCCTGTTTGTTCAAGTGCTTTTCGATTTTATTGATTGCTTCTGTTACCGGGCCGTTACACCCCTGTTCTTTCAAGCCTTTCAGGCATGCCAACAATCCGTAAGTGGCAAGACACTGTTCCTCGTTTATTTTCCTGATATCTTCATCATGCGTTTTTTGTAAGTTTTCTAGTTTTTTCTCTAGTTTTGCTGGTTTTTGATAAAATTTATATATCGCGACTATTGTCCCTCCGATTACGCCGAGCGCGCCGATTAGCGTTGCCGCGGTTATAATCGTGTCTGTTGTAATATACATCGGTCTATCCTCCTGTTTTGTTATGCATAAAAATAAAGACCTGTTACGGTCTTGCTCTGATTTCTATGTGGTCATGTCTCTTATGATACATTTATACTACCGCCATTCTCACTCTCCTGCCAGGTCGTTTGTAATCTCGATCACTACCGCCCGGAGATTAAACAGGTTTGGAACCTGATCGAATGTAAATACTCCGGAAACCACTAAACTTACCCAAGTTTTTACTAAAATACTGTTTTTTGTAAATGTCATGATTATTCTCCTTTCGTTCCATCAAGCACTTGATACACCACATCCGAAGATTGCTTAAACCTGGGACCTGCTCCCTGGTATATGTACCGGCGAGGACAAGGCTTACCCACGTTTTTACAATAACGCTGTTTCATTAAACATCTGCTTCACCCCCCTCTATATTTTGCGGCGTCCCCGCTGCTGAAGTCGCAAGCGTAGCGATCACTGTTGTCAACTCCGCGATTGCCATTTGCAGATCTGTGTTTGTCTGGTTAACAGTATCCTCGACATTGGTGAGACGTTCCTCGGTCGTTGTCCCCTCCTTGTATAACACCACTCCATAGATCTGCCTGTGTAGATTTCTGCATGGTCGTATGCCGTGTAACCTTTGTAGGTCGCAATCGTCTGCCCTCGCTCCTGTACAATCATGCGGGATGTCCGGCTAGAGTCAGTAAACAGCACCTTTAACTGTTCCGGAGTAATTCCAACCGTCAGAATTCGCAGGTAATCCCCGTGGGATTCAACCTGCTGAACAATAATCTCGGTTGCATCATTAAAAATAAGCTTCATAAATATCATTCCTTTCTGTGCATCTATTTGAATAATAAAGGTTTGTCAGAGTTATCAGATCGTGAAGATGTCACCCTTAAAACCGGCGTGCGTTTGACGCGCTACGGAAAACTCCGCGTGCTCAGTCTTGTTAACGCGAGCAGTCCTACAGCAGGCGATATCGTAAGACTACCATCGGAGGATATACCCTCTAATTATGTAATGTCGTCTGCCTTGGTTCGGGGGCAAACACGAGGAGATTATTTTGTTTCTATAACGCCTGCTGATGCCAATCCCCCGGGAAAAGTAGGAATTTTTATCGGAAATAATGAGGCACAAGTTGTAAGTGGGGGCTATATTGTAGCTTGCGTGACATAGTGTGTATAAGCGCTTAATCCGACATTTTTATGTACTCCATAACTACGATGGCGGAACATGGAAGTGATAAGTGTTATTTAATTTCCCACTCTGCATCAATAAAAATGTAATTATTTGTGGCTTTTGGGATGCAGAAAAACAGATTGCCGTTTGCTTTTGCTAAAGAGGTACAGGCAACTGGATTTTTATACTCTCCATCTGATGCAGTTACATTGACAGCAGTATCAATTAACGGTCGGTACTGTGACGGTATCGTAAAAGCATTGTTGTACACATTATTTGCAACAATTATAGCGGTTGTGTAGATTTCCATGTTTAGGTGTATCGTGTTACCGGTCTTGTAAGAGTTGTTTACTATTGTTTTCCAAATCCCAGTGTTCAATCCGAGATCAGTCGGTGTGAGCATCTTTTTATCGTGATACAACTGTAACTCTGACAAATATGTATTTAACATAGGGATTGTCGGGATGCTTTCGAACATCTTTTCTACTTTTGTGATGCTTAATCCTTCAATTTTCACTCGATAGAGCGGCATTTCTCTGATTTTTCCCGATTGGTACAGATCGTTTTGTGTTAGCGCCGGATCGGTTGCCGCCCCGGTTGTGGATGCGCCCTGTTTGACCTCTAATGTATAGGTGTCGATGCCGCCTGTTCCCGTGGTGACGAATTTTGCTATGATGATGTCGTTTCGGTTTCTTCCGGATTGCCCGTTGGCGATCTCGCAATCAATATATCTCCGTACTGGATGCGGGCAAAATGTCCGCCTACTACGATAACTCTGTCTTTTACCCTGACTTTATTGTTACTGATTACTTGACTTTCACATTGCTGGCCGATCATCATGACCCCGTCTGATCCGACGATGCTCTGATAAATCGCTGCGTCGTCTTCCGCGCAAATATGTGCCTCCGCCGCTGGTCGGTATTGATTGTAATTCCTTTCAACTTTCCCATTTAATCATCTCCTTTTACTTTATATTCTGTTGTTGTTTTTCCGTTTTTTATTTTTATGATTTTCCTGACGATCGGCTGTTGTAGTCTCGTCCCTGTAATTTCTTCATATCCGCCGACAATATCGCCGATTTCCAAGTCAATCCCTTCTACGTTGACGTTGATGCTTTTATAGTTTTGCAGCTCTTTCAGTCGCTTTGTTCCATCCTCTTCCAGCTTTTCTTTGTCCGCGCTCGAAAACTCATAAACCGCTTCGTTTTCTTCGAGTCCTGTGTAATACGGAGTCTTTCCGACGCTTCCGTCTTTTTGTACGTATAAATGCAGGATGATCCGCTCTTCGTTTTGTCCTTTTCCGGCGCAGATCAAGTGATTGACACCGCCTCTGTAATCTTTTATGGTAAACTGTACCTCTCCGTCTTGTGAGTATTCCAGTGTTTCCGAGTAGTCTTTGACTTGTACAGCTCTGATGGAAACATACCCGTAATCAAGGTTTTCCGGCTCAATATAGCTGATCTGCAGGCGATATCCTTGAGTGCTTAACATTTTATCGACTGCATCATATAACGTGACGTATCGGTCGATCTGCCAGCCTGTGACGGTGATCCCCGCCTTTTCTTCCGGTACAAAAAAAAGACCGTCGAATCGGTCTTTGATAAGTTCTCTCAAGATGTCGTTCAAGTCTCCGCTCACCGTCAGGTGGTCCTCTCCCTCCGGCGGTTCTATGATTTTTTGCTTTAACAGTCCTCTCCACGTTGTGCCGCACCACACAATTTCTTGCGTTTTGGTCATCACTTCGAGGCTGTTTAGGATTCCGCCGTATTCTGTTCCCGGTACAAAAATGCGATTTCCGTACCAGTACCATTCTTTTGTCCACTCTTCCTGCGGTAAGCGGATTTCAAAGTCGTCCGTATCTCCAAGATCCATGTCGATCGCAACGCTCTGATCTAAAAATCCCAGCTCTTCTCCGTTTTTTCGGGCAATGATAAATTCCAGTGGGAATAGGTCTGCGTTTCGCACGATCAAGTCTCGTGTCTCTTCTGTTACTCCGCCATTATCCCCAGTCGCGGTAATCATTACCGGGTAAACCGCTTCTTTCGCTTTCGTTGTCGGCGCGTTTAGTTTTCCTTGGTAGCGATCTTTTCCGATTCCCGGTAAATTCTGCGTGCTCCCATTTAGCGTTGCTTCCACCCGCTCCATCTTGGTTCGCTCCTTTCTTCGTAGATCACGAGATCCCAGTCAAATTTACCCGACCATACAACTTTTTGCCGTCCGGGTGGGATCTTTTTAAAAAATTTCTTTCCTTTTTCCCGGTTATGAAACGCGTTGACTTGCTCACCGTTTTTTGATATTTTTGTAACGGTTCTTGTGCGGCTGTCTATCTCCAACCGTTCTCCCTGCTCCAAAACAATATTAACTAAATAGCTTTTATCTCCGATGATGACTTGAGGGTTTACGACCGGCCCATAAATTACAAGTGTAAAATTTGCATCTGTAAAATGAGGGTTTTGGACATGTGTGTTGTTCATGCCATTCGCGTATCGGAACGGGTAACGCCCGGGGTAACGTTTATTATCAGATGACGATGCGCCGTAACTGTAAAACGTATACGGGTTTTCTTTTGTCCATATTGGACGTGGACAATACAATTTCACCTTATTTTGCGAATAATAGACTGCTATATCCGACGTTTTTGTTTCGGACGATGTTACAAACCCATCTATGTAATAATCCCCAAAATAAATTCTTCCCGGTCTCTCTAGTAAAACATCTGTTTCGAACGCATCCTGCATTTCATCCAAAAATGTTTTTCGATCTTCCAACGCTCCTCTAACCGTAAAAGTGATTTCGTACTCCGCCGCGTCTTTCTCAAAACCTTGTACAATTTCTCCTATTTTTCTTTTGCTCGTTTCCGGCGTCCAAGCGTGCTTGTGAAAATTTCCGCTTGTTGCTCTCACTCTTGCATCGTAAAATTTATATTCTTTTCCTTCTGAATTGATATATCGTATCATTTTGCTTTACCTTTATACTTCCAACAAAGCTCTGCCTAATTCTCGTCTGTCTAGAAGCATTGTAACTTCTTGCTTTTTCCCTGCTATAGTAATCAGCACTTCTTCTAGTGCATCCAGTCTTTCTTCAATTCCGCGTCGCCCGTTTTCGTTCCCTATTTTTCCGATGTTTGTCGTATATGATAGATCTGTTGTCAATGGGTCATATGCAGCTTTTTTTACAAGGTTCGCGGAGTCTGTTACTAATTTCGCATCGCCCGAATTCCGTTTGCAATTCCTTGATCGATCATATTACCTACGTATTCTCCCCAGCGCGAAGGCGAATGAATCCCGAAGAAGCCTAATATGTTGTCTTTAAAGTCTCCCAGCGCACTTTTTACCGCGTCCCACAATGCGCCTGCTGCATTTGCTAATCCGTTCGCGATTCCTTTTATGATATTTAACCCGATTTTTCCCCAGTCCACGGATAAAAACTCATTTTTTATGTTCGTTATGATCGTTGGTATTTGTGCGATCAATTTCGGTATTGCCTGTATTAATCCCGCAGCTAATTTCCCGATGATTTCGATTCCGCTTTGTAATACAGACGGCAGGTTTCTCCCTATTGCTGCTACATATTGTATAATTGCACTTCCTGCCGCTGATGCAATCTGCGGCAAATTCGTTATAATACCGTTGACAAGATTTAAAATAAGCTCCGCTCCCTTTTGCATTATCGTCGGAAGCATCGACTGCATTCCGCTAACAAAACTTACTATGCTTCGCCTGCCATCGTAATTAATTGTGGGAGCGATTCTAGTATTCCGTTCGCAATTTTCGTCACCATCTCGACGCCTTTGTTTAAGAATTCCGGTAATTTCTCCGATATTCCCGTCATGATCGTGTCTACTATATTTGTATCTGTTCCCAGTGTTTCAACCGCCGCTGTCTCCAATCCCGTTTTTAATCCCGTTATCAGATTTTGTGCAACAAGCAGCCAATCCATCGTTAAAATCGCATTTGCAAAAGATGCTACCAAGTTCAGCGCCGCCTCCGCAAGGTACGGAAGCGCTGTTATAATTCCTGTTACAAGCGACGTCACGAACGAAACTCCTGATTCCAATATTTGATCGCTGTTCTCTGCGATCATGTTCAGCCCTGCCGCTGCAAAATCCTTTCCGAGCAAATCAGGAATTGACGCCAGTACATTTCCGATCATCGGTATTAAGTTACCTGTCAAGAATGTAACGACCGTTTCTCCGACCTGTTTCAATTCATCTGTAACGTCCTCTCCTATCGCAATATTCCCGAGCAGATTTTTAAACGCCGCTTTCATGGATGCCAAAGACCCCGACAGTGTTGTTGCCGCTTCTTTCGCCGTTGTTCCTGTAATTCCAAGCTCTCCTTGTATTACATGAATCGCCGAGTATACGTCTGATAAATTATTGATATCATACTTTACTCCTGTGATTTTTTCCGCATCCGCAAGCAGCCGCTCCATTTCCGTTTTTGTGCCGCCGTATCCTAGTTTTAGGTTGTCCAGCATTGTGTAGTTTTGCTTTGCAAAGCCTTGATATGCGTTTTTGATATCCTCCATGTTCGATCCCATTTTGTTCATGTTATCGGACATGTCTGTCATTGCCATATCTGCCACATCTGCCGCTTTAGCTGTATCATTTCCTAAACTTTGTAACAGACTCGCGGAGAAGCTTGTTGTTAACTGCATGTATTCGTTTGCGCTCATCCCAGCCGTCTTGTAGGCGTTCGCAGCGTTTTGTTTTACTTTCTCTGCACTGTCTTTAAATAGTGTTTCGATTCCGCCTATGCTTTGCTCTAGTTCTGCACCTTCGCTGATTGACGCAGAAATGGCTTTTCCGATCCCCGCCGCGATTACAGCGACTTTGATCGCTCCGCCGATTCTGCCTCCGAGCGATTTTCCTGCCGCATCCGTTTCTCCGCCTACTTCGTTTTGCAGCATTCCGCCTATCCCTTTTGCGGACGGTATAATTTGCACATACGCCTTCGCAAGTTCTGTCTTTTCCACTATTTCACCCCTTTTCTGTCAGCCGTTTCCATTCTTTCTCAAACTCTTCCCCAGTTTCAAACGATATGATTTTTCGTTCTTCTTCGCCAAGTAGTCTCGGTAATATCGTTTTGGGTCTGTTTCTTCCTTTACGCGCATCTTCTGTTTGCATCCATGTCAGCAATTTTGTATGATCTGCGATAGATGCCAATAGCATATCTTCCAGCGTAACTTTAACGCCTGCCAATTTCATTTTTATTCTCGCGTTTTCTTTTAAACCTTTTGCATATATCGCCGCCATTTTACACGGTATCTCTTTATAGTTATAAATCCGATACGTTTCCGCAAAATCGCATACGAGCGCCTCCTCGTCTGTGTTTAGCATACAAACGAGGATCAAGAGTTTTTCCCTCTTGGTTTCCTCTTAAAATCTCCCCGATTTCATCAAACATTCGTTTTATCGACACTCTTCCCGCTTCGTCTCTCACATGTTCTTTTAATTGTTCCTTTTGTTCTGGTCCAATGATTTTTTCTATTGCGTCTACTACCAGACTTGTGTTTCCTTTGTCTATTTCCCGTAATTCTTCAAGCAGTTCGTAATCGTCTAATGCTTCTTCTTGTACTGTATAGTCAAACCCGCTTTTTGTTGTTCCTTTAATCATTTTTCATTACCTCCGATCCTGCTTTTTTAATATATTCGTAGTGTGTATTTCCCGTCTTGTCTGCGACTGCTGCGATTGTCAATTCGTATCCCGTTGCCTCGTTGTCTTTGTATACAATATCCCCTAGCTCTGAGATGCTTGCTTGCGGAATTACAATTCTTTTCACCGCTCCTTTTAGTATCATGTCAAATACCCAAGATACTTGTTCTGTCTCACTGTTGTTTGCTTTAATTGTTATTCCGTCTTCTATCGTTCCCGTTACGTTGTTTTCCCCCGTACACTGTTTTTTAATACATCTACATTCAGCACTTCCAAGAGCTTTAATTTAAACGTATCTGCTTTGCTTGCCTGCATGTTCAGCACTGTATCTCCGCCCCATGCCTTTTGTTCTTCCGTTTCCGGGCTGTTTGTGTTTGTTATCCCATCGTCAGAGCAATATCCAAGTCCCTTAAAAGCCGCGTTAAGTTGTGTCGTTACATCTTTCGGCAGCTCTGTTCCAATCGGCGCTACGAAGACTGCTCCTCCTATTTTGGGTTTTCCTGCACTTACATTGTTCACATCTGACATTTTTCTTTCTCCTTTCAGTAGTACGCTATGTTAAATACAGCTTGATATCTGTATTTTTTCTTTTTGTATCCGTGTAATTGTAGTCACTGTTTAGTTCGCACCTGCAAACGTCATCTCTTTCTGCGATTCGTTTCATTGCTTTCTTTACTTCTTCGTTTAATTCAGCCGCGGAGTAGAGCGGTGTAGAAAAAGACTGGATTGCCAGCGTTGCGTGTTTAATATAATCCGCTTCGCTTCCTCCAGTCTTTTCGATCAAGATATATTTCTTTTCCTCGTTTTCCTCTTCCATTAACACCGGTACGTCCAGAATCGTTTTTAGGTGTTCTCTTACGATTTCTTCGATCATTTTCCCACCGCCTTTAATAAGCTGTTGTTTCCGTCGTCTCCTGTTACTTCCGCAACCGCCCTTGTTTGCGCTACATATGTCTCGACTGTTCCGCCGGATGCTCCGGCAATTTGTTCCGCGTGTTTTTGTATGTTTGCGCGCATCTCTTCCGATCGCAATAGTGCTGTGATTCCTTTTCTGTTCAAAACAATTTTTACTTTCTTACCCATATCGCTCTACCATCCACTTTTGATTCCATTCCAGCGGTATATTGTGTTCAATCCCCTGCTGTGGAAGCCCTATCACTTTCCAAGTTTCTCCGAAAAATTCTACTTTGTTGTCTTCCCACACGTGTTCATCCCCTTTGGGTATTGCGATCGTGTAGACTGCCTTTTTCCCTGTTAAGTTCAGCGTATCCAAAATTCTGATGTGTTCGTGGGGGCTACAAGTACATTTTTGACTTTTATCGGCGTTTCTTTGTAGATCGGCTTTCCGAAGGCGTCTTCGTTTATTTTTTCTTTTTCATAGAGCGTTACTGTGATCCCTTTTATCATCGTCATATAGATCGATCACTCCTATTCTTTGTCGCTTTAGTCCGAGCCTTGCTAACTCACTTTTTTTAATAAATAAGCCTCCTCCCGGTACTAAGTATGTCCCCGAAACAGAATAGCCCAGAGCCGATTCCGACCGCTGCGTCATCGGCTCTGTGTCCGTTGACGTCATAAGTGTGCGCGCTACCACATCTACAACTACAGACTTTGCAACATTTTCTAAATATGGTTTTTCTTCTATCATTCGATCAAGGTTTTCCCTACCTTATCGGCTTCCATTCTCAAGCTATCCTCTACTATTGGCAGTAAGTTTTTTGCGCGCTCTTTTTCGTCTTCCGTCAGCGATCTCCACAGTTTTTCAACGTCTTCAATCTTAGCAAAGTTATTCATCTTTTTTCACCGTCTTTCTCTTTTTAGGGGCGGATCTGGGCGGCTTTTCCGCCTCCCAGTCTCCGCCCTTCAGTTCGCACTGTGTTTCGATCACATTCCCTGTCCGTTTGTTTCTGTATATCAAGTTTCGTCTACCACCCTCGCGAAATATTCCGGCACAAGAATGCCCCATCCGAGATAGACTTCTGCGCGAATGTAAACCTGGTTGTAACCTTTTAAGTCTTTTCCTGTGTTGTCCGGATCGCCATATTTAATGATCTCCAAAGGGATTTCTTTCGAGAACCCCCACTTGAAAGCGCTGAAAAAATCGCCCACGATTGCGTGATCTTTCACAGTGTCGTTGTATACGGTCTTATTTACACTTGTTTTCATTCCTCCGAGAGATTCCGGCGATGCTCCAAACCGAAATTCCGGGTACTGTCTGACTCCGTTTTCCTTTACCGTTGCCATGTCTGCCCCGAATGTATTTGACAGCGCCATTCCTGTAACGTCTCCGTCTGATCCCTGCACCATTGCAATCGCCGCGTCCAAATTTGTATCCGGCGTTCCTTTTGTATATTTGACTTTTTGTGTTACTTTACTGTCAAAGTGATTCGTGCCTACAACTGTTGATGCTTTGCCCGTCCGTGGGTTGATGCCGTGAAATGCTGCCAGGTCAAAGCCTTTCGCTACTTTTGCCGCAAAACCATTGTTAAACGCTGTTAAAATATCAAGCTGTTCCTCTTCTGTCGCGTACAAAAATTCGTCCGAGACTCTCGCTCCGTACTCGAATTTGATCGGTACGATTTTTACCGGATCTACAGTAATGCCGCCCTCTGACTTTTTCCCGTTTTCTGCTACAATATCAATCTCATTGTCCATTGAGAAAATAAATTCTTTCAGTCCGTTGAATGGGATCGGCGTCTGTCCCGATAAAACCGCTAAAGATGATTTTCCCTTTACTTTGTTCATTAGATCTTTTACAAGTACCGCGTCAAATAAATTTTCCCTTCCTGTTGCCATGTTCTTATTCTCCTTTTCAAATTGTTTAACATTTTTTCGTTGCTTCTCTGATCGAGTCGTCTTTATTGTCTGTGTCTCGTGTAAGTTCGGGTATGTGGTTTTTCCCTTCAAAAATTTAGAAAAGGCTTCCGCATCTTTCTTCATTTCGTCTTCTGTTTCCCCTGACAACTTCCCTGCAAGTTCGTATGGAATTCCGTTTTCCATTGCTACTTTTACCCTTTTCGATTCTTTTTCGTACTTTGCGATCGCGGCGTCTTTGTTTGCCGCATCTTCCGGGGATAAATACCCTTTGTACTTCTCTTCTGCATCTTTCGGTGATAAGTACTCTTTGTACTTCTCTTCCACAGCTTCCGGTGATAAGTATCCGCTAAATTCCCTTCTTACCGTTTCTCTTTCCTGTTCCAGCCGATCTTTCACAGCCTCCTCGAACTGTTCTCGCGTTTCAATAGCTTCAAAATCACTCATTTTTTTGTTCTCCTTTCCCCGCTTAATCCGGTGGTTTTGGTATTTTTGTATATTAAAAAGCGCTGTTTCCAGCGTCTTTTTAATATCTTGCTATCTGTTTTTTTCGTTCCTTTGTTTCTGTGCATTTCCAGTATGCAAGGATCACACTGTCAAGCAGCGCGATTTCAACCCCTTCTTTTAATGATCTGTATCCGAATCCTCCGTTTGATCCTATCGCCCTTTTTTCGCTGTTGCTTACAGACTGTGTTAACGATGCTTGGTTGGAATGACAGATATTTCCTTTAAACAGTCCTTGTTCAAAAGTCGCGTTTGCTCCTATAATTTCTTTTACAGTTGGCAGGGTTGGTGCTTTCATTTTTGCATCTTTCATGTCTTTTTCGAGTATATGCTGCCCGTTCGCTCCGTCTACAACTACCGTTTTGGGTTTCATTTCCGCAATGTATGACAGTATCCAGTCGTTCCCTTCGCGGATTGTTCTGCAGTCGAGTGCTTCGACGAAAATTTTTCCTTCATTCGTTTTTGATGCTACCGACATCGCAACATGCTGTCCATCATGTCCATATTTAACCCCAACAAAAGTTCTCCCTTTTAATTTTGGTTTTGATGCGATCGCCAGTGATTCCCACTCTGTTTACTAATCGCCGATTTTTGATTATATTTTAACCACAGTCCCAGTCTTTGGATGTTAAAATCTATATCATCCGTTGTAATTTCTGCCCGGATCTTCCTTTCTGTCAGTATTGTTCCTAACGACGGGTTTGTTTCGTACCACGCCTCAACATCGTTCGCGGGTGTCAAGTTTTCAACCGACCATTCCGCCCATCCGGAATCGAATCCACGACCGGCAAGTACTGTCTCCCTATATTTTGTAAAAACTGTTCCGGCCGATACCGCCGTTGGCGGCGTTCCAAGCATGATTGTTTGCGGGTTCTCGCTGTCTGATACGATATATTTCAAAGACGTCTCCTGTGCTTCCGTGTATTCTTGTGCCTCATCTATAATTAACACGTCGTATCCTTCGCCGAGTCCGCCCGATGATGTTCTTGTGCGGAATTCTACTACACCCCCGTCGCTTGTGTATAAGTGTTCTTTTCCAAACGCCTTAAATGATGATGATATCTTGATTCCTGCTTTTTCGCACATTCGATCCAGCCGCTCCCACACTGCGTGTGATGTTGTTGCCCTGTGTGCCGTGTACAGAATTCTTTCGCCGTTTTTCAGTCCCCATAGGCAGCGCGCTAACACATTTTCCGACTTTCCATTTCGTCTCGGCACTGAATAGCCATATTTTTGATGCATCCATAAACCATCATCGTTTACGGCCATAATGTCGCATTGTAGCAACTGCTGCCATTCAAGCAGCTCGTTCCCTGTCTTTGCGTACAGTTCCGCAGCTTCTTGTCCTCGTGTTTTTGAATAAGGAATCGTTACGGATTGAGTCGGCGTCTGACGTCCTAACCTCGTTTCCGTCATGACTTTCCTCCTGTCTTTTAACTATATCTTTCACGAGCAATATCACCCCATTGCCCGAAGGGACATTTTTTTCAAATTGCATTAAAAAACGCGCTTTTCGCGCGCTTAGATAAATGGAGTTATTTCTTTTATATCTTTCAAAAATTCTTTCGCTTTCTCTATTAAGGAGTTGTTGCACACATACGCAATCCCTTCCGGTGTGATCTCTGCCGTTTTTAAATCATAAATCAATTCTTTGCCCCACACTTTTTCTGTTTCGCATGTTATATATCCGTCTTCAATTAAATTTCTCATGATATAATCCCAGTATTTCCGGTTGATCTGCAGTAGTTGACTGTCGTGAGTAATCATGTTCGGGTTTGTATCTTCTCCCGATTTCAATTTTACATACAAGTACGATAGTATCTTGTATACAATTACAAAATAATCGTCCTTTGCCATTTCGCCTCACCCTTCGATCTCTTCTATCATTTTTCAAACATTTCTTTTTCATTCATTTCTTCCATGTAGAACAGCTTCCATCCTCAAACATGTTTTTTTCCACTTCTGTTTTTGAGAATGCGTGTTCTAATACGATCGCGTTTTGCCCAACTCAGCCCCGATACAATAAAAACTCGTCCTCTCTTACAGCAAAGCACTTTTTCCCTCGCACTTCTGTTTCTTTCTTGTATCTTCTTTCAAATTCTTTTTCTAACGCCTTGCATCTTTCGTTAATCTTCTTTTTCTTTTCCGTTGATATCATATCTTTTCACACCTCCTTTCCCCGTGGAAATTTTATAGTATTCGCCTCCGTGATGACTTCTTTCTCCCGGGTGATACATTAACAATCCATCTCCCCCAAGTTTACCCTGTATCCTCCACCCTCTTCAAATGGAATATCTCTGTAATTTTTCCCTTTTAAAGGTTTTGTCTCATATCCCGCATTCTGTAGTGCATGGTATAGACCTCTTGGAGTGTATGCACCTAACATTTTTGGGTGTCCTGATATTCTCGAAGCAAGATCCAGCCCGTTTTCCTCTTTGATCCTTTTTTCTTTTTCCTTTGGTGTTTCTTTTATTTTACCACTTTTTTGTTTATTAGACCATTCTTTCGCATTTTCAATTCTTCTTTTTGTATCTTTCTTATCTGTCGTTTTCTTCGTGTGTACATTTGTTACTTTTCCGTCTCCAGCGTCATACTCTACGATACACCTACAGTGCTTGTGTCTCCTGAACACATCATTTCCGGTGTCTGATACAGCTTCGTAATCATATATCCCCGTAAGTCTGTCGCACCATTCGCAACATTTTCCCGTTGATGTTCTTCTAATTTTGGGTCTTAACCCTGCTTTTGAGTGAAAATCTGCATTTTCTTTTACCGCTGCATCTATTACAGACTGCGTAAAGTTTACGACTGCTTCTCCTAGTATGTACGCGACATCCTCGTATTTTCCTCCTGATACAATATTAATAATTCCTCGAACCCTATCTTCGTTCATTTCCGGTTTTATGGCTTTGATTCCGATTCCTGCTTTTTCGTTTAATATCTTTTGAACTTCTACTGCTGCCTCCGCTGTAATATCATAATTATGTTCCAGTCGTTCCCTTATTATCCTGTCAGCGATATTGTAATACATTTTGCCATCCGGTAATATTTCTTTTGATAGGTTGCTTTGAAATGCATCCGTCAGCAGTTCCCCCGCTTCGATCGCGAAATCATTTGCATCTTTATATGTCGCTGTTTTTTTCTTAACCTTTTCCCGAAACGCTTTGATCGTCTCACTTTTTTCAAGTTTCTTTTCAAAATCTTTTTTTATTTTTTCCAGTAACTCCGGTGCGATATCTTCCATTTATCTCCCCTATATCCCTGTGAAATCTCTCATTTTATCCTGCGTAATATATCCCGGGATTGCCTGATTGATTTTTATAGCTCCGTCTCCATAACTACTCACGCGGCCGCATCCCGGTTCAAAAGACCGGTTCCCCATTTTGGTTTTGTTAAATAAAACTGCCTCCGCTCGTACGGGTAGTTATCCCTCAAGCACGCCGCGATGTACCCCGCGTTTAAAAAACCTGTGCCAAACGTCCTCTGCGCTTTCCTTGCGATTAGTCTAAGATTTTCGTGACTTGCCTTGATTGCTTCCGCACTGCTTGGATTGTCTGTTACAAACCCTAGATCGTCCAGCGTTAGACCTGTCTCTCCGGCAAATAATCCGGCGAACATTTTTAGCTGATCGTTGTGAGGTGACATGCTTTGCTGCGCAAATTGCCCTAGCTGTGGTTTGTCGCCGCCCTCGTCTTTCGTAAACTCCAACAAGCTCGACATTGTAGCCTTCCATTTGTTAATCGGTTCTAGATCGGGGTCAGTTCCAACTACATATTTTTGTGGGAACGAGTAAAACTCTGCCGCGATTTCTGACCGTTTTACTGTCCTCATTGCACTGTTGACAATATCCATACACGCTCGACTGATCCTGCTATGCCAAACGGTCTTACCGCGTCCGGCCGGAATACGATCGGGACAAGAAGCGGGTGTGGTGCGTTGTTTTTAATTCTCTCCGGCGTCTCGTCTCCTTTTCTGTATATCCATGTGTCGCCTTTTGTAAAATATGCTTCTGTTTTCGGGTTTTTGTTTTTGTCTCGTTCGAGTACGGCATAACCTTCCACCAGCAGACCTGTGCTATCGTCTATGATTCCTGTTGCATTCGCGCCGTCTATTACTTGCAATTTCGGAAATCCTGTTTTGTCTACTGATATATAAACAAAACAACATGAAGAAATAAGTGCTGACAGTACGGCGCTGTCAAAAAATGTATCCGGGTTGTTCATCAAAAAAATTTCTCCGATGTCAAAATTATCATTTGCGAATTCTCTGAATACAATCCTGTCTGCAAGGTTATCCACTGCTTTCCCACACCATCCGAGAACCGACTGTACGTTTCTCAATTCTGGCGGTGTCGATATCTGAAAATCCTTCACCCTGTTCTTCATTTCATAGTATTTGTAACGCATTTTCACTCGTTCGCTCTTTATCTGTAAGCGTCTTCGTAAATAATTTACCCCTCTGTAATCTGCCATATTAGCTTCCTTTCTTTTAGCGTGTGTTTTTTTTCACAGTCAGCGTGAAGTAGATTCGTACCCATGTATAGGGGTGATATGCCCTCCTTATTTCCTATTTACTGTGTCTCATATTTTTCCAATCAAACGTATGCGGCAACACTCTGTTACTTATAACTTCATCCTTTTCTTTGTCTCTCCGCTTTATCAGCTTGTCACTCTTTTGCCTGTTGCACGTCCAGTGTGCAAGCTGAAGATTGTTTATGTCTGACGGATGTCCCCCTTTTGCTATCGGAATAATATGATCTATGCACGGCGACAACGGATGCGGATATTTTAATCCGAAGTCAACCGGCTTCCCGCATATCCCGCACACCGTCTGTGTTGCATATATTTTTTTCTTATTCCGTTCAAACGCTCCTCGGTGCGATCCATCTCGATCCGGTCTGTATACCATGCCTTCATCTTCTTTCTTTGATCGTGAAAAAAGCAGCCGACTTTCGCCTGCTGCCCTTTGTATTTCTCTGTTTACTTTTCTTCGATTCTTTTATTTGTTTCCGCTGTTCTTTATTTCCCCAGCTCTTCTGCTAACTCTCGGAATACTTCCGATAATTCTTTGCACTCTTCTTTGGTTAAATCATGCCCGAAACAATAGTCACAGCATTCCATCAGTGTAATGTTTTCTTCGTTCCATTCCAGCGAAAATACTCTGTCTTTTTCCCCTAGTTGTTTTAAAAGTTGCTCATGCTTTTTAACTACCTCTTTATCTTTGTATTGATCGTAATTGCAAAACATGTCATCACTCTCTTTCAAAATAATCCTCGATTTGCCTTTTTGCTTCCGTTAATGTTTTCATAATATTTCTCCCGAGCAGCTTCTCTTGATACAGTTTCTTTTCGGTTCTCGAATTTAGCGGTACTTCTTCGAGCGATTTCCATGTATATTTTACTCCGTATCGTTTTGGGTATTGTTTCGGATATCCATTCCCCGTAATCACGCTCATCTTTTCAAACTCTTTCAAGTGCTTTTGTGCGTTATTCGCCGCCGCCAGCGAAAGAAATAATATTTTTTTGTTCTTCCGGTACTATTTCTTTCACTCGTTCATAGCAGTCCATTATCCAGTGTAGACAACTCCCGAGTCGAAAATACACTTCTTTTTCGTTCATATTGTATTCTATCATTGCGCATTTTAACTCTTCGTATGCCGTATTCATACTATACAGTAGCATCTCTTTGTTTTCGATTTTCATAAAATCCCTCCACGCGCTTTTCTCTTATTATATCTCACCCGAATCCGTGATACAAGAAAGGACACCCTTTCGGATGTCCTTGCGCGTGGTTTTGAGGGGATTATTTCCCTCTTTGTCTTTTAATTCAGTTTATACTATATCACATTTTCGAGTCTCACGGAGTCTCATTTTATAAAATTTCTATAAAATTTCAAAGTTTTCCAGTGCACTATCATATATTCTGTATAGTTTCGCCTTACTTACTCCCATTTTTCGTTGTATCACTTTATTGTTTTCTCTAAGTAAATAGTACCTTGTAAGCGCTTCTTTTTCTTGCTCATCATTCATTTTGTTTATTGCTTTTCTGATGCGTTCGTACCGGATCACGCTTTCAACCCATTCTTTTTTTTAACTCCTCCATGAGCTTTCGATCTTTGCCGTGTAATCTGATAGATCCTTTTGACTGCTGCCCCGTGGCATCCCATCGCCTTGCAACGCCGGAAACATCGTGTCAAGTCTTAGTTGTTGTATTTGGTCTTTTATCAACGCTTCTCTATTCTTTGCTTTTATGTATCCCTTGAGGTATTCTTTTTTCTGTTCGATTTCTTCCCATTTCTGCATTATTATTACCTCTCGTCCTTCTCCAGTATTCCAGTACGGTTTCCTTTCTTAACTGCTGCCCCTGCGCTCGGATCAGCGCGGCAGCACTTGGTTCATTTGTGTTGCTCAATGTATCAGCTCCTACTCTACTTTCATAAATCTGCTCATAATGTGTTTCTTGCATGATGACTTCTCTTTCTTAGGTTGTCTGTACGGCTTTGGAAGTGACTGCCATGCGATCACATCCGGATTTTTCCATTCTGGATAGTTATCTAACATCCACCCTTCTTCTTTTTTCGTAAAGTGCAAATTCAAAAGCGTTATCAAATAATATGTTATCTGCTGGTTTTCCGCTTACTTGTACCAACACTATTTCTTCACAATCTTCCGGCAATCTCTCTTCTACCGGAATCCAACCATCATTGCTAGGGACATTTGTGTCCTTACCGACATTAACAACTATCTTAGACTCTCCGCAAAATTCAAAGCAATTATTAAGCCAATCAATAACATAGTCTAAATAATACGAGCTATACCCCACTGTGTAATGATCTTCACCCACTTTTTTGTACTTGATCCCATAATATGGTTTCCCGTCAGTCTTACGCGATATTATTTCCGCGCTTGTTACTTTTTCTTTTTCATTCATGTGTGAACGAATGATATCTTTTACCCTACTCGCCCGCACATACCCATCCACCTCCATATTACCTATATAAATAGGCGCATCTTCTTGAAATGTCGCTTCTTCAATCTCTTCCAGAATCTTCTCTAGTACATTCATCGCTATTCTCCTTTTTCGGTCTGCCACGTTTCCGCATCCCTTTTAATCCATATGCTTTTACTCCAGCTATGACCGTTGCTACTGATATGTCTAACAAATATGCTATTTCTACGTTCGACTTTCCTTCGTTCACATATTTTTTCAGTTTCTCTACGTCGTAACACTTTTTGTACATTCGTTTCCGTGATCCGTCTTTTCCCGCATCGCTTTCCATTTTTACCTCTCCATTAAAATCAACTTAATTCAACCGATCTAACGGACATTTACCGCTCTCTCGTTGCATATCACACTCGCCGTAGCTGTCTATTGTGTTTCTGTACTCACAGTAGTGCTCGCATATGTCCTCGCACACCTCTTCAATGATCGTTACTGTGCTTTTTGTTTCATCTTCCATCGATTCACCTCTTTCTAAGAAAATCATTCAGTTCCTTTGTGCACTCCCTGCACAATTCATAATCACAGTATGAATAATCATATCCGCTTGGATTCCCATTTAAAATGCTTAATATACCAATCTTTTTTAACTTAGAGGTCCATCCGATATAATGAATCTGTTTTCCACATCTATCGCATACTTTTTTACATATCGTTGCCATTAAATCCACTCCAATCTAATCTTTGTCCGCAATCATCACAGTATTCTTGCCCGTATACATCTATTGATCCGCAAGAAGGACATTCGTACATGGGTGCAAATTTTGTTATGTGTTCAATCGGCTTCTTTTCTGTGCTTCGTTCTTTCAATTTGCGAATTTGTTCCGGGGTGAGCCCTGTATCCTCGTACTCAGCCAACCGATTTGCTAATTCATATACCCCATCTTCCATGAAATCGCACGAATGATATGTATATCCTGCTTCTGTCAATCTTTTCATTCCTACTCTCCTTTCGATCAAAAACCTTTATCGTTTCACTCCCAAATCAAAAATACTTAACTGGTTTTCTACTTCCTTAAGTCTTTTTCTTGCTTTTTGATACATTTTCTCGTTTATTTCAAATCCGACATACCTGATTCCTGCTTCATGGTACGCGATCAGGCTGCTTGCGCTGCCGGTGTGAGTATCAAGCACATTCCATCCCGGTTTGATGTACTCTCTTGCAATCCACCTATACAGATCTATCGGTTTCTGTGTCGGATGGATCCGGTGCTCGTTCGTTTTTTTGTTGCCTTTTTGAATCCACCCTTCGTCTACGCTTTTGCCTTGCATCATACCATCCCACATGTATCGGAATGTTTTTACCGTATCATGTAAACTGCAATACGCTATCTCCGCATCAGAAAATGTCATGTTGCTTCTGCATTTATCCCATACAATCCGTCCGGATCCGAATGATAATCAAAATAATTGCATCCCCATACAATTTGATGGCGTGACACTCTTATGAGTTCGTCAAAATACTCCATTCCAGGTA